>ERZ1046568.1985-NODE-1985-length-13880-cov-14.111682_pt1 | contig 13880 bp, 10 predicted proteins | sample MGYA00383092_ERZ1046568 | MGnify/ENA primary metagenome ERZ1046568 (study PRJEB29581, sample SAMEA5548362) | metagenome | biome: marine; feature: coastal; material: water | depth 1 m | study: Short-term variability in the microbial, nano- and picoplankton... | reverse complement strand
TGGAAAGGCTGACGATAGCCGGTCAGTGTGATTCGGCCTTTGGTAAACCAAAGTCCTCACCCCTTCTGAGCCGCTTTGCGGTCGACAGCGCGGCGCGGTAAAACAGGCTTAGCCTTTTGTTACTAAAAAGTGCCGCGTATTTTCAGTGCCAGTACTGGCCCTGCATCGGAGCAAGAGTCTTCGATTTCTTCAATGTAACCGGTCGCAATCGTGCCCCCGTTATATCGGGTGCGCACGCGGCAGCGACCACGTGAGTCGCGGGCTTCGAATCTATAGATCACTCCGTTGTCGCCTTGGATTTCGGCCCAGCCGAAATATGAGCCGATCTTCGCATACTGCTCTGTTTTATCAATGTCGTAGACCTTGAACTCGTTATAGAACTCGCGTCGATAGTTGATGCCGTAATTCATATTTCTGAACGAAGGGATGTCATGACGGAATCCGAAGCTGTAGCTGCTTCCGCCGCCGCGCATTGAACGCTCTCTGTCTATGTTCAAAAAGGGATCGATCAACGTGGATTCTTCGAGATTCAATCCCGCGGTGACCAAAACCTGCGGTTGATTAATAAAGCTAAGACGCAGGCTTCCATCTAGCCTTACACCGTAGCGTTCGCCGTCGCCAACGTTTCCGCGAGCTGAGAGGACCTCGGTAGCAGTCGATACGTCTACGTTGTCGATCACATCCTCCAAATCTTCGAAAAAGAAATTGCTGTTAATTACCCCAGCGTCTTGCGGCAGGCGGTATTCGAAGTTCGCTTCGTAGCGCCAGAGCTGTTGCTGGCGTAAATCAGCGTTGCCTTCGAACGCGTTTTGTTCGTCGTCGCCCGAATCCACACCAGCGGTAAAGTCTCTGAAGCTTAGCTGTTGCACGTATTTCTCTACCGTCGCTCGAACCTGCATAGAAGTTGTTAAATCGAATCGGTAATCGAAACGAGGTCGGAAGAAAGTAAAGCTTCGTGATCGATTAGATGTTCCGCTCTGCGAAATTGTACTGTCCTCGAACAGCATCGTGCTTTCGAGGCTCATACGTTCATTCAGTTGCCAATTGTGTATGGCGAAATACTCGCTGCGCAGCTCTTCTACCGTGCCAGTTGAATCTGTGACTGCTGCGAGCCCACCGAAACGCTCGCCGCCGGATGTGCTTCCAAGCAGCCCTAGTTGGAGGGAGGTATCCAACGTAGTTTGTGCTCTTTCGATTCCTGACTCAACAGAGTGCGCTTGAGAAAAATTAGCGATATAGGAAGATCGAATAATCCGCTCTCGCGTGCGTTCGACGTTCGATAGGAAAAGGTCTCTCTCTAAGTTTGCGCCATCAACTTGATACCGACTGCGCACGCTGCTGTTATCTGCATCATTAACGATGAACAACGTTTTCCAACGATTGCCATTGCTAAATACATGCATGTAATCGCCGCCGATTTCCCAAGAGCTTTGTTCTATAGGAACAGTATCGCGTTCTAAGGTGCTTGTTGGTGGAGTTGTCGAGAAGTCTGTTAGGACACGGTCGGTATAGGAATCGTAATCATTGTCGTTCCACTGCAGATTAATATTCGCCGTATCTTGCTGACTAAATTCGTAACCCAGATTCGCCTGTAGCGTAACGGGCCAGGCATCTCTGCCTTCATCCCGATCGACTGTATTGGAGAGCACACCATTCACGTCAAACGCGCTCTCAAAGCCGTCTCTGAATTCCCATCGGGGCTCGAGCTCGGCGCTGAGAAAATAGTTTAGTTTTCGGTTCTGACCGGTGACCGACAACTTGGCACCCGGTTGATACTTACCGTCATGATAGTGGTCGGTGTTTACCTCATAAGCATAGGACTGGCTGCTTTGCGCCTGCTGCAAAACGACGTTAATAATCTGATTGCCGCCCCGCACATCAAGATCGCCAGAGGTGCCGCGGATGATCTCGATATACTCAACCTCGGTTGCGGGTATCCGAGACAGTTGTGCGTTGCCCTCATTACCTTTGCCCGCGACTCTTCGGCCATTAATTAGCACCTGATTACCACCAGCACCTAGGCCGCGTCGGCTACCGCCTCCGCCACGTGCGAGGTTGATGCCGGGAATACGAGCGAGCATATCGTTCACTGAAAACGGCTGATACTGATCGAAGAACTCGGCCTGGTAGACAACGGTCGACGACTCCTCGACGATGGTTGTTTGTTCTTGAGACCACGCTTTCTGAGGCTGCGCGATAATGATAGATGCAGCAGTTGCGATAGCTAGCGGCAGTAATTTCTTTAAAAAATATTTATTTTCAATAGTTTGCATGGATAGCACTCAATTCTGACGTTGGCGAAGGCTACCACAAGCCTGCTCGTCGGTTTTATAGGGGATTCATGATTTTTTGTAACAGACCTGAGCCCAAAAACGGGCGTCCTAGGAGCGATCATTAGGCGCATCGAAGTACGCCTCAGCAGCCATAGTATCTTTCGTGTAAAGCGAGCGCGGGATTGTCTTGAGTGAGGTAAACTTAGCGCCCCGGCCGAGAGAAGTCGGTCAGCCTTTAAGTATCCAACCGCGCGGAAGCAGTAGCATGAAAAGCCTAGATCAAAGCCAACGGTTTCTCTTTGATAAACACCCCATACGTGGCCAGTACGTATCGTTAGACGAATCGTGGGCACGCATTGTCTCGCAGTCTGGGCTCGAGGGTCGCGCGCTGACATTGCTCGGAGAGGCGCTTGCTGCGATGGTGCTGCTTGTCGATACACTTAAAATAAAGGGTAGCGTAATTCTTCAGGTTCGTGGCAGCGGGCCTCTTGGGTTGCTTGTGGTTGAGGCGAATTCAGAGAACCAGATCCGCGGAATAGCAAGGCAGGTTGGCGAGATCACGGACGAGATGGATCTTGCGCAGATTTTTGGTAGTGAATATTTCGTGATCACGATTAAAACTGATGGTGCCGAGCCGCATCAGGGTATTGCGCCTTTGCAGGGTGAGAATTTTTCAGATGCCCTAGAACATTATTTTGCGACGTCAGATCAATTAGCGACACGCTTCTGGCTCACGTGCGATAAAGACAATGTAAGTGGGATGCTATTGCAGAAGCTACCCGGTAAAGCGGCCGATGAAGACGCGTGGAATCGTGTGGTTATGCTCGCCGACACACTGTCAGCGCAAGAGCTAAAGCTTGCGGAATTAGAGAGCCTTCTTTACCGTCTCTTTCACCAAGAAGAGATACGGTTGTTTGACTCAAACCCCCTCGAGTTTTATTGCAGTTGTTCGCGCGAGCGCACAGGTGCGATGCTACTAACCCTCGGTAAACCCGAAGTGCTGGAGGTGTTGGAGCAGGAAGGAGACGTGTCGGTAACCTGTGAGTTCTGCAATCAGCACTATCGTTTCGACAGCATAGACGTCGAACAAGTGTTTCTTGGCTCAGAGAGAATAGAGCCTAGCATTACCGCAAACTAGTTTTCGTCATTAGTCAGCCCTCCTCTTATAAGAGGAATTAGCAAACCTCTATCCGATCGGAATAACGATCGAGCTCAGATTTGCTCGCACGATATTCTGAATCTCGCTTGCCAATTCTTTGTAAAAGTGGCGCTGCGGAGAGGTGCTACGCCAGGCGAAAGCATGATTTCGCATCACGGTTACACCTTCTACGTCGGCGACACGTAAGTCTTTCTCATCGCGTATTTCCGACTTGGCATACAGGGCTGGCAAGAAAGCGATACCCATACCCATCACCACCATTTGACGCAGAGTATCTAGGCTTGTGCCTTCGTAATCGCGACGAACTTCGGCGCCAACTTTCTCGCATAGCTCGGTGATCTGGCGATGGAAAAGGTGGTGCTCGCCGATGGTTAAGACTTGCTCGCCTAAGAGATCCATGCGGTTAATCGTTTTTTTGTTAGCGAGCTTGTGATCGCGCGAAATAACCAATTTGAGGGGTTCTCTGAAGAGAGGCACCACAACGAGGCTGCTCGACATGATAGGTTGAGTGCTCAAAATGAAATCGTGCTGCGAGTTTAATAGACTGTATTCGAGATCGCTTGGCGCATCTTCTCTGACATAGAGTTTGAGGTCGGTATACTTCGTATGAATGGGCGAGAGAATGTGGGGAAGCAAATAGGGGCCGAGAGTTGGCGTAACCCCCATGCGATAAGTGCCAGCCCCGCCCCCAGACAGAGCGCCTGCCTGCATAGCAAAGCCCTGTGCCTCTTCGATAATCCTGCGCGCACTAGTTAGCAGTTCGCGGCCCTCGATGGTCAGACTTGTCCCGTTGCGTGTGCGTTCGAACAGCTGCACGTCTAAGAGTACTTCTAAGTTGGCAATTTGGTTACTAAGCGTTGGCTGGGTGAGATTTAAACGGAGGGCTGCTTGGCGGAAACTTCCATGCTCGGCAATTGAGGCGAAATAACGAATTTGCTTTAAGCTTAACTTGTCGATCGACTCCATCTAGGGGCTCCTGCCGAGGTTTGAGAGCGAGATTAATTTCATATTTCAGCAAGTACCTTATACCTCATTTCTTAGATGCATTGGGAATTACTATCACTAATCTTCAAAAAGTGACTAATACTTATCAAGAAGACCTGCCTATTATCAGTAAACTGACCACATAGTTGCCAATTTAAGAGATGTGTTTTATGGAAAAAGTTATTTCCGGTTTGGTGCAATTCAAGTCCTCGTCTTTTGAAGACAGAAAAGAATTGTTCGCAGAACTCGCAAATGGGCAGAGCCCCGAAGTCTTATTCATTACCTGTGCCGATTCGCGCATCGATCCCAATTTGGTTACACAGACTGAGCCGGGCGATCTGTTCATCATTCGCAACGCAGGCAATATCGTGCCACCACATACACATGTCGCGGGCGGTGTCACTGCGTCTATCGAATACGCTGTAGCCGTGCTTGGCATTAAGCACATCGTAGTTTGCGGGCATTCAGACTGTGGTGCGATGAAAGGCGCGCTAAATACTGCCGCGCTTGCAGATCTGCCGCATGTTCAAGACTGGCTCGACCATTCACGCGCGGCTGTCGAAATTGTCAAAGCTAAGCATGGCCAGGCATCGGCGTCTGAGCTCGACGCTGTGACCAAACAAAATGTCTTGCTCCAGCTTGACCACCTGCGAACCCATCCTGCAGTAGCCGCAAAGCTTGGCACGGACGAGATCGACATGCATGGCTGGGTCTATGACATCGAACACGGTACCGTTGCCGCCTACGATGACACTCAGCGCGAGTTTGTATCGATTGAGGAGCGCTACGCAGCGCTTATCGAAGCTAGCGCCAAAGCTGCAGCTACCGCTTAGTAATAGGAAATCGCCAAGCTCTCCGAGAGAGAAGGCGTATCTCTAAGGAGAAACCATGCTTAATTTCAGAATAGACAATCTACGCGGAGATCTTTATGGAGGTCTGACCGCGGGCGTTGTTGCCTTGCCACTCGCGTTAGCGTTTGGCGAGGCGTCTGGCGCTGGCCCGATCGCGGGTCTCTATGGCGCCATCTTTGTAGGGTTTTTTGCTGCGCTTTTCGGTGGCACCGAAACCCAAATTTCTGGCCCAACCGGCCCTATGATTGTGGTATTTGCTGGTGTTTACGCAACGCTGAACGGCGAGGCGGAGTTAGTCTTCGCAACCGTAATACTGGCAGGTGTGTTTCAAATTTTATTTGGGGTGCTAAAGCTCGGCCAGTACATCAAGCTCGTTCCTTATCCTGTGGTATCAGGTTTTATGAGCGGAATTGGTTGCATCATCATCGCATTGCAATTTAGCAGGATGTTCGGCCGCGAACCCGAAGGCGGGGGCACAATACCTGCACTTACCGCTATTCCTGGGGCAGTCATGGACCCCAATCTCGTCGCACTAGGTATCGCTGTTGTTACGCTACTGATCGTATTTAAGTGGCCTAAGACGTGGGGCAAGGTCGTTCCTCCACCCCTCGCCGCGCTGGTCATTGCTACCCTTATTAGTCTCGCTGTCCCAGGTGCGCCAATTCTCGGTGATATTCCTACGGGTCTGCCTAGCTTCCTGATGCCGAGTTTTAGTCAGGACACGCTGCTTGTTGTGATGGAGGCGGCGATCATCCTAGCTCTCCTAGGCTCTATCGATAGTCTGCTGACGTCGCTCGTAGCGGATAATATGACGCGCACCAAGCATAACTCGAACAGAGAGCTAGTCGGCCAAGGGTTGGGCAACATAGCGGCTGGTTTTTTTGGCGGTATCCCTGGTGCTGGCGCGACCATGCGTACCGTGGTGAATATTCGTACCGGCGGACAGACTAAAATATCGGGAATCGTGCACAGTTTACTGCTGCTGGCGATCGTGGTTATCTTGGCGCCGCTCGCCTCGCAGATACCGCATGCCGTGCTCGCCGGAATACTGGTCAAGGTGGGCTACGACATTATCGATGTGTCTTACCTGAAAAATGCACACCGTGGGCCGCGTTGGGATCTTGCACTTATGGTGCTTGTGCTCTTGCTGACGGTATTCGTAGATCTTATCACCGCAGTTGTAGCGGGCGTTGTTATGGGTGCGTTAGCATTCGTTAAACAAATGGCAGATGCACAGCTTCTTCGCATGGATGGATCGCGTGAAGACGGGCAGGTTGAATACTCAGATGAAGAAGAGGCGTTATTCGCTCGAGCCAACAACCGCATCACGGTGTTCGATTTTGGTGGGCCATTAAGCTTCGGTGCCGCCGCGGATCTCGGACACCAGGTGCGTGAAAATTCGCGAGGCAGGGGACAGGCGCTGATTCTCGACTTTAGCTCGGTGCCGTTCGTCGATGTGTCTGCAGCGCGCGCGGTCGAGACGATCGGATGCGACGCCGACTCGGCAGGAAAAAAAGTGTTTATCTCCGGTATGAACGACAGCGTGAGGGCGGTCTTAACGGGCTTAAGCGCAGACTGCTGTTTAACAGATGAGAATTATCACTCTAAGCGAATCGATGCCATTAAGGCGGCGGTTGCCTACATCGAAGGGTCGCCTGATGAAGGCGGCAGCGTTGAAATCGGAGCCTCTACGCAGCCTTCTTAAGCGCATTTAAAGTTCAATAGTGCGCAAACAGCGTTAACTCGAAGCAGTAAGCACGGGTGGTACTGGCCTTAGCCGGTGCCCCCTCCTTGAAAGGCCAACTCGGCATTGACGAATTGGCCTTTTCTTTCGTGTCCGACGTATCAAACGCAAAGACAAGAGCGCGTCGGGAAAAACTCGCAACGCGAGAGCTGTTAAAATTCGGCGCTTAATTCTCAGGCCGGCTAGCCTACACCCAAATTCGAAAGACCTATGATTCCAACTGACAAAGACCTTTGGTTCCTGCCCCTCGGTGGCTGCGGTGAAATTGGGATGAACCTTAACCTGTTTGGCCACAATGGCAGCTGGCTAATGGTCGACTGCGGCATCACCTTCGAAGACTCTGTAACGAGCCGAACGGGCAATCGAGTCGAAATGCCTGACCCTCTCTTTATTGCTAATCGGCATGAAGCCCTTGCTGGCATTATTGCCACGCATGCGCATGAAGATCACATTGGCGCGCTGCCCCATCTCTGGGTGCAACTTCGCTGTCCAATCTATACAACACCGTTCACTCGTAACGTGGTCGCTCGCAAGTTTGCTCAGGCGGGTATTCGCGCGCCTCTCGTGACCGTGCACCCCGGCGAGACTATCGAGATCGGTCCGTTTAAGGTCACCTGGGTGCCGATAACGCATTCGACGCCTGAGACGAACGGGCTTTTAATCGATACCCCTGCGGGGCGTGTGCTGCACACAGCGGACTGGAAAGTAGATCTGGCGCCAGTGATAGGGGAACCGATTCAGCCTAAACTCTTTCAAAGCATCGGCGATCGCGGTGTCGGCACGATTATCTGTGATTCGACGAATGCACCGATCAAGGGCAGTTCAACATCTGAGTCTTCGCTCTTCGACGGTTTGCTTGCGGCAGTGCAGGCGAGTCCTCAGCGCGTTGTGGTCGCTTGCTTCTCGAGCAACGTGGCGCGGCTTCAAACTATCGGCAACGTCGCTCATGTGGCAGGACGCTATATTGGCCTACTAGGGCGCTCATTGATCAATATGCATGGCTGCGCGCGCGGTGCGGGCTACTTATCGGATAACTTTAACCTTGTGCAGTCTAATCACCTCGGCTATATGCCGCCAGAAGAGGTGCTCGCTATCGCAACAGGAAGCCAAGGCGAGGTGGGTGCAGCGCTGTATCGCCTCGCTCAAGACAGTCATCCAGATGTCAGTTTGGCGGCTGGTGACCATGTTATTTTTAGTTCTAAGACGATTCCAGGGAATGAGATAGAGGTGGCGAGTCTGATAGCGATGTTCGAGGCTCGAGGGATTCGCGTCACCCAGAACGACTTTGAAGGAAAACCTATTCATGCAACAGGCCACCCCTGCGCCGAAGAGTTGCAGCAAATGTATCAGTGGATTCGCCCTCGAGTTGCTGTGCCGGTGCACGGGGAGGCGCGACATATGGACAGCAATGCGCGCATCGCAGCGGGCTGCGGCGTGCCGGTGCAGCTGAGAGGGCAAAATGGTGACCTTTTCGATCTCGTGCTAGATAAGGTCAAATCCTCGGCAGCACCCGTAGGCAGGCTCTGGTTCGATGAGCGCAAGCGTGTGCTCGAGAAAGTCTGATCTGCGAGTCAACGTGCACTAGTCGATTGGCCAGTCTGCCGCATCGCGCGTGTCTAGCGTTTGAAGAACCGGCCCTGGCGACCAACGCGCGACATAGGAGCCTACTGGGTCATAAGTTTCGGTCTGCTTCTGCAGATTAAAATGGCGACCGCCGCGGGGGTCCACGCCAACGCCAGCAATATACTGCCAGTTGCCCCAATTTGAGGCGACATCATAATCGCAGAGCTGATGCTCGAACCATGCAGCGCCATAGCGCCAGTCCATCTCTAATTCATTAACTAGACAACTTGCGGCAATCTGTCTGCCACGATTTGATAAATAACCTGTGGCCTTGAGCTGTTTCATACAGGCATTCACGAGCGGGTAGGGAGTCGTGCCCTGACACCATTTTTCGAAGCGCTCTGGGTAGAAGCACTTGAAACCGCCGCAGGCGCTGATGCCGCGCAGCGAGAAAAGCCTTGGGCCTATTTGCACTGCAATCCACTGAAAGTACTCGCGCCAGAGAAGCTCGATGTAAAGCCAGTAGGTAGAGTCGTTTGCCCCCGTAGCTTGTTCGTAGCTGCGAAGATGACTCAGCGCTCGGCGGGCAGAAAGGCTGCCGCTGTTAAGCCAAGGTGAAAACTTCGAGCTCGTGTCCCAGCCGTCGAGTTCATTGCGCGTTTTCTTGTAGCTGCTCGCGTGAGCCGACCCGAAGTAGCTTTTCAAATGCCGCTTAGCTGCCGACTCGCCTCCCTCGAAAAATGGCTCGAGGTAGCTATAACCACTGAGGTCAGGAATTTCAGCCTTGCGGAGTTCGGCGAATGTGATGCCTGCAGGCAGTGGAGGCAGAGACGCGGGCGCGGCGACAGGCAGCGACGTGTCTGTGCGTTCGGCGAGCGTGCGAAATTTCGAATAACTCACGACCCTGTCCCGAGGCAAAGGCGAGCTATTTCGGTCGAACAGCGTGTAGGTGTCCTGTATGTCGATAATGAGTTGTGGTCGTCTCGTTGCGAGCCCATCAAGGACCGCAGCTTCGTCGGTACCGGGAAGAAAGCTGCACACCACTCTATCGATCGCGTGGCGTTCGACGAGTTCGGCCAGACAGCGATCAGGCTCTCCGACGACGAAGAGGATCTCTTGGCCGTATGTGGCTAGCGCGACGCGCAGGTCGGCCAAACACTGCCGAATGAATTGCCAGCGGTGCGCCCCCATCGAAGCAGTGTGGAAGCGATACTGACTAAACCAGCGCGGCTCGATGCAATACACGCAGAGAAGGCTGTCGGACTTTGCCGCGGCAATCAGCGCGGCATTATCATCAATTCGCAGATCCTTGGTTAGCCAATAAAGAGTCTTGTGCATTGGTCGTCGAGCCTTGTGTCTAATTTGCTGCTAGAGCTTGATGAACGCGAGAGCGTAATTGCTATTAAGTGGAATAACTAACTGGTGCTGAATCGAGTCATAGCACATCGAAGCGGCGCTCGGAATGCCCTCGGCGATCAGCGTCGCTTCTTGGCCTGGCACGATGCGCGACACACTGCCGAAGCGCACGCTGCTGACATACTTGGTGCCGTCTTCGAGTATGACTACGCCATCGTTGCCAGCCTCAACCGCGTATTCAGTGCCGAGCAACTCACCATTCGGGCTGAAGGTATGTACGGCGTTGTCTCCGATGTTGACCACAACGACATCTCCGTTGCCGTCGATCGCGACACCGTTTGGAACCGCGAGCGGTGCTCCATCGATCAATACAGACACCTCGCCTTTGGCGCTGATTTTATAAAGACGCTGTGGAGGACGCGTGTTTGACGCATAGATTGTGCCGTCGGCGCTCACTGCGATCCCGTTTAGCAATGTTGCGCCCGGCACAGGAATATTGCGAAGTGGCTTGCCGCTTTTGAGATCGAATTCCCGAACAAAACCAGAGTCGACTGTGAAGAGCGAGCCATTAGCGATGGCGCTGCCCAAAGGTTGGTGGAGTTCGAGGCCGTCTCGCGTTACCCCAATCCATTTTGGCGTATGCACGCTGCCATCCGGATTGATTAGTGAGACAAAGCCGTCGTTCTCGGTGCCGTCACCCGGGTTGCCATTATTCATCGCAAGGATCAGGTTGCGAGTCGGATCGAAAGTGCAGCTTTCTGAGAAGTGAAACGCGCCGTAGACCTTGACGTTGTCCGACATGAGCTTGCGCTCGCCGGCCTCGTTGACTGAACCAATTGGCTCACCCGCTCGAAACTCTTGTGCGTTAACTACGCTGACGAGAAATAGGCTGCTGGCGGCTAGGGCGGCGTTAATGCCGAGGTGCACCAGTATAGAGAGCGGTGAAAGCTTCTCAGACGTGATGGGGTTGCGCATAGGTCGATTCCTTTCATTAGTGGCTGATAGATTTAACTTCAATGATACTACGCACGACAACGCCATGGAGATGGGGATGATGGTGTATTTAGTCTACTGCGCGCAGGTGCCCATCTCGTTCAATAGCCATTTCCCCGTGGCGACTGGGAACTGTTGGGTAGATTTCGACCCATTGCGCAGAAAGTCCCCCACTACTCCTTGTTAGGAAAATAAGAGGTTGAATTAGCTTTTTGATGGGGGGAAATGAATTCAGTTAGCAGGGAATGAGATGGGTGCGATGTACTGAACGGCACAAAGAGTACGCAAAAATGGCGAGGAGAAACTGGGTGGGAGTAACGAACTGAAAAGGCCGGGTGATTTCCTCACCCGGCCTTTTCATTTTCTTCGAGCTGATCAGCAGTAAAGCCGATGGCCTGGAAATAGGCTTAGTCGTTCGCAGAAGCCATAGAGCGCGCTTCTCGTGCTTGACGCTCAGCTACGAGTGTCTCGAAGCCCTCATCGTCAAGGTGAGTAATTGCCAACCAGGCGTGAGTCATCTCATCACCTGTGCGCGAACCACCCATTACAAACATGTCTGGATCTGGGTTGTTGGGATTCTCAGCTGTGTTGTCATACCACTGTTTCAGGACTATGACCGCGCCCGCAGGGATCAGAGGAGCCGCCTCAGGTGAGTAAAGATGGCTGTGATGCCAAGTCGCACTCCACTTAGAAACCTGGCTCACTTGCTCAGTGCGGCCAGTTTCTGGATAGAAGATCTCAAGCGATGCCGCGTTCATGCGCAGGTGGCCATGCGGTTGGAAGCTGTCGAGACGGACTGGATGATCGAATGAGTGAAAACCTTGCGTCATGGCATAACCATTAGGCGGGACTACGAGGTCATCTTGATTTCCTAAGCGATAAAGCGATAAATCTTGCTTGTACTTAAGTGCCTTGCTCTCTTCGTCAGAGTATAACCAAAGGCCGATCTCTACCACGTTGTCTTTTATAACTGATCCTGGTGCCATCGCACCAAGTCCGCCGGGAAACATGTGAATATCCCATCTGATTTCGGCGTTCCCTGGAAGAATTCTGCATACCCCCTCTGGAACAATTTCTCCCCATTTTCCCATAGCATACTCGGTCAGCATGCCTTCACGGCCCCCATCAATAACTACATTTGAATTGGCATGATGCACGACTGATTTGGCTGCGCCCCGAGGTTTAACTTGAACTGCGCGAATACAGCGGTCTTCAGTCAGTCCTGTTGGGACTAAGTGCTTGTGCCATAAATCGTTACCGTTCGCCGGAATATCAATAGCGACAGACGGGATAATTGCATCTGGTGCTCCGAAGTCGGCCTCAAAGTTCCACGCCTCTGGATCTCCGAGAGCTAATGGAGGCGGGGCCTTCTCAGGGTCGCCTTGCGGGGAACCCGCATTAACCCATGCGACGAGCGTATCAATCTCTGACTGCTCTAACCTCCAGTCGCCCTGCAAATCTTGTATGCCAATACCGTGGTCGTAAGCGTATGGGGGCATTTCGCGGCTTGCTACCTTCATCTGGATGAGAGGAGCCCACGGACGTACTTGATCATAAGTCTCGAACTGCATTGGGCCAATGCCGCCCTCGCGGTGACAGACCACGCAATTTTCATTGATGATGCGTCCAACTTCGCCGTTGTATGCGAGGTCGTCTGCGTTGTGAGTCTGTGCCTGGGCCTGAAGGCCGAGAGTCACAAGACCTGCCAAACCTAACATGCTGGTCTTAAGTTTCATTGGTCTCTCCTCGAAATCTTGCTAAAGATCTGATTTAGTTGATAATAAGTCTTACTTTTTGCATTCGAATAGGTGAATCTTTCAACTGATATAGGCTACTCTATTTATCCATCAGTAAAAAGTCGTAAATGTGATAATTTGCAATTTCAATTTTTTTAACGTGCGCTCGTCTCTCTTACGAAAAACCTCCAATGAATAGACCACTTAGGGGTATTATCAGGGGGCGGCCTTCAGCGGCGCAAGGTCGGCCTCGTAGCACGTCAACTAGGGTGCCACAGTGACTTTCTGATAAACGTTAGTCCAGCAGCACTGATCGCCTTCTTGACTGTCTGGTGCGCGAAAGTTATCAGCCTTTATAACGACTGTATATTCGCCGGGTGCATCAAAGGTCGCGTAAACGCGCGCCACTCCTGCGCCGCCCTCGACTGAGACCTCATTGACACCAGGGGCGCGATAGAAACGGAAGCGGGGGTTATCTTCAGTATAGGGGTTGACGGGCTCGGGGGTCGCTTCGTGGCGGGCGAATTCGACAGCCCCAGGGCCTTGGAATTTATCGAAATGCACACCGACAGGGAGTGGCTCCTTAAAGCGCGAGTCGGATGTGTCGCGCACTGAAGGGTCGCTAACATTCACTGCGAGCTCAATTTGCTGTCCCACTTTAACCATACCCTCGTGCGCTCCCATCAGGGCAGTAAGGCCAGCCGCTTGCGCGCCGTCCTCGCCAAGTCCAACCATTGGCTGCATTGAGCCGGCTGGTCGGGGTAGGATAAAGTCTAGCTCATAAGCAGATTCACCATAGCGCCCTGGAACTTTGAGCATCTCACCATCGCCAGTTTTTAAATACCACCAGATGTCTTGATCGATCTCCTCTGCTGGCACGGTAATCGCAAAAACGCCGACGCCGCGCCCAACGGGGAAGTAAGTTGGCTGCTGGCCATTATATTTAGCAGGTTCTATGTAGTTATTGGGGCCGATTGGGATGTCGATGCCAGCGTCATTTTTGTTGAAATACCCCATTGAAAAGCTGGCAGTGCCGTCTTCGTTCGCTACCCAGCCTTCCATGACGGGAATCACAGAGAGGCCTTCGGGAGGCTCAAGGCTCAAGAAACGGCCGTCTGCCGCTTGTGCCACCACCCCTGAGCTAACCACGGTAAGCGCGCTACAGGCTGCCGCTATTATGAATGATTTGATATCGCGCATTAAATCTCTCCCAAGATCGTT
>ERZ1046568.1984-NODE-1984-length-13886-cov-14.754898_pt1 | contig 13886 bp, 9 predicted proteins | sample MGYA00383092_ERZ1046568 | MGnify/ENA primary metagenome ERZ1046568 (study PRJEB29581, sample SAMEA5548362) | metagenome | biome: marine; feature: coastal; material: water | depth 1 m | study: Short-term variability in the microbial, nano- and picoplankton... | reverse complement strand
ACTCGTCGCCGTCATGCGCTCGGTTATCCTAAGCGCGAAAGCCAGCGCATTCCTGCACTCAATAACCCCGGCGACTTCCACTGGCGTTCGGGCGGCGATGCGCACATGTGGAACCCTGATTCCATATTTAACTTACAAGTGGCCGCCAGAAACAATAATGTGCAGGCTTACGCCGCGTTCGCCAAACACACAAACGAAGACAGTACACGGCGCTGTACTTTTAGAGGCCTGCTCAAGTTCAACACCACTGTGGACTCGGCAATACCAATCGACGAAGTTGAGCCTGCTAGCGAAATAGTTAAGCGTTTCGCAACGGGCGCAATGAGCCTGGGATCTATCTCGCAAGAGAGCCATGAATCACTCGCCGTTGCGATGAACCGCATTGGCGCAAAATCAAACACTGGCGAAGGCGGCGAAGACCCTTATCGTTTTGCGCCAATGGAAAACGGCGACTCCATGCGCTCTGCGATTAAGCAGGTTGCCTCGGGCCGTTTTGGCGTCACCGCGTGGTATCTCACTAACGCCGACGAACTACAAATCAAGATCGCGCAGGGCGCGAAGCCGGGTGAAGGCGGCGAGCTCCCGGGCGGCAAAGTAGACGATTACATCGCGAGCATCCGTCACTCGACGCCGGGCGTCGGACTCATTAGCCCGCCGCCGCATCACGACATATATTCGATCGAAGACATTGCACAGTTAATTCACGATCTGAAAAATGCAAACCGCGCCGCGCGCATTAGCGTTAAGTTGGTTGCAGAAATCGGCGTTGGCACTATTGCCGCGGGCGTGACCAAAGCGAAAACAGATCACCTTGTTATTTCAGGTCACGACGGCGGCACCGGCGCGTCTCCGCTCACGTCGATTAAGCACGCGGGCCTGCCGTGGGAACTAGGACTGGCCGAGACACATCAAACGCTAGTAATGAACAACCTGCGTTCTCGAGTGACGCTGCAAACCGATGGTCAGCTAAAAACCGGCCGGGATATCGCAATCGCCGCACTGTTGGGTGCCGAAGAATTTGGTTTTGCCACAGCTCCGCTGATCACGCTCGGCTGCATTATGATGCGAAAATGTCACCTCAACACTTGCCCGGTTGGGATTGCGACGCAGGATCCTGAGCTGCGTAAAAAGTTTAAGGGCAAGCCCGAGCACGTCACCAACTATTTGTTTATGGTGGCCGAAGAGATGCGCGAAATCATGGCGAGCCTAGGCGTTCGCAGCGTCAACGAGATGGTCGGCCGTGTCGACATGCTAGACATGAATCACGCGATCGATCATTGGAAAGCGAGTGGCATCGACCTCACCTCGATTCTTACGCCGGCGAAAGTGGTATTCGAGAACACTGGCTTCTATAAGACAATAGAGCAAGATCACGGCCTCGATAAGGCGCTCGACAACGAGTTGATTAAACTTGCGCGAGACGGCATCGAGAACGGCAATGTCGTCCATATCGAACACGACGTGGTGAACATAAACCGCGTGGTGGGCACGATGCTCTCGAACGAGGTTGCCAAACGTTGGAAAGCCGAGATGCTGCCCGACGACACGATTAACATTAAACTCAACGGCTCGGCGGGACAAAGCCTAGGGGCATGGCTCGCGAAGGGTGTCACGCTCACGGTCGAGGGCGACGCGAATGACTTCGTCGGCAAAGGTTTGTCTGGCGGCAAGATTGTTCTCTATCCGCCAAAGCAGAGCACGTTTAAGGCTGAGGACAACATCATCGCCGGTAACGTAAACCTCTATGGCGCAACCGGCGGCGAAGCCTATATTCGCGGCATCGTAGCCGAGCGTTTCGCGGTAAGAAATAGTGGCGCAAGCGCTGTCGTCGAAGGTATTGGCGATCATGGCTGCGAATACATGACAGGCGGACGCGTCGTTATTCTTGGTAGCACGGGACGCAACTTTGGCGCCGGTATGAGCGGCGGCATTGCTTATGTATGGGACCCCAAAGGCGAATTCCCCAAGCAGTGCAATAGTGAAACTTTCGAACTCGAAGGCGTCGCCGATTCGGCGGACAGAGACGAGCTTCACGCCCTTGTGAAGAAACACTATCTCTACACAGATTCGGCAGTGGCTAAACGCTTAATGGACGACTGGGATTTAGCCCTAAGCCAATTCGTTAAGGTGATGCCAACCGACTATAAGCGTGTGTTGGCAGAGCGCGCAGCAACGGCCGCGTAAAGTTTAGTGCTCGCGCAAAAAATTTAGAAACAGATAAGTTTGAGGTGCAGGCGATTGGTTAATCGACCTGCCAGCGAAGGAAAGATCATGGGAAAGCCAACCGGATTTAAAGAGTTTACGCGTCAGACTGTGCCCTATCGCAATGCGATGGACCGGTTAATCGACTACAAAGAAATCTACACTGCGCCCGAAGACGAAGCGCTAAAAACACAGGGCGCGCGCTGCATGGACTGCGGCGTGCCTTTCTGTCAGTCCGAAAACGGCTGCCCTGTTTACAATTTGATTCCCGAGTGGAACGACCTCGTTTATCACGGCCGATGGGAAGAGGCGCTCGAGCGCCTGCACAAGACCAATAACTTCCCGGAATTTACCGGCCGCGTGTGTCCTGCTCCCTGCGAAGGTTCTTGCGTGCTTGGCTCGACTGAGCCACCGGTCACGATCAAAAATATCGAAAACGCCATCATCGACAAAGGCTTCGAAAATGGCTGGGTTGTTGCTAAGCCGCCATTGTCGCGCAGTGGTAAAACTGTTGCTGTTGTAGGCTCTGGCCCTGCGGGTCTCGCCGCTGCGGCGCAGCTCAATCAGTCAGGTCATAGCGTCACAGTTTATGAGCGCGACGATCGCGTTGGTGGCTTGTTGATGTACGGCATTCCTAATATGAAGCTCGAGAAAGACGTGGTCGATCGCCGAGTAAATATTCTGCGCGAAGAAGGAATCGAGTTTGTAACAGGCGCCGACATCGGTGGCGCGGGTGATAACGGTATCGGCATAGACAAACTGGTTGCCGACAACGACGCCGTACTTCTTGCCACAGGCGCAACTACGCCTCGCGACCTACCGATTCCAAATCGCGAAGGCGCAGGAATCCATTTTGCGATGGAGTTTTTGAAGAAGAACACATCGAGCCTGCTCGACTCTAAACTCGAGAACGGCAACTACATTACTGCCAAAGGTAAAAAAGTTATCGTTATTGGCGGCGGCGACACAGGGACCGACTGCATAGGGACGTCGCTACGTCACGGCTGCGAATCGCTAGTGAACTTCGAGATTATGCCAAAGCCGCCGGTCGAGCGCGCCGACGATAATCCGTGGCCGCTGTGGCCTAAAATTTACCGCGTCGACTACGGCCACGAAGAAGCCGCGAAAAAATTTGGCGAAGACCCGCGCGTCTATTCCGTGTCGGGTAAAGAATTTGTGCGCGACGAAGACGGCACTTTACTCGGTATTAACACAGTAAATGTGGACAGCAACTTCAAAGAGATTCCGGGTAGCGTACGCTTCTGGGAAGCCGATCTTATTCTTCTTTCGATGGGCTTCCTCGGGCCAGAGCATTACGTCAGCGAAGCGCTCGGGCTTGAGCTAGACGGTCGCTCGAACTACAAAGCCGAGTATGAAGAGTTCGCGACTTCGAGCCCTAAAGTCTTCGCGGCTGGCGACTGCCGCCGTGGTCAATCGCTCGTCGTACGCGCGATCGATGAGGGACGCAAAGTGGCTGCAAAGATCGACGACTACCTCGCTGTCTAGGCTTTCTAATAGCATCGCGGATAAAAAAAAGGGGCCTAGGCCCCTTTTTTTAGGCGTTCGCTTTAGGCTACCGTGTTAACAAACCGCGTCTCGTTACAGCTTTGTCAACAGGGGCGATCACTGGGGAAAAACATACAGAGTCTGCCGATCGCCATTTGGATAGTAGCTATAGTAGTCGTCCTCGCCGTTGGCGTTTAGATCGCCTGCGTTGATGAACACTATCGGCCTGCCTTCTTTTGAGAACACCGCATTAGGGATTACCGCATAGTCTGCGAGTACCCTGAACTCATATCCAGCGGTTTCGCGTATCGTAATCGCACCACGTGGGTCGATACTCACGCGAGATACCCGCCCTTCTTTTAACACCCTGGTTTTAAACAGCAGCCAGTCGCTCGGCGCCGGCACCATCTCCTGTTCCATTAGCGCGCCTACGTCGTTGCGCGTGATAAGTGAGACCGCATTCACGTTTGCGAGGAACGGCGACGGGTAGGTGAAGAAGCCTAGCTCGCGCTCGGTGCCACTTGCCAGTTTTACCGCCGACAGTCCTGGCCTGCCCACGTAGCGCGGCAGCGTCGCCGCTAAACCTGTTTCAGTGTCCTTGGTGATCTCGAAGTAGGAGTCTGCTCCGTACTTGAGTCCGTAGGCAGGGTCTTCCTTTTTGATCGCCGCAAGCAGCGCATCATCATCGGTGAACATCGGGTACATGATGATCTCGAGCAGCGAGGGAAGGCGAATGCTCAGATTGCCATCGTCGTCGTAGCTAAAACCAACCTCGTCGGCGTCGGGCGTGTCGGTCTTGGTGATGCGGATGGGCACCATGCGCGCCTCCGAGTCTGAAAACTCCATCTCGATCTCACCTTGAGGCTGCTGCTTGATCGCCGCGCCCGGTTCTTCGAATTCGGGCACCTCCGCCACGAGGTCAAGGTAACTTGTACGCGGCGCGGTCGCAGCACCTGCGATCGACTCGCCTCTGAGGTCTAGTGCGGTCTGTCCCTCGCGACCCGGCACGGCAATAAAGCTAAGCGTGTTAGTCAGCGCAACGCCACTCGGCATATTCAGAAAAGACGCGAAGCCGACGTTGGCGCCAATGATTACGCCCTTTAGCAAGATCACGTCCGCGCCAATGTTGACGTTGGACAATCGTGATCCCGGCAGCACCGTCACGCCGCTCAGCGTCGCGGGGTCATCAGGGTCGCCGATAATCTCGCCGCCCACCTCGCCGCCGGTGATCGTCGCCCCGCCGCACAGAGTCACGTCTGTGATTTTGCCTTCGCTAATCGCGTCGCCGCAGACTTCGCCGCCGGTGAGTTCACCGCCTTCGGCGATCTCAGGATCTGTGCTCGTGCCTGTGCGAGTGACTTTATCGCGAATCGTCGGATCTACCGGCGGCGGCACGGGTGAACTGCTTAGCGCAAGGCTAAGCACCTGCGCGAAAGCGCCAGAGTTGGCGGCGAAGTTATAGGTCTCATTAGACTCAGTGACTGCAGTATAGCGCGACGTCAACCCGGTAAAGCTCGCGAGCCCAGCAACCGCGCTCATTGTCGCGGTCGCTTCGTCGGCATCGGTATCACCGGCAAAAGCGAGCAAGACACCTCCCGCTCCGCCGGTTTCTGACACGTTTACGCTCGCTGTATAGTCGACATCCACCACCCCAGCGCTATCAACCGCAGCCACCGTGAGCGCGGGAGCAAAGGTGAGTACATCACCTGAGAACGCCGAACGCGGGGTTGGCTGGACTTGGAACACAAGTCGTGTCGCGGTCACCTCACTGCGCAGGCTGCTAGAGGTGATAGGGGCGAAATCGCCGCTCGTGGCCTCGTCGTCTGCACTGACCGTAACAGATTCCTTATCGGCGCTTGCCATATAGCCGACGCCAGCGAAGGTAGCCACGCCCGCCACAGCGGCAATATCAACGTCGCCACTCAGCGAGCCACCGCCGCTCGTACTAAGCGTAATCGTCTCGGTAAAGTCTAAGTCGAGGTTATCGGCGGCATTTAGTGCGCGGACCACCGGCTGACTCGTGAACGCGACGCCTGATGCTGACCCTGCAGGCTCGGTCGCATAGGCAAGCTTCGTTGCCGCCACCGTGATGAGCGTGCCTGTACCGTTGCTCACCGCGGTGGTGGCAGCCATGCTTGTGCCAGTGCCTAACACTGTCAGGTCAGTATCGCCATTTACCGACAGGATGACCGTCGCGTTGTCGGTAAGACTGGTGTTGTCATTGAAGTAGGCGTTGACGGTGTAGATCTCACTTGTGCCATCGGCGACGGAGATCGACAGGCTTGAGAAGGTGAGGGTGTCTGCGCCGGCAGAGTAAGTGCCGGTCACGTTGCTCGCATCGGGGCCATTCAGACGCCAAGTGACCTGACTGCGCTGGGCATCGGTCGCGGTGCGCGAGACGTTCACAACTACCTGCGACACGCCCAGCGCCAGTGCGTCTGCGGTGCCGCCGTCTGTGAGAGTGAAGTCAAAGACATCGAGTGACTCGCCAACCGTATCAACTGAAGTAGGAATCGCAACAGGCTCTGCCACGCCGGCAGCGGCAGTCAGCGAAGCATCCAGATCAGTGTTATCGACGAAGGGCACGAAATTAGACACGGTCCCGCCCATAGTAAAATTCAACGGCTCAGCATCATTTGAACCTGCCGAGTCAATTATCGTCCTTGTGCTGGTGCTGGTCCCGCCGCCTGCGCCTTGGTCGAGGGTATACCATGCGAAAAGGCCCGACTCTGCTCCCGTGAGCGTTGCGTCTTTATTGGCCAGAACCTCAGCGGCAGAACGAGTATCCGACCAAAAGCGAACGTCTCTCATCTGACCTTTGAAATAGCTGCTATTAGAGAAACTCGTAGAGGTTAAAACGCCTAAATAGAGAGAGTGTGTGTAGTACCTCGTACCCGAGGCTTCTGAATAAGAATCGGTAGCAACCGCGGCGCCGTCAATATACAAAGTAAACACACCTGAACTGGCGAGAGTCATAGCGGCATGGTGCCAGTTGCCATCGCCATAAGAGCTCGAAGAGGCCGCACTGACGTAAGAACCCTTTCCTCCATAGCTGGCTATCACGCTGCCTCCTGCTTCGAGACGCATGGAATATTGTATTTTTTCACCAGCGTAAGCTGAACTCGAATTAGCACTCTGTACTAAATAGCCTCGGTTTACAGCATCCGATTTGAACCATAGCTCAACGCTAAAGCTCGTCTTCGCGAAAGAGCCTGCACTAAACGAGGAGTCGCGAACTAAGTCGTTATTACCATCGAAAGCTAAGACATTGGCCGCGCTTGCACTTAACGAAAACAACGAACTCATAAGTAGCAGCACCCCAAAGGCGATGCGTCGAAGCCAAGTGAAATAGAAGGTGTCGGAGCTTAACGATTGACGAGAGACAGAGAAGTCTGAAGTGTCAGAGAAGTCAGAGAAGTTAGAGAAGTTAGAGAAGTCTGAAGAATTAGCTCCGAAGAGCGGTTCTAATTTTTTTCTTATCAGGGAAAACCCTCGCAGGCCTCACCCGAGGGGATTAGCAAAGCTAGTGAATTAAAATATTCGGAAATACCAAACGAATATTATACTTAAAGTTCAAAGGTGGGGGAGGCTACTAGAACAAATGCATAAATACTAGCAATATTTTGTATAGCCTAGTGCAGCCAAAATCCAATTCAGAAATCACACAAGCTGGGCACTAAGGCTTCGAGTGAAACGCTCAATTCCGCTGGCTATATCCGTCCTCACCACAATGCACGCAGCGCTTAGAAAGAAAATTCAAGAGAATGCTCTTTACAAAAAACTGCTCGCCGCAACTTGGACAGCGGCGACGCACCAAGTCGATAGCGAACACCGAATAGAGGGCAATATAAATCCACATGAGTGCGCCGACTTCGCGGCCATTGCTGAGCAGCGCCCACACAGCGGCGATGTAAAGAGGCAGGGTTAGAAAACATACGAGCAGTCTAGTTCTCGACCGCAAGAGTATTGTAACGGCGCGGGAGTTCGATTCCTCTTCTACTTGCCCTTCCATTGTCTTTCTCCTGTTGAGTGTAAGGCTACTGATAACCTTCGGCCTGAAGCATAAATAACGTTGCGTACTGGCCATCAAGTTCTAGCAGCTCTTCGTGACTCCCCTGCTCCATTATCTTCGACTTTTCGAGCACGATAATGTGATCGGCGCGGCGCACCGTAGAGAATCGGTGCGAGATAATGATCGAGATTCGATTCGCAGTAAGCTCAGCAAAATGCGCGAAGATATCCGCCTCGGCTTTGGCATCTATAGCCGCGGTGGGTTCGTCTAGAATCAAGATATCGGCTTTACTGCGCATAAAGGCGCGCGACAAAGCCACTTTCTGCCACTGCCCGCCCGACAGCTCTTTGCCGTCTTTAAACCACGTGCCGAGCTGCGTCTTATATCCGCTCGGCAAATCGCGCACAAACTCGTCGGCCATGCCTTTTTTCGCCGCGATTTCGATTTCAGTTTCGGATGCCAAATTATCGGAATCTCCGATGCCAATATTTTCACCGACGATTAATTGATAGCGCGCAAAATCTTGAAAGATCACACCAATTTTACGCCGAAGCGTATCGACGTCCCACTCTTGAAGCGGCAGACCTTCGAGCATAATCTGACCCTGCGTAGGCGTATAAAGGCGTGTGAGTAATTTGATCAACGTCGTTTTTCCGCTGCCGTTTTCGCCTACTATCGCAAGGCTTTCGCCGGGGGTTATATGCAGACTCACGTTGTCGAGCGCTGGCACGTCGCTACCAGGGTAGAAAAAGCTGACATTCTCAAAGCGAATGCCGTCTTCGGGCCTTGGTCCGGCATGTAAATTACCACTCTGTTCCGGCACTTCATGCTCGAGGTATTCGGTAAGATTAGACAGATAGAGATTGTCTTCATACATGCCATTTACCGAGGTCAGGCTGCTGGTTACCGCGCTCTGCCCAAGTCGAAACTGGGCGATATACATTGTCATCTGGCCAATGGTAATTGCGCCGGCAATCGCTGCGAAACCTACCCAGCCATAGGCGAAATAAAACGCGCCACTCGCGATAATGCCCAATCCATAGCCCCACACACCGCGACGCAATACCAAACTTCGGTCTTCTTTATAAATCGCTAAGAATATGTCGACATAGCGCTGTAAAAAGATTTTCCCAAGCTGCAATAACTTAACTTCTTTTACGCCGTCTTCGCGTGTGAGCACCATTTCGAGATAAATTTGCATACGCCTTTCAGCCGAACGTCGTTTATTGACTCTAAAAGCCTCACCCGAAAATTTTGCTTCGGCTATAAACGCGGGCACGCCGGCTATGCTGAGTAAAAGCACTGCATAGGGAGAAAACTGAAAAAGAAACACGCCGATAGCGATAAGTGAAATCACATTGCGGAGCAGGTCGAAGGTTTTCGTTACTAGACTTAACGGTCGTGAACTCGCCTCGCGCCGCGCGCGAACTAATTTGTCGTAGTATTCAGCGTCTTCGAAATGCGCCAGCTCGAGGGTCAAGGCTTTCTCAAGAATCATAACATTAATTTTGTTACCGAGCAGAACACGAAGCACCGTTTGGCACACCGTGTTAGCTTGCTGTGCTGCTGTCATAAGCAGCACCAATCCTACTTCGATGTAGACAAAGGTGAGCGCTTCACTCCTTGCAACCTCGGCCGCCGCGCCAGCGCTTCCTAGTGCGCCAGCAACAGCATCGACGAATAAGCCGCCGACCGAGGCGATCGCAGCAGGCAGTAGCCCAACAATCAGCGTCGTCAACGCCATGGCAATCATCAACGGTGCACTAGTATCCCAGACGATTCGCATAGCGACGGCGCTGTAGCGAAACACGCCTAAAAATCGAGAGAGAGGGCTTTTACTACTTTTTTCTGCTGTCATAATCCGGGTGATCTATTGCGGAATTAGCTGTGGTGTATGGCGAAAAATAAAAAGGGCCACGTGATTAGCGAAGCCCTTAGTGGTCGTCATTCAATATTACGAACGGGTTACAGCTTTATAAATTTAAGCACGAGGCGGTCAGTATTGCGACCAAGCGATGGATCGAATGGCCCCACCGAATGATCGTCTGACTCGTTGTCTAACACATCGCTCGCACCGATCAAGACGAAACCCGACTGCAACACGGCCTTCACTGCCTCATCGAATGCAATGCGATGCAGTGACTGATTGTCTGCACCTGGTGTGCCTTCATGATCGATAATACCAAGAATCCCACCCTGTTTTAGTGTCGCCATCGTTGCTGATAGAAGCTCCTGCGCAGCAGCGGGATTCGAGTTATGAAAATCATGGAAATTTAATGCAGTTAGCGCAAAGTCTACTGTCCCTGCCGGTATAGCGGAAACATCACCGTCCCACGCGTCAACATTGTTAAGTCGGGCAGCACGAGTCGCGGCGGCCTCGGCACTTCGGCCTCCAGGCCGGTTTTGCATGTAAACCTTGCCGTTCGCACCGACTGCATAAGACAAAACCTCGGTGTACCAACCAGCCGACGCGTTGATATCCAACACAGTCATCCCGGGTTCGACACCCATAAAATCCAATACCGCGGGAGCTTTGCGGCGGGCATCGCGCTCTTTGTCTTCGGCGGGTCGATCAGGGTTAGCCATGGCGCGTTCGAGCGCAGCCATGTCGAGTGCCGAGGCAGCACTACTCATAAGCCCCAGCAAACTAATCATCGTAAGTACTTTCTTCATAGGTAACTCCCTATTCCTTAGGTCATGCTGAATGAAAGCGAGATTGCGCTCTGAGAATAGCGCAAGCGAGGATGAATTAGCGAGGGGGAGACAAGCAAAAGGCGAATTAGTGGAGCCTGCGCGATACTTTAAGCTCTGTTTCGAAAAACGCTTTTACTTCGAGCAGCTGATCGAGGTCGCCGGCGCTCTCCATGAGAGGGAGGTGCTGTTCTATATCACTCAGTATATTGGTCAGGCTAGCGGTATCGATAATGCTGAGGTCTAGATCGAACGGAAAGTTGGTTTGCTTTGACATCGGTACAACGGCTCCTGGCTAAGCCCTTCAATCGTGAGACGACAATGAAGAATCACGTCTGTTCTTTACACACAAAAAGTATCGACTGGCTTTAAAAAAACCTTATAACAAATTCTAAACCTTAGAGTTTTTATTGCATAAAAGAAGGTATTGCAGGGCGAGGAATACGATGACGAGTAAACGAGAGTCGCGTTGCTTGCAGCTTGAATCGAATAAAAGCGAATGAAATCAGTGCATAAAGCAGAAAATTGTTCTGCTAATTAGATGCCTAACGCTTTGCGCGCTAATGCCTTCCGAAGCGGGCCAAAGCGGTTAACAGAACTCAGCCCGACGTTCCGTAGCAAGCGCACGGCAAGCGATTGCTCACCAAAGCCGCGCTTAAAGCCCTCCATCATGCCCATCATCGCGAGATTGGGGCCTATGCGACGACGCTGATAGCGACTCAGAATGAGGGGGTCCTCGGGGAAGCGTCGGGCCGCAGCACCTGCCTCGATTTCTTCGGCGAGCGCGACGACATCGAGCATACCGAGGTTAACACCCTGCCCTGCGAGGGGATGAATCGTATGTGCTGCATCGCCCACAAGCACCACATTGCGCTCAACATAGCGCTTGGCATGGCGCTGCCTTAATGGAAACACATAGCGTGTGTCGCTCCACTCGACTCCGCCAAAAGCACCTTCCATTGCGCGACTTAAGCGCGCATTAAACGCGTATTCGTCGCCTGCCATAAGCTCGTCTGCACACGGGTCATCGGCTGACCAAACAATCGAGCAATAATGCCCTTGTGGGGTGTCAGCCGCCTCGGCGAGCGGCAAAAAGGCAAGCGGGCCGGTTGTCAGGAAACGCTGCAGCGCAGTGCGATCATGGGGCTTGCGCGTGCGAATAGTCGTCACGATAGCTTTCTGCCCATAGTCCCATTCACGTGTTTCGAATCCGGCGAGGTCACGCAGGCGCGAATTGCCGCCGTCTGCGGCGATTATAAGAGAGGCAGACACGAGGCTCCCGTCGTCGCAGTGAAGCCTTGAGAGTGGGCGCCCCTTTTCTTGTCTCTGTTCGAGCTTAAGCACCCCGCGTCCCATAAAGAGGGTGAGCCAAGGGTTGACGCTACGCGCTTGCTCGATAAGGCAGTCGGCTATACGAGCATGCAGCGCGCCAACAATGAGCCCGTTCTCGATGATTGTGCCGAGGGCAGGCTCATGTATCTCGCTTGCGTCAAATTCGACCTCGCCGGTGCCATCCTGCTCCCACACACGCATCTGGGTGTAGGGGCAGTGTCGTGACTGCTTTAGCTTTTGCCACACACCAACTTGTTCGAGAAGCTGCTGCGATTGCGCCGTAAGTGCCACTACTCGCGGGTCGAACTTCGGGGGTTGTTCAGTATTATCCGGCGCATCGCGCGGCTCACTAACAGACGCGGCCGTGGTACCAGTTAATTCACTCTTGTCGAGCAACCCAACACGCAGCCCAGAGGTACGCAGCCGCAGCGCAAGCGTCGCACCGACGAGGCCAGCGCCAACGATCAAGACATCGCAGTCGGCGGGCGTCTCATGCGCTGAAAAGTGATGTGCTTCAGATTCGGTCATGCGAGCGAGTATAAAGCCTGAACGGGCGAATCCCTAGCGGGCTTGGTCGTCGGGTAGTCTACTGCTAGACTCAGGCCCGAGAGCCACGGTGTTCACTAAAGGTGCTTACTAAGAGGACATGCTCCACGCTCACATAACATCACAGACAGAAACGCAGACAAAACCACAAAAAGAGGACCCTCCATGAGCAACCTTATTAACGCAAGCCAACTCCAAGACTACGTCGGCAAAGAAGTCGGCCTTACAGATTGGATAGAAGTAGATCAAGAACGCATTAATCAATTTGCCGATGCAACGGGCGATCATCAATACATTCACCTCGACGCAGAGCGTGCCGCGCAAACTCCCTTTGGCACAACGATCGCGCACGGCTTTCTAACGCTATCATTACTGAGCATGCTCAGCGGCATGGGCGGCGGACTGAAGCTCGAAAACACGGTGATGGGCATCAACTATGGCCTAGACAAGGTTCGCTTCCTCAATCCAGTCAAGTCCGGCGCTAAAATCCGCGCACGCTTTGTACTCGCCAGCGCAGAAGAGAAGAAGCCCGGCAACTACTTGCTCAAGCACAACGTGACCGTCGAAATCGACGGCGAAGACAAACCCGCCTTGATCGCCGAATGGCTAGGCATGACTGTCGTAGGTTAGAGGAGAGAGAAAACAATGAAGAAAAGTCTATTCGCCATCCTGCCCTTCTTGGGCGCCTGCGCGGGCCAACCGCCCACCAACATTGGCATCCAAAACGGACAGCTCACGGCGTGCCCGGATTCCCCCAACTGCGTCTCGAGCTTTGAGACAAGCGAGCAACATGGCATTGCACCTCTCGAGGCAAGCCTCGAGCAAGTGCAGCGCGTGCTGCTTGAGTTAGACGAAGCCAACATCGTCGATGAGCAAGAAAACTATTTATACGCTGAGTTTACTAGCAGCCTGATGGGTTATGTCGACGACGTAGAATTTATGAGCGATGCTGCCTCGGGCATGACACATGTCCGCTCGGCGTCACGCCTCGGCTACAGCGACCTCGGTGCAAACCGCAAGCGAATCGAAGCGATCCGCGCCGCGATTAAATAGCCTAATCGAAGCCCATTGCTCGCGCACCGAAGGTTTTCTTCAGCGCGGGTATAAGGTCTATCGAGAGCAACCCTGCTTTGCGCAGCCACACTTTGGTCTGCGCATCGCTCGAGAAGAGTTTGGTGAGACCGTCGGTCACCGAAATCATCAAACTCTGATCGGCTTCACGCGCGGCGAGATAACGCTGCAGCGTCGCCATCGAACCTACGCCTTCGTCCTGAATATCACTAAGCGCCTCGACCAACGCCTCAATATCTCTCAACGACAGATTCATGCCCTGCCCCGCGACTGGGTGCAGCGTGTGCGCAACATTGCCCAGCAAAACGAGGCCCGGGCGAATCTGCTCCTGCGCCACGCGCAAACTCAACGGGTAGAGCGCGCGCGACCCGATACGCTTTAAGCGTCCAAGTCGCCCGCCAAATTTCTCCTGCAGGCGCGCGAGTAGCTCTGCATCATCGAGCGCTGCGTAGTATTCGGACTCGTCGGCGCCTAGCGTCCACACCAGCGAGGCACGCGGCTCTCCCTCAACCGGCAGAAGCGGCAG
>ERZ1046568.1982-NODE-1982-length-13888-cov-20.758621_pt1 | contig 13888 bp, 14 predicted proteins | sample MGYA00383092_ERZ1046568 | MGnify/ENA primary metagenome ERZ1046568 (study PRJEB29581, sample SAMEA5548362) | metagenome | biome: marine; feature: coastal; material: water | depth 1 m | study: Short-term variability in the microbial, nano- and picoplankton... | reverse complement strand
TGTTCGGTGTTGTATCATTGTCGTATATAGATAATGCGCTACCCGTTGACGTTCCTGCACCTTGAATGTTTACAGTCCCGTCTCTAAAAGTTAATGTATCTGTAAGCGTTGCAACTCTACCCGTTCCGATTGTACCGTCAGCCGTGTAAATATTATCCGAGCTCGGAATGTCCGACAACAACGCGATTGTTCCGGTTGTGTCTGGTAATGTCCAATTTCTAAACGCGGTTAACGTATCGCTTTGCAATCGCCCGTTCGAACCGTTTGAAAATTGAAATATCGACGAACTTGTAATTGTTAAATTTTCCCCGTCGGTTGTGTTTCCCGTTCTTAAAACAGTCGACAAACCGTTCGCCAACGTGTCCAAAATGTCTTTTAATAAAACATTGTGATCCGATGGTTGAATCGCTTCGTCCGGTTGTAAATCGTCCAACAATAAATCGATTGCACTGTTTACGTTTGCTCTATTCCCTAAATCCGCCATTATTTATCCGTATTGGTTTCCGTATTGAGTTCCATAAATTCCCGGCAAAGTTAAATTGGAATATCCAATCCGCGCCGATGTTTTGTAATTCCCTCCGGAAATGTTTAAAAAGTTATTATCAATTAACGCGCTCAATCGTATTTTTGTCGCGCTTATTTTTTCAATTTTGCATTTTGCCGAACCACTAATCGGTTTTAAAATGTCGTTTTTGTTTTCTAAAACAGACGACAACATTTCAATTCCTTTGATTCCGCCTTGTTCGAAAACCTCGATTCTAATTACGCCGTAATATTCGGAAATTGAACCAACATCGCCGGCCACGTCTTCCAAATCGAAATCCGCTTCAACCAATGTTTTTTCAGTCGGCAAAATTGCGTTCGTTCTTATTCCGTCCGAATTTAATCCCGTGTAAAGATTAACCGTTTTCGTTTCGTTATAATGGTTTATCGAACCGTCCCAAACTGTCGATTCCTCAAACGTACGAATGTAAATGTTTGACGAATTACGCGTGTTTAAAACCTCGGATAAACTATTCAAAACCGTTTGAACTGAAAACCTCAATTCCCATTGATTCAAAAACGAATCAAGTCGCGCCCAATTTTGATTTTTCCCATCGAAACGCTTTGTTCCGTCGACTAAATCATTCGGAACGTTTGAATTCTCAATCCAATATTCCCAACGCGGACGAATTGCATATCTCAACCAATAGGCTTTTTTTGTTCCCGTGTCCAAAGTCTGGTCCCGAACAACTTCAATCAAATTTTTATTAACGCCGTTCGCCATTTGAAAACCGCGCGTTGTATTAACCGAAATTTGTTGGACCAAATCGCCGTCAATAGGGAAACCCGTTGTGTCAATCGAATATTTTTCACATTCAAAAGTCGAACCGTTTATTGTGTCGAATCCTTCAATTAAAAAACTAATCGAATCAATCGTTTCATTTTTTGCCGTATCTAAAAACATCAACGATTCGGACAAAATTTCGTCCTCAACCGCTCCGGAATAAGTTGTTGTTCCGGCGTTTTCGCTTGTTTGCGCGTGACTCAAAAATTCGGTTGAAATGTCCCCAGTTACAAACGAAATCGGCGTTTCGCCCAATTGATTAAATTCGCAAAGTAATGTTGTACGATCCGAAATATTTGTGGCCAATGATTCATCCGCCAAACTAAGTGCAACGCCATAATTCCAATTGCTATCGCTAACGGAATCAAAATAACTACTAAATGCGGAATTTGGTTGGAATTGTCCATTTATTGAAACGGTTGAACCGCTTTGTGTTATTGAAACAAATTCGATTCCCATACTTGCGCCGGATCCGTTTTGGAATCCGCCATAAACAAAACCCGCGGTTGCTTGGTCAATTGTTTGGTTTAGGTCGTTTAAAATTAAATTTTGATAATTTGTTTCGTTGTTGTCTTGTATCAATTCCAAATCAAAAGGAATTGTAAAAAATGAAAATTTGTATTTCGACGTTGCGGTTGCTCCGGTTTGGTTTACAGTAATCGCGAAATTTGTCGGTTCGTCTTTTGAAACCGACGCGACATTGGTCCCGTTTATATTTGTGTAATTAACGCCAACAACCGAATAATTCGATTCGTTACCGTTGAAATTTTCATCAAACCAACCAACGTTCCCATTTAAAGCGGTCGACGTTGAATCCGTTTGAACAAAAATATTTGGATTGTTTATTTGTGGTAAAAAAGTCAATTGAAAAACATCCGTTAACGATTCGTTGTCAAACAAAAAAGACGGCGCAACCGAATTTTGAAAGTTTGATAAATTGTCGAATAATGGAATTATTTGAAATTCAATTGATATTGTAAACTTTTGAACCGCTCCAACTTTGCCATTTCCAACAATTGACGCGCCGAAAATAGAATGTCCGGAATTGAATCCAAACGTTGTCATTTGTAAAATTGTAACCGTGTCCGCCGGATCCAATCCGCCAACCTCAAATCGCGGAGTTGTTCCGTCGATTAATGAGTTTAAAGACGCGGACGCCACTTCACTATTTGCAATTAAGTTGTAATTTAAAACAACCCCTTCGACATTGTCGGTTGATTCAATCGAAATTGTCGGATTGACCGTTGTTCCATCGTTAAAAGGATAAACGCCCAAAACCGGAAATGTTCCCGTAATTGATCCAACGCGCATTGTTGTTGGCGTTAAAACCGTAACAACCCCCGCGCCCGTAGTTCCCCCGTAATCCCACGAAATGTTTGAACCAATGAAAAAACCGTCATCCAGGAATGACCCCGTTAAACGCGTTAATTGTTCCGTTCCGTTTGATTCAATAGGATTTGAAAAAGATGAATTGAAGGAAATTTCAATTTCGACGTCAATTTCTAACGTAATTCGATCGCCAACGTTTCCAAGCAACCAAGAAGTGTTCTCCGGCCTGAATTCGTTTGTGTACTCTCTACGTGTTATTATTGCGCCCATACTTATTCGTTAAATCGTCAATCGATTGTTTTATTTTCACAAAATCGCCCGTTTTCCGTGCGTCTTCAATCAACTTGTTTGACTCCTTAACAAGTGTTTGCAATTTTACTTTGTCTTCATTCGAAACGTTTGGCAATAAATTTTCCAACATCGAATCGAATAAATTCGGTACCTGGACAACGTCTTTTTGAAATTGTTCCGCCAATTTTAACGACCGTTCAAAAATTTTACTGTCCATAATTATATTCTAAGATAAGATTTTTTGTATAAAGTTGCTTTGTTTTATATTGAATATTTGCAAAACCTTGTTGAAAGTTCCAATCAATTGAAATTATTTCGCCCGTTTGTCCGCTTTCGGTTGTGAATTTATTGTTTGTAATTACCTTGTTCCAGTCCTCCAAACAAAACGGGACTTTTTCCGCGTTTCTTATCACGTGTTGATTGTGCGTTGTTTCTCCCGTTATTGGATCAACAACCGGCGCGAATGAATCAATAAAATGAAAACTATTCCAAAGCATTTCGGCGGTTGGTTGTTGGCTTAAAAGTTCTTCATTATTTATAAACAAAAACTTATCAACCGTTGTTGAATCGGCGGATAATTGCATCATTCCGACGCGGTCGCGAATTTCCCCGGCTAAATTTGAACTTCTTCCAAAGAATCCGACAACTTTGTCCGTCAACTTTGCGACTCCCAACAATACTTTTTCATATTCAGTTAAACCGGTTTTTTTTGTAGCCAACGCAAATGGCGGGCGAATTTGTGCCAACCCTTTTCCAATTCTCAACTTTTCGTTGTTGATTGCAATTGGATTCGAAATTACTTGATAATTCCGCCCGTCGTCGTCGTCCAACGTGTTTTGGTCCTGGATGTCGTATTCAAACGAAATAAAGTAATTCTTTACAAATTCGCTCGTGTTGTAGCTTAATTCGGACGTTCTTGTTGTTTGGTTTGTTTCGACGTCTGGTAAAATGTAACTTGATAAATTGTCCCAATAATCGCGCCTTTCAAATTGAAAAACGCCGTCCGTGATTTTAAAATCGCCATTGTATTTCGTAATCATAACGCGAATAAAATCGCCAAAATTATAAACGGCCGACTGTAAATTGGGATTTCCTATTTCGTCCGTACTTCCAAACAACCCGCCCCGTTTCCGTTTGCTCGGCAAAAAGGTTGAATTCTTCCAAATTGGATCGTCGAAAATTGTTGATTTGAATTCTAAACCTAAATAATTTAAACCGGTTTCAAACATTCTTTTTTCCTTCATTCCTAAATAGCGACGAACCGGCGGAAAGAATTGATTAATTAAATCCTTGACTGTTTGTATTAACGCAACAACGACCGCGGTTGTGTATACCACTTGCGCGACTAATCGAATACTTTGTGCGACAATTTTTCCAATGTCAATTGTTGGCCCGGCAATATTGAACGCCGGAATTAACGCAACCAAATTCGCGGACTCTAAAGCGATTTGCCGAATTCCGTCAACCAATTCTTTTTGCAATAAAAAAAGCGCAATTGTTAATTGGCCAACGATAAACGCTTCCGGTCTATAATTCAAAACGTATGGAATCGTTTCGAAATCCGATGAAACAATAAAATCGTTTTCGCGCAAATAACCGAACGAAAAACCGTCCGCGACATCGTTCAACCAATCCGCGCCGTCTGTCTTAACTATATTCGCCAAAACCCGTTCACGTTCGATAAATTGCGCATCGTTTGTCAAATCTATGTAACCGTCAAAAATGTTTTGATTATCCAAATTTATTTTGTACGGAACCCCTTCAAAGATACCAACGCCACCGGACAAACCGTCGTCAACGTGTTTGTTTAATCGTTTCGCGTCCTCCAATACAAAATCAATTGAACTTGTCGAAATTTCTTGTTCCGTCTGTCCTTCGCGCGTTCCCCATTGAGCCGACAAATTAATTTCCGGTAAATTCGCCGGCGTTCCTCCTGGTTCGCCATTTATTTCGAATGTAATATTTTGCTTGCTCATTTATTAAAATCGTTTTCGTGTTACTCGATGGCGATTGATTATTTTTTTATTTCCCGTTTTTCTTTCGTCGATAAAATCAATCACATTTCGCGAAAACTTTTCAACATCGACAACTTGTTCCGGCTTATTTTCAATCGCTTTTCGTGTTGCAACCATTTCGTTTAACAACCTCGGATCGGATCCGCCCGTCTGGACAACTTGCATCGCGTTGACTTGCGGTTGCATAAAGTTTGAACCAATCGCGCCGGAATCAATCGCCTTTGTCAATGCAATAAAATTGTTCTTGCCGAATTTATCCATTGTTGAACCTTTCCAAATTCCTTCGTTTCCTTCAACCAATACCGGAACCCCGAAACCGCGCTTTTTGTGTGATTCGCCACGAACAACGCCGTTTTGAATTGAATTGCCATTTTTCGAACCGTTTTGGTTTGCGTTTAAACTGTCTTCAATCGAACCGTGTTCGCCCGTTCCCGAACCAAACGACGAAATCGCGCTTTCAAGTCCTTGCAATATACTGAAATCGCGCAAAACTGTGATAATTGCGTTCGAATCCCCAGACGCCGACGCGCTCGAATAGGCGTTGTATAGTGCGCTTATTTTCTCCAATGCGATTTGTTTCTTTTGCGCTTTGATTTTCTTTTGCTCCAGGTCGGCCAATGCGTCTTCTTCGAATGCCAAATTGTTTTCGAGTCCTTCAATTGCTCTTTGTGTCTGTCTGTCGACAATGGCGTTTTGTTTGTCCTCCAATCGGTCCAATTCGCTGATTTGTTTATCCAACGTTTTTTGGAATGAAGTGAAAATCGCGTCCGCCGTCACATCCTGAATTTGTCGAATCGCGTCGGCTTTCTTTTGTTCTTCGTCCAAAATTAAATCATTTGTCAAACGTGCCAATTCCAATTGCTTGTCGATTGAATCGCGTCCGGATTTTTCCTCCAATTCAATTTCCTTTTTTAATTGTTCGATTTTTAACTTTGTCAATTCCTCGTTGATTTCCTCTTGATTCTTTTTGTCGTTTAACAAATCAAGTTCCAACTGCTTTTGTGCGCGTTCGTTTTCTTTTGTTAACGCTTCCAATTCAATTGTTGCGCGGTCTTCAACTCCTTTTTGTAAAATTTCCGACTTAATTAATTGTAATTTTCTGAACTCCTCCGAATTCCTTTCGAAAAGTTTTTCTTTTATTTGAATTTCCCGGAGTGCGTTGTCTTCTTCTATTTTTTGAAGTTCAAACGCTTTTTGTCTTTCGTTTTCGACATTGTCCGCCGTTAACAATTTAAGTTGATCGTTTATTTGTTGTTTTAAAGTCAATCTTTGTTGTTCAATTTCAACGCCTAACTTTGCCAAATCAACTTCGGATTGTTGACGTTCTCGAATTGCTTCAAACAATCTTTGTCGACCAATTTCCGACAATTTTATTTTTTTAATTTCCTGGTTCAACAATTCGGCATTCGTTTGTTTAATTAAATTATTGAAATCGATTGTTTTTTGGCCACCTTGTAAAAGTTTTTCCAATCCTTCAATTTGAGCTTTCAATGATTCGTCGGACAAACGTTTGGTTTCTTTCAGTAATTCAACACGAACTTTGAACGCTCGCTTTTCGTCCGCGATAATTTCTTCATTCAAAGTTTTTCTTTTGTCGAATCCGTCGATAAAAATGTCCAAATCTTGTTCGATTTCGTCTTGCAACAATTGTCGCCTAACTTTTCCGAGTTGTGTTTCTTTTATACTTGCGTCTTTTTTGGCTTCCAAAACCTCCTTTTCCGCTTCAATTCGTCGAATTTTTTCATCGGTTAAAAGTTCGCGATTTTTTTCGATTTGGTCCAACTCTAAGTTGACAATTTTTAAATTGTTTTTTGCGATTGTTTCCGCAAAATCGGACGCTTTCTTTTGTGCGTCAATACTTAATAAAATAGCTTTTCGTCTTTCCTCAAAAGTTCGTGTCGCGTCGCCTTCGATTTCTTCTTGTTTTTCACTTATCGCCAATTGTTCGGCCATTTTTAAAGAAAGATCCGCGTTTTCCATTTTTACTTTGTTGGTTTCTTTTGCCAATGCCATTGCTTTTTCGATTGCGTCCTCGATTGCAAATCCTAATCCTTCAAATGTTTTTACAAAACCCTTTGTCGCGTTGTCCAAATCGGAATCGATTGTTTTTGAAAGGTCTTTTATCTTTTTATCGTTTTCGTCGAATTGTCCATTTAACTTCGCCAATTCGCTTTCAAAATCGCCCGTTAAATTTTTTAATTCCGTGAATCCGATTTTTATTGATAAAATAAAATTTTCAAACTTTAGTCCCAGTTTTACAAACGTGTCGACAACAACGGAAAAAATGTCGGCTAAAGATGAACCGAACGTGATCAATCGACCGATTACAACTTCCAGGACCGCACCAAACGACCGCATTATTCCATCGAGTCCATTCAAACCGGCTTGCGTTTTTGCTAACGACGATAAAAGAGTCCCCAATAAAACAACAATGATTCCGATTCCCGAACTTATTAAAGCAACTTTTAAAATTTTCATCGCTTTCGCGGATCCAATCGCGGACTTTCTGAATAGTCTTTGTATTAACGTCGCTTTTTTTGTTTCAACCGCTTGTTGTGTTGTTGCGTCCGTTTCGTCTTCAACCGCGTTTTTTAACTTGCTTTGTGCCTTTGTTAAAATCGATATGATTGTTTGAAGTTTTCCAAGTACGCCACCCAATGCCCCGGACGTGTCGATTGCTCCGGCCATTGATTCGGTAAACGCGCCGGTTTCCTCCAACGCTTCTTTGACTTGTTCTTTGTAATTTCCAACGCTTCTTTGCGTCTGTCCGACGGATTTATCAATCGCTTTCAATTTTTGATCCAACGCCGTGACTTGATTCAAAAGTGCTTTGGCTTCCTTTGTATTTTCTTTGCCCTCAACGGCCAAACCTTTATATTGTTTACGAAGTTTTCCAAGTGTTTTGGATTCGTCGTCGTATGCGTTCGTCAATCCTTTTTCGCGCTTAATTTGTTCTTTTAACAATCGGTTTCGCTCCGAAATGTCCATTTTTAATCCGGCGTTAACTTTTGATTGGTCCGAATCTAATTCAATTAATTTTTTGCGCAATTTCGCTTCGTCCTTTGCAATTTTTACGGCTTGTTTCTTTTGTTCCGCCAATTGTCCGTCGGTTTCTTGCAATTCTTTGTTCGCCTTGATTAGCTTTTCCAATTGCTTTTCAAGTTTTTCCAATTCGCTTTCCTGGTCCTCGGTTGCTCCCGTGAAATCCTCAGTTGACTTTTTGGTTTTTTCAATTTCTTTCCTGAAGTTCTTTTGCGATTGCAAAAAACGTTTTTCGAGTGTATCAATGGCGTTCAACAATCTTTGGATTGCGCCGTCGTCGATTACTAAATCACTGTATTTAATTGGATTTCCTTCCGCCATTTTTCAACTGTTTATTGTTTAATTCAATAAGAATATAAACCTCTTTTACTGTCATTCGTTTAACGTCGCGACCATTCGCGTTCAAACTCAATGTGTGGCAAAGTTCTTCGAATGCCTTGTCGAATTCAATTTCGTAACTCCCTGACCCGTTGAAAGTTTTTGGTTTAACCAATGTTAACAAATAACGTTCTATTTTTTCCGCGACGTCGCTTTCCGTACCGGTCAACAAATCGTCACATAAAGCTAAAATACGTTTTTTTCTATTAATAAATATATTTTTACGATCAAGGTTGTTGAATTTGTTCGGAAAGAACAATTCGAGTTCAATTTCTAGTTTTTTTTTACGTCTGTCGTTTTGTTTTTGACGTGTCCGATTTCAAGTCCCCAACTCGAAAATTTCTCCAATATCGTTTTTAAATTATCAACTGAAAAGTCCTCCATTGGTTCGCCGTCAATTTTGCGGACCAAACAAGCGAACGCCAAACCCCGGACATTGTTTTCCGATAAGATATTGTGATATGTATTCCTTAAATTATACATTTCGTCCAACGCGTCTTTGACCATTTCTTTTCCCAGGAATTGGAATATTTTCCCGACTTTTTGATCGAACGCCATAACGTCGGAACCCAATTCCGCGTCCAACATTACAAATTTGTTGAATGAATTAAACCGACAAAACGGCATTGAATCGATTGATTCGTAAAATTCAATTTTGTGTTTTCCTAATTTAAGCATTTGTTTACGGTTATGGCTGAAAATAAAGGTACGAACAAAATTCGAAAATCTAAACAAACAACCAATTCCGGCAAAACGCAAATAAAAGCGATATGATGCGCCAAACAGAAATTGCACTCAATCGCGCGTTGAATAAGTTTGGACGGCGCACGTCCGCTCATTTCGTCCCGTAGTCCCCATTTATCCAATAAGTGAATGACAACCCAGGTCAACAACCCATAAAAAAAAACGTTTTCTAAATAGTACACGACTCCGGAACGGTTGCGGTTAAATTAAATTTAAAACTTGCGTATGGATAAGTAAAAAAATCCTTTTGGTCCAATTGATTAAATGAGTAATTCGAAAAAATGTCGTCGATGTCCTCCTGAATGGATCCAATGGAAAGACGAACCCCCGTTGGAATTTGGTTTGTTAATTTATCGCGAACGTCCTTTTTTAGTTCTTCCGTAAAATAATAATTCGCGCCTTTTGTCGAATCAATTCTTTTTAGGTTGACCCAAAAAATCACGCCCAAATCAATATCGTAGTAATTCGTTACGTTTCGCTCAAAGTCGCCGTTTATCGATTGCGTTCCAACTTCAAAAAAACTCATTGCTTGCAAATTGTCGTTAAATTCGACTGAATAATATTCGCCGTTCGATTGATAGACCCACGGTTCCGAAAATTCCCCGCCGTCGCGATTTGTTTTTTTAATATATGACCGGCCGAAAGAATGCGTCAACCACGGCAACGAACCAAATAATGTTTGTAGTTTTCCGATTACCGCATCCACAAAAACGGGATTCGGCGGAATTGGAACGGTTGGATTTGCATATGAACTCATAATTTTAAAGTTTTTCGAATTTGTTTTAATAAATCCGGTTTAACAACAATTTCACGAAATAAAGATAAATTATCCGACGTTAATCCGAAAACCCTTTGTCCGTATCGTTTTATTAACCAATCGGTTTTTTTGTCCGTCGCATTTATTCGGAATTGTTGTTCTCCGATTATAATTTCAAACGACTTGTAAAAATCCCCTTCCAGTCGCAAAGTGACTCGGTCCGTCGGCTGGTTTAATGCCTTTTTTAGTTTTTTGTAAGGATTCGAATATCCAGGTTTCAATTTTTTGCCGTCGCTTCCGATTCCTTTGTCAAACAATTGTTTTTCCGTGTTTAAATCAATTATTTCGTTCGAATTTTCTTCAACGATTGATTTTATCACATCAACAATAAATTCGCCCTTTACACGACTAACCGACTTTTTCAATCCCGCAAATGGTAACGCCATAATTAAATTGATCCTTTACGAATTCCCCATTTTTTATTGCAAGGTAAACAAGGCGAATCAATCTTTGAAAAATCGAAATCAACCGCTTTTATTGAGTTTGACAACCTAACGGCCAAACCTGGTTCGTTCGTTTCTCTATCGCCCTCTAAATCCCTAATTATCATATTTTGTGATACGTTCGCGATTCTATTTAAACGTGTCGAATGTTTCATATCGTTCAATATGTCAACCGCCACTTGTTTTCCGATTAAATCAGTTAAAACAAATTTTTGTTCGCAAAGATAATTTGAAACGTCGCATTGTACCGTAACACCGAAATTCATTCCAAAATTATTGGCCGGCGTATATTTGCGCTTCGTGTAATCAAACATTTGTATTCCGTTTAAATTCGAACTTTCAACCTCAACCGGAACAACCCGGACAAAATTCAATCGTTCGTTCCAAACTTTCATTGCATTCGCGCCACCTCGACACGTATTGCAAGGACCTTTCATCCAATTAAAATCTTTCTTTATTGCCTGACCGCTGATTCCGTCCTGGTAGTAACCAATATAAAACATTCCGCCGGAATCGTATTGGTCCGACAAATACGCGAAATCGATCGTTTCGGATAACGTCAACCATTCTAACGAATTTTGCTTTGTTGTTGTAGCGGAAACGACCTTGATCGCGTCAATTTGTGACGTGTGATAAATGTAAATTGGCAAATTTGTTTGCGGTTGTGTGAATTGTAGTCCTATTTTGTCAATTATAACCTTTGCGCCATAACTCGGAAAAATTTCGACTTCAATTCCAACAAACGAACCGTCCGAAATAATTGTGTCCTGAAACCTTCCGATTCCATCAAACAACTTTGAACTATTCAACAATGTTTTTGTTGATTCGTTTAATTTTTTTTCGATCATAACTTTCGTTAATCCCTTACTTATTCCAGACGCAACCTTTTCGGACAAATAATCGTCGATCGTTTTATCCTCCGGCAAAGTGTTGACAATGTTTTCAATCGACAAAAGCGGATGGAAATCGTTATAAATCAAACCGGAGTCACTTTGTAATAATGCCGGACTTGTTATTTGTGGAACGTCTGAATTCGCATCGTTTCGCCATCCTAAAAGCGAAACCATACATTGTTGAATAATTGTTGGATTGAACATGTTAAAATCGATTTAATCAAATATACGAATTTAAAAGGATTAAAAAACAAAGCCATTAAAACGGCTTTTAACATTCTATAATAACAACCCTAAAAAGGGCAGTTATTATTTCAATGTTAGTAACAATTAGCACCAAGATGCACCGCAATGCTCTTTACATACTTTACCACATTTTAAATCTGCTTTCATACAGCTTTTTACTTCTTTTGGTGCTAACGGTTCACTAACACCATCTAAAACACTATTATTAACTTGGCTTTGGTGGTATTGCTCCATCATTTCCTTAACTAAATCTTGATGTATATGTCTTTTGTATATTCCGTTAGGTTCTCCTAATCTTTCTTTAACAACTCTTTGAATTATTTCATCTTTTAAATCCATATTCATCTCTTTAATTCGTTAATAACATTGTTTAGTCGTACCATTGTATGCAATTAAAAAAGACATACAACAATAAATATAAGTAATAGGGTGGCACACTTCTGAATGAGACTTAGCCATTAGTTTGTAAAGGTGTTTCGCCTTCGCTGAGTGTACCCCATTTCATACCCTACTACTCATATTTTTTGGTGTTATAAATAATAAAATTATTAATCGTAATACCTAATAAGCATTTTTAATCCACTTTGCCACATATCATAATATTCTCTTTTTTGTTTAAACTTCCACCAAGGAGTTTTTTTGTAAAGTTCTTTGTATTTAATTGAGTGGTCTAATATTGCTTTTTCTGTTTTATCCATAATTTTACATTTTATAACATTAATTAAATTCCATTAAAACGGTATTTACTTATACCATTAGTTGCAATCATCAACGCTATTAGAAAGTGAATAACCAATAGTAACGCCAACAACAACAAAAGTTGTCATTATACGTAAAGCAACGTGCCAATTTTTCAAATTAATTTCCATAGTGCAAAAAGCTATTAAGCTGTAGCAAATAATGAAAGTAACTAAAGCAACTAACAATAAATAAAAAACAATTTTAATCTTCTTCATAATTTTAATCTTTAGTGATAACAGTTTTTATTTTTAACGTTGTATGCAATTAAAAAAGACATACAACAATAAATATAAGTAATAGGGTGGCACACTTCTGAATGAGACTTAGCCATTAGTTTGTAAAGGTGTTTCGCCTTCGCTGAGTGTACCCCATTTCATACCCTACTACTCATATTTTTTGGTGTTACCTGCAATACTATCCTTGCACTCTTTTACAGGCTATCTCGTAATATTTAGGGTCTTGCTCCATCATTATATAATTCCTGTTAAGCTTTTTTGCTCCAAGTCCCGTAGTTCCGCTTCCACAAGTGTTATCAAGTATCAAATCGCCTTCGTTTGTGTACGTCTTTATCATATACTCAATTAAAGATAATGGCTTTTGCGTTGGGTGTAAACTGTTATGGTTTCCGTTACTGTATTGTAGCAAGTTGCTTGGGTAGTTTGTGTAGCTACTTTTATTACTATGTTCTTTTTGCTCTCCATAAACCTTATCGCCTTTTTTGTATTTAAAATGGTTTGGTCTAAAATTAGAAACTTCGCACTTAATTAACCCTTGAGGGTTGTAAGTCGGTTGTTTTTTATAAAAAACACAAATATCCTCAACTTGTCTAAGTGGCTGTTTCTTTGCGTTTAAGTGGTTTGTTTTAGTTATTTTATCCCAAGTAAAAGAGTATTTGAACATTTTTAAATTACTACTAACTAAAATGCTTGTAAAAGGTTGTGAAGCAAAAAGAACTATTGCTCCATTATCTTTAATTACTCGTTTATATTCTTTCCACAACTTATCTAAATCAATTACACTATCCCATTTGCATTGTGTTGTACCATAAGGCAAATCGCAAAAAATAATATCAATACTTTTGTCTTCTACGTGTTTAGGCATTAACTCTAAGCAATCCCCTAAATATATCTCGTTTATTTTCATATTTTATCTTTTAAATCCGTACAGCAGTTAACAACGTGTATATTGCATAGCCTATCGGCATACGCACCATACACAAACCGTTATACCACATTAAGCATTTCATCAATTTTATTCATATGCTCTATCAATAAAGCATCTTTTAACCCTGTTCGTTCTTCAAACCATTTTCTCATTCGTTCATTTTGTTTTTTAGAACGGTTAAAACTATCATTTAACGGTGGTATAACATCATCTAAAACACCATTATTAACTTTGCTTTGGTGGTAATATTCAGCAAAACTAAATAATTCACTTTTTGTAAATTGTGTTGGTTCAATGTTGTTAATATACTTCTCCTCAATATCAGTAAATTGCCATTTATTATAGGTTTTCTCTAAATCCATCTTTATATCTTTAATTCGTTAATAACTGTGTTTAGTTGTAACGTTATAAACAATAAAAATTATTATCTCTATCGTCTATTTCAAGTTTTGGAGTAT
>ERZ1046568.1980-NODE-1980-length-13893-cov-14.529339_pt1 | contig 13893 bp, 15 predicted proteins | sample MGYA00383092_ERZ1046568 | MGnify/ENA primary metagenome ERZ1046568 (study PRJEB29581, sample SAMEA5548362) | metagenome | biome: marine; feature: coastal; material: water | depth 1 m | study: Short-term variability in the microbial, nano- and picoplankton... | reverse complement strand
CAGGAGGGTCAAAACTGGGAGGCTATTATGTATGGCGCTGGAAATAAAGTAGACAACTTGATTGTGGCTGTAGATTTAAATGGTCAACAAATTGACGGATCTACAGATACGGTGTTACCTCTTGGAAACGTAAAAGGAAAATTTGAAGCCTTTGGCTGGGAGGTAGTTACTATAGAAAAAGGAAATGACATACAAGCTATTTTAGAGGGTATGGAAACTGCCAAAACTAAAACAGGTCAAGGAAAACCTATTTGTGTATTACTGCAAACAGTAATGGGTAATGGGGTAGATTTTATGATGCATACTCATGCTTGGCATGGAAAAGCACCCAATGATGAGCAACTTGCATCTGCACTAGCTCAAAACCCAGAAACTCTAGGAGATTATTAATAAGCTACTACCAAAATACTATGAAAATATATACAGACACAGGAAAAAAAGACACACGATCAGGTTTTGGAGCAGGTCTCACCGAGCTTGGCAAAACCAATGAAAATGTGGTAGCACTTTGTGCAGATTTAACAGGGTCATTAAAAATGGACGCTTTTAAAGAAAATCATCCTCAGCGTTTCTTCCAGGTGGGTATCGCAGAGGCAAACATGATGGGCATGGCTGCTGGTCTAACCATTGGCGGCAAGATACCTTTTACAGGTACTTTTGCTAATTTCTCTACAGGAAGGGTCTATGATCAAATACGCCAGAGCATTGCATACAGTGGTAAAAATGTTAAAATATGCGCCTCACACGCAGGGGTTACCCTTGGGGAAGACGGCGCAACACATCAAATACTTGAAGATATTGGCCTGATGAAAATGCTTCCATCAATGACGGTAATTAACACCTGTGACTACAACCAAACAAAAGCAGCCACAATTGCCTTGGCAGATCACAATGGCCCAGTTTATTTACGCTTTGGTAGGCCTAAAGTAGCCAACTTTACCCCAGAAAATGGCCCCTTCACTATTGGCAAAGCAGTGGAGCTGCAAGAAGGTACAGATGTCACTATTATAGCTACAGGACACCTGGTTTGGGAAGCGCTTGAGGCTTGTAAAACATTACAGGAACAAGGAATTAGCGCTGGGGTTATAAATATTCATACCATTAAACCCCTTGATGCTGCTGCAATTTTAAAGAGCGTTGCCATTACTGGCTGTGTGGTTACTGCAGAGGAGCATAATTACCTTGGAGGACTAGGAGAAAGTGTTTCAAGAATTTTGGCAGAAAACAATCCTGTGCCTCAAGAATTTGTAGCCACAAAGGACACCTTTGGAGAATCTGGAACGCCAGACCAATTAATGGATAAATACGGCTTAAATGCTGCTGCTATTGTTAAGGCCGCAACAAAGGTAGTTGCTAGAAAATAACACACTAGTTTTTGTAAATTAAAAAGCCGCTGTAAAAATAGATCTTACAGCGGCTTTTTATATATTATAAATAGTTGTTAGTTAACTATCTGAGTCTAGGTAATCAACAATACCATCTGCATCTGTATCTGGAAAAGTAATGGTACCATCCTCATTTATTTCTATTTCGTCGCTGGTGGGTCTTCCATCACCATCATCATCTGGATCAACGTAGTTACTTCTGTTGTCTGAGTCTGTATCGTCATCTTCTTCTAATCCGTTACCATTTACATCTTCTAAAACAGAAGGAACACCATCACCATCTTGATCACCAACCTCTGTTTCAAATAATTGAAAAGTAAAAATAAGTTGTGAATAAACCGGTATGGTTACTGCAGATCCCGGAGGAGGGTTTACATAATACCCAAGGCCACTTTGCATAAATACCGCACCTACTCCAAAACCTTCATAGCTTACCGTGCCATCATTGTTGTTAATGAAACCAGTTCCAGCATTAAATTCTATAAGCGCATCTTGAAGCCCATTAACAATGGAGGTCAAATCAAACTGAATAGGGGTTACAGAACTATCAAAAAGCTTATTTTCATTTATACCTACTTCATCTACTACATAGGTTCCTTCATAGTTAATCCTAACAATATCAGGAAAACTTGGTTGATCACCCTGTCCCTCAACTACTTTTAAATAATATAAATTATATGATACATCTTCATTAACCCTGTCTTGTACCATTTTAGAATATAGATTCGGGTGCTGTATGAGTGGTGTTTTATCTGAATTTGCACCGGCAATGGTATCAAATCTTATTTTAAAATCAAACCCCGCTGGCGGATTTTCAAACTCCTCATAGTTATAAAAATGTGTGGTTAAATAGCGCTCTACCTCAAGGGTTGAATCAATATTTTCCTCGGCTCTATCACGGGCTGGTATAAAGTTATCTTCTGGATCATCATCACCCTCACATGAGGATACCAATATCAATGTTAGTGCAACAATAGGCAGTAGAAATTTAAAATTTTTCACAGTTGTTTATTTAAGTGCGCAAGATACAATTTTCAGTTATTTTTGTTGTGTAGTTAATATACAATTTAAACAAAATGTATGAGGGTTGATAAATATTTATGGTCTACGCGGTACTTCAAAACAAGAAGCATTGCAACGCAAGCCTGTAAAAAGGGAGCTATTCGTGTAAACGATGCAACAGTAAAGCCCTCAAGAGACGTCTATCCTGGAGACAATGTTACAGTTAGAAAAGATCAAGTAAATTTCACCCTAAGAGTTATAGAGGTGCCAAAAAGCAGAGTTGGTCCAAAGCTAGTAGACTTGTATAGAGTGGACACTACACCAAAAGAAGCCTTCCAACATAAAGAGCTTTTAAAATATTCGAAAGAATATTACAGAAAAAGAGGTATGGGAAGACCTACTAAAAAAGACAGAAGAGATATAGAAGACTATAAAAGAGAGGAAGAATAACACAAAGCATCTTTTACTATCTTTGAATATAAAATACAATGATTGATTATGGCAGAAACAGTAATTCTAAATAAAAAAGAAATAGCGCATAAATTAAAACGCATTGCGTATCAAATCTATGAGGCTAATATTTCTGAGCAACAAGTAATTATTGCAGGTATTAAGGCTAATGGTTACTCTTTTGCAGAAAAACTAAAAACTGCCGTTGAAGCTATTTCTTCTATTCAAGTGATTCTTTGCAAAATAACTATGGATAAAAAAAATCCTATTGGCACCATTACTACCTCCTTAAAACCAGAGGTATACCAAAATAAATCATTACTTGTGGTGGATGATGTTCTACACTCAGGTACTACATTAATTTACGCTGTAAAGCATTTTCTAGAGGTACCCTTAAAGCAGATAAAAACCGCAGTTCTTGTAGATAGAAACCATAAAAAATATCCAATCAAAGCAGATTATAAAGGCATTTCTTTGTCTACATCTATCAACGAAAACGTTGCGGTAATTTTTGAAAAAGGAGATGATCGTGCAATTTTAGAATAAAAGTGCAACAATTTCTTGAGCTATTTCTTTAACTGATTTTTGGTCCACAGAAATTTTATGATGTGCCTGGTGGTAGTAGAAATTTCGTTCAAATAAGTGTTTACGGACAAAATCAGTTAAAATTTCTTTGTCAGAAATATGAGAAATTAAAGGTCTTGTGTGCATTTGTGAAAACAATCTATCTGTAAGTGTTTCTATTTTTGCATCCAAATAAATGGTAACAACACCCTCTTGTTGTGTTAGCTTTTGCATTAAATCACCATAACAAGGGGTGCCACCTCCTAGGGCTAAAACTACAGTATCAGAACCCTTTAATAAACGGTGTAAAACAAGCGCCTCTTTTTCTCTAAAATAAATTTCGCCTTTGGTTTCAAACAATTGTTTGAGGGATATATTTTGATCTTTTGAAATAGCAGTATCTAAGTCAATAAATGGGTATTGCAATACTTTTGAGAGTTGTTTTGCAACCACAGATTTACCACTACCCATGTATCCTAAAAGCAATATTTTCATAAAATTCTAGTTCTTATTTATTGTAATTTAAAGGATTACAAATAAAGTTTAAATTTATTTTAAAATGCTTTGAAAGATAAATATAATGATAGTATATTTGCACTCGCTAAACAAAACTTTAATAGTTTGCAAGGCTAATAAATATTTTTTGACATTTTGACCAGTTAGCTCAGTTGGTAGAGCACCTCCCTTTTAAGGAGGTGGTCCTGGGTTCGAGCCCCAGACTGGTCACAAAAAAGTTAAGCCTTTTGGTTTAACTTTTTTTTGTTTCTATACACCTCTATTTATGTATAGAATACACCCGGGTGCTGGAATTGGTAGACAGGCACGGTTGAGGGCCGTGTGCACTTGTTGCGTGTGGGTTCAAGTCCCATTCCGGGTACAAAGTCATCTTACATAAGATGACTTTTTTTATGAAATAACGTGACTGTAATTTACTAAAACAAAAAGTTTAGAAAGCTATTTAAAAACAACTAATTACCTTGTTAATAAATAATTACAGATTTATTTTATGTAACTTACCCTAAAAGTTACACGCAACAACCCATGAGCGTTAAAACACATTTTAGCATTCGAGATTTAGAAAACCTGAGTGGAGTAAAAGCCCATACTATTCGCGTTTGGGAAAAACGCTACAGGCTATTTTCGCCAAAGAGAACAGACACAAACATCAGAAAATACGATCTTGAAAGCTTCAAAAAGCTACTTGACATCACTTTTATTTACAATCACGGAATAAAAATATCTAAGATTGCAGCATTTAGTCCACAAAAAATAAAAGATATAATTCTTGAAAATGCAATACTACATAAAGAGCATTACGCGATAAATGGACTTAAAAACGCAATGTTTGATTTTGACACAGATCATTTCAACAAAATATTTTCGCAGCTTTTGAAAACAAAAACTTTTGACGAAATATTTGAGGAAATATTCATGCCTTTTTTAAAAGAAATTGGAATGCTTTGGCATCTTGGTTCAATAGATGTGTCTCACGAGCGTTTTGTATCAGAGCTTATCAAAAGAAAAACCATAGAGCGTATTAACCTTTTGAGTTCTAGACTGGGTAAAAACTATACAAAAACTAGGGTATGTTTGTTTCTTCCCTTTGATGAAATTCATGATATTGGTTTGATTTATGCAAATTATCTTCTAGAAAAATCTGGAATTAAAACAACCTACCTAGGGCCAAACATACCCTTGGAGAGTTTAACCAGACAATTTTGTAAAAATGAAACCCTTTTATTTGTTACATTTTTTACTACAAAGCCAGATAATAGCTCTATTAAATCTTACCTAGATTGCTATCAAAAAATTGTTTGTGAAAATGAAAAATATCCTCTTTGGATATTGGGACAAAAACACAATGAAGTACAAAAACAAAACACAGCTTCAAACATTGTTTGTTTTGATAGCATAAAAAGTTTTGCAGAAAAAGTAAAAACCTTAAACGACTAACTTTAAGAATTTTTAACTATTGTTTTGTTTAAATATACCCTATTTTTGTTTGACAAATGACGAACAAAAAAATTACAATAATTGGTTCTGGGTTCTCTTCTTTGGCTGCGGCATCATACCTAGCAAAAGATGGATATAGTGTCACTATCTTTGAAAAAAACGAATCTATAGGAGGCCGTGCTCGGCAATTCACAAAACAAGGATTCACCTTTGATATGGGACCTTCTTGGTACTGGATGCCAGATGTTTTTGAACGATTTTTCAATGATTTTGGAAAAAAAGCTTCAGATTTTTATACCCTAGAAAAATTAAGTCCTGCCTACAGTGTGTACTTTGGTGAAAAAGATTTTATCACCATCGAGGACACCCTAGATAAAATTTGTGAAACCTTTGAAAAAGAAGAACCTGGAAGCTCAAAAAAACTTCAAAAATTTATAGCCTCTGCTCAACAAAACTACAATATAGCCATCAAAGATCTGGTCTACCGGCCAGGGGTTTCTCCACTAGAACTAATAACACCAGCAACCGCAAAAAGAGTTGGACAATTTTTTAGCAACATCAGCAGAGATGTTCGCAAAGAATTTAACAACCCTAGGCTAGTATCTATACTAGAGTTTCCAGTATTGTTTCTTGGGGCAAAACCATCCAAAACTCCATCTTTTTATAGTTTTATGAACTATGCAGATTTTGGTTTAGGAACCTTCCAACCAAAGGGAGGTATGTATAGTGTTATTTTGGGCATGAAAACATTAGCTGAGTCTATGGGAGTAGTCATAAAAACAGATCAAAATGTTGAAGAGATTGTGGTGGAGAAAAACAAGGTAAAAGGTATTGTGTCTAATGGTACATTTCATGCCACAGACACGCTTTTAAGTGGAGCAGATTACCACCATACAGAAACACTATTACCAAAAAAATATAGACAATACTCAGAAGCCTATTGGGAAAAAAGAACCTTTGCTCCCTCTTCGTTACTTTTTTATGTAGGCTTTGACAAGAAGATTGAAAATGTAGCACATCACACCTTATTCTTTGATGTAGACTTTGAGCAGCATGCCAAAGAAATTTACGACACACCCGTGTGGCCAACAAGCCCACTTTTTTACGCAAATTTCACATCAATAACACAGCCAGAGCTTGCACCACAGGGTAAAGAAACTGGTTTTTTTCTAGTTCCAATAGCCCCAGGGCTAGAAGATACTCAGGAGTTACGTGATACTTACTATGAAAAAATAATGTCCCGTTTTGAAACCTTGACAGGACAAAAAATAAAAAAACATGTTATATTTAAGGAGTCTTTTTGTGTGAATGATTTTGTTTCTCAGTATAATTCTTACAAAGGAAATGCATACGGTCTAGCAAACACATTATTACAAACCGCATTTTTAAGGCCAAAATTAAAAAGTAAAAAAGTGGAAAATTTATTTTTCACAGGACAGTTGACTGTTCCTGGACCCGGAGTACCTCCAGCTTTAATTTCTGGAAAACTGGTAGCAGGTCTTATCGCAAAAAAGAACATTAAATGAAAGAACTTTTTGACATAGTATCAAGACAATGCAGTGAAAGTGTAACCAATGCTTACAGCACTTCTTTTTCTTCGGCCACAAAAATGCTATCTCCAACCATACGCCAAGATATATACAACATATATGGCTTTGTTAGATTTGCAGATGAAATTGTAGATACCTTTCATGAGTATGACAAAAGCGTACTTTTTAATCGTTTTGAAAAGGATCTTGAATTTGCACTTGAAGAAAAAATTAGTTTAAACCCAATTTTAAATTCTTTCCAAGAAACGGTTCATAAATACAATATTGAAAGAGGCCTTATAGCATCTTTCATGAAAAGTATGCGTCTTGATTTATCAAAAACAGATTATTTAACAGAGCAGGAATACAAAGAGTACATCTATGGGTCTGCAGATGTGGTTGGGCTTATGTGTTTGCATGTTTTTTTGAAAGGGGATACAGAAAAATACAGTCAACTTAAAGATTCTGCAATGGCACTGGGATCTGCATTTCAAAAAGTAAATTTTTTACGTGACTTGAAAGCAGATTTTGAAGGTCTTAGCAGGACATATTTCCCAAACACTAATCTTGAGGCTTTAGATGAAGCATCAAAACAACACATCATAGCAGATATTGAAAAAGATTTCCAAAGAGGGTACCAGGGCATATTAAAACTACCCACAGAGGCAAAATTTGGTGTATTTATGGCATATCGCTACTATAGAAGATTACTTAAAAAGTTACACAAAACTCCTGCCTTAGAAATAAAAAACACAAGAATACGAGTACCTGGTTACGAAAAATTTGGACTCCTTACTAGAAGTTATGTAAAATATCAACTAAAACTTGTTCGATAATTTTATAAAAACCAATTATTTAAACTAAAGAAAATGAATACACTGCTTTTAATATTAACATTTATTGGAACTTTTTTGGTCATGGAATTTATGGCTTGGGCTACACATAAATACGTGATGCATGGTTTTTTGTGGAGCTTGCACAAAGATCACCACCACAAAGATCACAAGAGCTGGTGGGAGCGTAATGACCTATTTTTTATATTCTATGCCGCTGTTAGTATTGGATGTTTTGTTGCATGGCAATATTATGGCTTTTGGGCGGGATTACCTGTTGGCCTTGGTATATTTGCCTATGGTGTTGCGTACTTTATGGTGCATGATATTTTTATACACCAACGCTTCAAACTTTTCAGAAAAGCAAATAATTGGTATGCTAAAGGGATTCGAAGAGCACATAAAATACACCACAAGCACTTAGGTAAAGGTGATGGAGAGTGTTATGGGATGTTAATTCCACCATTAAAATATTTTAAAAGATAGGACATGAAAAATCTCTACCTGTATTTAAATATAGGAACCTTTCTCATTCCTTTTATCTTTAGTTTTTATCCTAAATTTCAGTTTTATAAAAAATGGAAATCTTTATTTCCTGCCATCTTTATTATGATGGCATTTTTTATTTCGTGGGATGTAATCTTCACTAACAATGGTATTTGGGGATTCAATGATAAGTACATTACTGGATTTAAAATATTAAATCTACCATTAGAAGAATGGATGTTTTTTATATGCATTCCATATGCATGTTTATTTACCCATTACTCATTAAGCTATTTCTTTCCAAATTTTTCGCTTTCTGAAAAAGCAACCTCTGTCTTTTACGTAGCGCTTTTGTGTGTTTTAATTATCACACTATGGTACAATTATGATAAATGGTACACACTTGTAAATTTTGGGTATGCCATTATTTTGTTGGGGCTAGTGTACAATAAAAACCCTAAGCTTTTAGGAAGATTTTTACCGAGTTATTTTGTGACACTCATTCCATTTTTTATGGTCAACGGAGTACTCACCGGGAGTTTGATTGAGGAACAGGTGGTTTGGTATAATAATGCAGAGAATCTTAACTTAAGAATAGGTACCATCCCAATAGAAGACACTATTTACTCTTTAGGTATGTTATTAACGGTGTTTGTTTTGCTTGACTATTTTGAATCTAAAAAAATAAAGGTAACACACTAACCTACTCTACCCCATCTGTATTGTAATAACAAAGCACAAGGTTCTATTTTTAAAGGGGTTATAAAAAACGCAATAATTGCGATGAGGTGTAATACTCAAACAGTCGTTTTCTTGGAGTTAAATCATTGTTTAAAATAATAGTGGCTGGCAGAGAGAACGATACGCCGGCTCTAGAGGCAAGCAACAAGGCAATTTCATGAACTCCATTGCGCATGCTTTGTGCTTGTTTGTTTGTGTAATTTTTACCCGCAAAAAAAACAGAATCTGTTTGTTCAACATCCATTCTTACGGTATAATAATTAGTGTTTAATGTTTGAACAACCACTTTATTAGTAAAAATTTCTCTATCAATTTTTTTACAATAGGCACACCATTTGGCGTGAAAGAAAATAAAAACAGGTTTTGGTTGGATTTGCATTGCCACATCAAGTTCTTGCCATGATTTCCATTGAATCTGAGAGTGATTTTGTGCAATACCCTCTATGGAAAATAGCAATAAAATAAAACAACAAACAATATTTTTCATGACTTACTGATTAAAAATCTCCAAATTTAAGGCCTACAAAAAATGTTCTTGGACGGTTTGGGCCATAAATAAAATCTGAGTCACGTAGAGGTCCACTATCAAAATCATCTTGATAGTTATTAAATATATTTTGAACTCCTGCACTCAATTCTACATGAAATGTCTCTTTCAAATCAAAATGGTAGGTCGCTTTGGTGGTCATATCTAAAAAGACCTGCGTATCTACTAATTCAATAAAGCCAGATTCGTCAATAACACGTGGAGCTATCATTGAACCCGTATAACTTCCTGTTACATCAAATCTTAAGGCCTCAGTGGCAGTCCAGTTTGCATTTAAAAATCCATAAAGGTTGGGAGACCTAACAAATTCTGATAGGAGAACATCCTGCTGGCCAGCCACATCCGGGTCTGCCTCAAAGATAACCTGATTATCTTTATAGACAGAGCGTTGCAAAGTGACACCACCTTGGAATAAAAAATCTGGATTTGGAGACACGCTCATTTCTAAATTTACACCAGCTACATAAGCCCCTGATCCATTTCTTGATTCTTCAAGAATAGAGCCGTTGGGCAAGGATGTTCCAGTGCTTACTGTGGTAAAGGGATTTTCTATAGTAGTGTAAAAACCTTCTGCCAAAAAATTGGTCTGGGTTTTTTTAAAATCTTTTGTTAGGTTAAAAGAGGCAGTGAAAGCGTTTGAGAACTCACTTTTTAAATTATCTGAAAGAACAACAAAACGCTGCTCCCCTCCTACTGATGAGATGTGCAAATCTTCATTAAAAGCCTGTGGAGCTCTAAATCCGCGGGCGTATCCTCCTCTAAATTGTAGCGTTTTATTAATGTTATACAACAGTGTTATTCTAGGATTTAGTGCTGTTTGATTCACATCAGAGGTTCTAGAGACATCTTGTATGGTATACAAACCATCTACCATCACATGATCAAGACGGGCGCCTAAAAGAGCTGTAAACTTTTGAGAGGGTGTCCATTGATACTGTGCATACAACCCTACACTATTTACTTTTTGATCTACAAGGCGATTATATCCTGAGATTGCATCATCTGTATCATTTAACTGGTATTCTAGGCCTGTAGTTAAAATATCACGTTTAAAATTATGGGTAAACTTAACTCCCCCGACCAAAGCAAGGTCTGCGGTTTTACCAAAAGCATTGTTTGCGGAAATAGAATCTGATGGTGTACGTCCTCCTCCAAGACCCCCGTAGTAGCTATCTCTATCTGTGTGTTGCAAAGAAATATAAGCAGATCCAGAGTTTTTTTGGGCATCGTCAAAGAGTTGGTAATCAACTCCTGTAAACAAAGTGTTGTGATCCAACTCTTCTGTGATGTCTGTAAACTGTGGCGCAAGATCAAGACGATCTCCTCCACGCCTGTACTCTCGAATACCAGTAAAATCAAAACCTAAACGGCTATTATTGGTAGGTTTAATAAAAGCTTTGGCACCTAAAGAATTATTATTTATGGATGTGATTTCACTAAAACCATCTCCATTGGCATCATAGGCATCCCGATTACGATAAATACCATAAACGGTGACACCACTGCTTAAATCTTCACTAACAATAGAGGCATTTACATTTACATTTCGGTCTACAGAGCTCCCATCGATAAGTCCAAGATTAGTAGTTACTTCCCAGGTATTATTTATAGGTTCTTTGGTAATAATATTAATGGTTCCAGCAATGGCATTAGATCCAAAGAGTGCTGAACCCCCGCTCCTAACTACCTCAATTTTATCTATGATACTCACGGGTATTTGCTCGAGACCATATACCCCATTGAGTGCGCTAAAAACGGGACGGCTATTCACTAAAATTTGAGTGTATTGACCTTCCAAACCATTGAGTCTAACTTGGGTAAAGCCACAATTTTGGCAATTAGTTTCTACGCGCACTCCTGGTTGGTAATTTAAGCCATCTGCCAATGAGATTGATTGGGTAGCACTAAATAACTTAGGCCCCAACACTGTAACAATAACAGGTGCATCTTTCTTTTTAATACGATTTCTAGTGGCACTTACAACCACCTGCTCTAACCCTAAGGCATCCTCAACGAGGGTAAAATTAACTTCTTTTGAGCTTTGGGTTGGATCAAAAATAATTTGTTTGTTTTGAGAACGATACCCTTGAGATTGGACAATAACAGTGGCTGTTTGTAAGGGAAGCAGTAACGTGTATCTCCCATTTACATCTGTTGTGGTGCCAAGGCTTCTATCTTGGAGATACACACTGGCAAAAGAAACAGGACCATAACTGGAATCAACCTTACCGGTAAGGGTAATTTGTTGGTTTTGGGATATACCAACATTGGAGACAGATAGAGCAAAAAAAATAAGTAGGTATTTCATATATTTGTTTATAATTAGAACTACAAAACTAATAAGTTAGATTAACCTAACAAATATTTTAACTAATTATTTATATTTTTGTTGAAAATTACATTTAATGGCATCTAACATAAAAGAGAATTATATCAAAGCACTGTTCTATCTGCACCAAAAAAGTGAAGATATTTCATTGTCTGAACTAGGAGAAGAATTAAACGTTAGCAAACCTACTGCCAATGAAATGATAAAAAAATTACAGCAAGAAGGAATTGTTATATCAAAGAAATACAAACCCATAAAAATCACTGAAAAAGGCAAGCAAAACGCAGCAGAAATTATAAGGAAACACCGCTTATCTGAGATGTTTTTGTTACAAGTAATGAAGTTTGGGTGGGAAGAGGTACATGAGATAGCAGAAGATTTAGAACATATCAAAACAGATAAGTTTTTTGATAGAATGGATGAGTTGATGGGGTTTCCTAAAACAGACCCTCATGGTTCTCCTATTCCTGACAAAAATGGAAACTTCAATAAGCCCAACTACAAAAGACTCTCGCAAATACCCGTGAACACATCTGTTGTTGTAAAAGCATTGCGAGATAGCTCCACAGACTTCTTACTATTTCTAAATAATAAATCTATAAAACTTGGTACAACTATTACCATAAATGAAATAGAAAGCTTTGATGGGAGCCTTACGGTATCCTACCTAGAACACTCTAAAATTGTGTTAAGCACATCAATTTGTGATCGCATACTTGTAGCGCAAGTATAAAATAGATGGATTGTTATTTATTGGATTGTATGGATTGGTTTTGCTCCTGTTTTAGATGATCCAAATAAAGGATTCCATTGAGATGATCAATCTCGTGTTGAAATATAACCGCTGTAAACCCCTTAACATTTTCTTTCACACGTGTATGATCCAATCTATCATAGGCTATTAAAATAGACTGTGAGCGCGTGAGGGTGGTATCTCTTCTATTAGGTATCGATAAACAGCCCTCTAGGCAAGGTTGCTTGTCTTGGGAGTATGCTATTATTTCTGGATTTAGGTATACCTCAAATGGAATGTTTTCTTTATCCAAGCGTTGCACCAAAATGATATTCTTTAGGATTCCTACCTGCGGGGCAGCTATACCAACACCAAGAGACATACTATCTCTAACAGTGGCATATAATCTATCAATAAATGTTATTAAAACTTGGTTGGTTGAGTCAACCTTGACGGGAACACTTTTTGTTCTTAAAAGCAAAGAGTCCTTAGTATTTGTAATCTTTAAAACTCTCATAGGTATATCTCTCTGTGCTTGATTAATAAGAGAAATTTGATTTTTAGAAAACCTTTTGGCACTTTGACAACTAGCCATTAAGATTATACACAGGGCTCCAAAGAGGGCATATTTTAAGTTGGTTTTGATGCTCATTGTATAGTACTTGGCTTTATTACTAATTTGATTTGATACTCATCTTAAAAAGAATTTCACCTTTGTTTAAAAGGTCATTTTAAGACACTAAAGCTCTTTTTTTGGTGCTAGCAATTATTGTTACACTTTGGTACCAACCATCATTTTTTCTATAATGGTTGATAGTTCAGTTTCTTTTTGGGTTCCGATTAGAAATTTTTTCCCGCTTTTTAATACTATCTCTAGTCCTTTATCTCCTTTGACATTATAAACTGTTCCATATTTTGTCCAAAGCCGTATTCCCCAACCACCAACAAAACCGTAATTTACAACTTTTACGTTTTTTATCTGTTGCCAGTCAACGCTCTTTTTTATAAATGGGAAGAAGTGCATGTTAATCCCATTTTTATCAATTGAGGTTTTCAGTTTCATAATCAGGAAAAGTCCTACTAGAGAGAACATAATAATAGAAAATATAAGTAAGCTAATGTCAGACATTGGGTTGTCTCCAAGTTTTTCTCCTAAAATGAGTTGTTTATATATTCCTATTAATGGCAAGACTCCCATCAGAATTAAAATCAACCAAAGCCACCATTGGTTAAATTTTTGTTCTTCTTTAAACTCGGTTTTCATCTGTTAATTTTTCTATTGTTTAGTAATTTTTTAAGAATCAGTATTTGTCCTAGATGATAATAAGCATGTTCTATCAT
>ERZ1046568.1977-NODE-1977-length-13901-cov-43.319804_pt1 | contig 13901 bp, 12 predicted proteins | sample MGYA00383092_ERZ1046568 | MGnify/ENA primary metagenome ERZ1046568 (study PRJEB29581, sample SAMEA5548362) | metagenome | biome: marine; feature: coastal; material: water | depth 1 m | study: Short-term variability in the microbial, nano- and picoplankton... | reverse complement strand
TATAATAAATTATTTAAATTAACTGAAAAACCTATTGGAGAAACAAGTGAAGCTAAAATATTAGAAATTGTAACGAGTCAATCTAATAAAAATAACGAACAAGCTTTAATTAATATTGCTATTTTAATAAGACGATTAAATAAACTATCTACTAAAAAATTAGAAGATGTTAGAGATAAAAATAAAAAATCAATTACTAAACATACAAAAGAAAAGAATGTTGAATTAAAAGAATCATTACCCTCTTATGATGTCTTAATTGAATATATGGATTATTTATATGAAAAAAGTGAATGGACTGATTATATTATTAATTATTTATTAATTAATTTTCAAGTAAGGAATCAAGATTTAGATTTTGAAATTGTTAAACGCAAAAAAGATGCGAATGACCCTGAAAAAAATTATATGTGGCTTCACCCTACAAAAGTTACATACATTAGAAACAAATATAAAACTGCTTTTAAAGATGGTAAAGAATTATATGGTAAAAAGATTAATGTTATTACTGATAAAAAAATGATTGTTGCTATGCGACGAGTATTGGGTTGTCAAGATTATGAATTAAAATGCGGTGTCTTTATTCCAAATAAAAATGCTATTGCTTATCATTTACAAAAAGCTACATATAAAAATCTTGGAGAGGGTAGATATTTTAAAATTATTGTTAATCATTTTAGAAATGATATTGATAAACTAAAAGAGATTAGTGAGAACAGAGGTACATCTATTACTACGATTTTATCTTCATATGATATTGAAAATGTTTAAAGTTTTTATTTCATTCAATTTTATTTTATTATTTTTTCTATTTAGGGAAAATAATTAAATATTTATTTAAAAAATTGATTTAAAAATAAAAAATATTTAGTATATATAAAATGGCTTCAAACACTTTTATACTAAAAGAATATCCTAATAAAACTTTAATTAAAAATATATGGACGCACCCCGATATATGGACTACACAACGTGAAGAAGTTAGAAATTATTGTGATTTATATAAAGAATCTGGTATTGATATTAAATATATTAAATATTACAAATATGGTAGGTTTTTTGTTAAAAATCATAAAGTTAGAAGTTCTACTATTATGTGGAATGCTATAAGAAGCTCTTTATTTCAAGATACAGAATATGATGTTGATATTGTCAATTGTCATAGTAATTTATTATTAGATTTATGTAAAACAAATGATTTTTATGATATTGATAATTTAAAATATTATTGTGAGAACAGAGATGAAGTTATTGATTTATTTAATATTGATAAAAAAATAATTGAGGAATATAATAAAAATAATAAAACTAATTATGATAAAAAAGATATTGTTAAAAATCTCATCACAAGAGTATTATATGGTGGATCTATTGATTTATGGAGAAAAGAATTTAATATTGATTGTGATTTACCAAAGTTTATTACTGATTTTATTCAAGAAATTCAAATTAATACAAATTTAATTATAAAAAGTGATAAAAGGTTCAAGGATATTGTTCAATATGAAACTAACAGAAGATTTGAAAAAGCAAAGAATAAACAAGGTAAATCATTTGATATAGAAAAATTTAATGTTAAACCTTCAAAGATTTTATCTATTATACTTCAAGAATACGAAACATTAATTATTATGAAATGCTTTGAAATTGTTAAAAATAATAATTTTACTATTACATCATATAATTATGATGGTTTTCAAATTCTAAAAAAAGATGGTGCTGATGAGTTAGTTAATATTATTAATAAAACTCAATTCTCTTTAAGTCATAATGATAAAGATTTTATTAATTTTGAAAATATTAAATTTATTATTAAACCATTTAAAAATGCTATTAATACAAAAGATTTAATATTACTTGATACTGATGATTTTAATAATAAAACATTTAATTTATGTCAATCTTATGATTATAAAAAACAATATTTTGAAAAATATTTTGCTAAAATTTTATCTCCTACTATGTTCGTTCAAACTAAAAAAAATGATTATGTTTTATATAAAAAAAATGATTTTACAGTTGCTTTTCAACATTTACATTTTTGGGAATATGATAAAAAAGCAAATGAAGTCATTAAAAAACCTTTTATAACAAGATGGTTGGCTGATGAAAATATTAGATTTTATGATAACGTAGATTATTATCCTACTATGGATATGTGTCCTGAAAATACATTTAACTTATGGAATGATTTTCCTATTAAAAGTATTCCATTAGATATGACTGCTGACACTTCTTTATTACATTTTCATATAAAAACTTTATTAAAAGAAGATGTTAAAGATTATGAATGGTTTTTAAATTGGTTGGCTCATATTGTTCAATTTCCTCATAAAAAAACAGAAGTTGCTGTTATTCTTTATGATAAAGAATTTGGAACTGGTAAAAGTATGATTGCTGAAGAATTCCTTAAAAAAATTATTGGTATTAAAAAAATGATTGTTACTTGTAGAACAGATAAAGTATTTGGTAAATTTACTAATACACAAGGTAAATTATTATGTGTTTTAAATGAAGCAAGTGGTAAAGATACATTTGAATTGAATGAAGTCATAAAAGAATCTATTACAGGTAAAACTATGGAAATGGAGAAGAAATGTGTTGATTCTATAACAATTATGGATTTCTTAAATTATATTATTACAACTAATAATCTTAATTCTATAAAATTAGAGGAAGGTGATCGACGATTTATGGTTTTTAACACAAGTAGTAAAATGAAAGGTGATGTTGAATATTTTAATAAATTAGCTTCAGCACTTGATGATGATGTTATTATGAGAAAGTTTTATGAAGAATTAATAAATCGTGATTTATCTAATTATAATCCATCAAGAGATAGACAGAATAATAAAATTATGGATATTATGAAAGAACATAATATAGATGTTGTTTTAGAATTTATCAATTACTGGAAGCAAGAAGCTGATGATTTTAATCAAGATTCTATGATTAAAAGTAAAATGAAAGGTATGGCTTTATATTCAGAGTTTATAAAATATTATGAAATGTGTGGTAATAATATGAATTCTAAACCTTCTTTAGTTAAATTCGGAACTCGTCTTAAAAGTTATGATGATAAGGTTAGTTATGTTAAAAGTTCTGGTGTTATGACTTATAAATTATTAATTTAATTATATTTATTCAAGCCTCCCTAAAAGGGAGGGTTAAGTTAGATACTCTCCCTACCTATTTTTTTTTATTTTTTTTATTTTTCTTATCTTTTATGTATATATATATATTATTTATTTATTTATTTATTTATTTTAGGGAGGGTAGGGAGGGTAGGGAGGGTATAAATGAAATTCATAATAAATAAAAAAAAAATATATAATATAAAATAAATATTATATATAAGGAATTGAAGACATATCCTCCCCCTCCCTACCCCCCCTTTTTAATTACTAAATATGGAAATTATATAATTATTAAATGATTAATAATATAATTTAACAAAAAAACAACAAATGATTTAGAAAAATTTAATAAAAATAAAAATATTTGTTATATGTATAAACATGGAAAAAGAGAAGAAAACAAGAAAACCTTTAACTCCTGAACAACTACAGAGATTAGCAGTTATGCGTGAAAAGTCGCTTGAAGTTCGTCGCAAAATGAAAGAAGCAAAAATGGAAGAAAAAGTTACTTATGAATTAGATAAATTAAAAGTAAAAGATGAAAAATCAAGAGCAAAAAGTAAAACAGCAAAACAAATAGCTAAAGAAAAATTTGAAGATGATAAAAGAGAAGAAATTGAAGAAATTAAAAATAAAAATAAAAAATCTATTAAACAACCTGAACCTGTACCTGAACCTGAATCTGAATTACAAGTAGAAGAACCACCCCCTGAAGAACCACCTGAACCACCTGAACCACCTAAACCTAAAGCTAAACCTAAACCATTAATTAGTGATACAAGTGATACTGATGATGAACCATATTATAGAAAAACTAAAGCACCACCTAAAAAAGAAAAAAAAATTAAATATGTAATTGAAGAAGAAAGTGAAGAAGAAGAAGTAGTTGTAGTTAGAAGACCACCAGCTAAAAAAACATATACTAATGTTCAACAACCATTATTACAGCAATTAGCACCAACACCACAACCAACAAGTAGATTTAATAGACCAGGTTTTAATCCTTATAGCTATTTTAGATAAAAAAAAATATACTCTTTTAATATAAAATGGAAGAGTTCTCAAAAAAAGAAATAAAACAGTTATTTTATAATTCTAGTAAAGAAGACAGAGCAGATATTAAAAAACATTTAAACGAATTATTAAAAAAATTTAGAAAACCATCTCACGAATGGACTACTGAAGACCATCAACAATTAAAATTAGTAGTTAATGAATTTGTAAGAAGTGGTATATCACCTGGATTTATTACAGATTTTAAATTAAATAATGATGAGGTTGCTTTAGCACGATTAAATCACGTTTTTCATAAAGCAGGATATACAGGCGGTGATAAGCCAAATGTTGAAAAAGTAAATAGTAAAATGGGTTTAGATTCAACAGGTTATAATGATGAAACTATAAATTTAGAAAAACAATTTGGTTTAATGGACGATAAATATTCTACTACAGATTTTGGTGTTTTTAAAAAATTAAATGGTGATACACATATTGTTTTTAGAGGTTCAAAAACTAATCCATTTAAAAATCCTGAATTTAATGAAGATTGGGGTTATAATTTTAAAGCTGGATTTTTAGATGCTAAAAATACAAATAAATATAATAGAATATTAACTGATTTAGGTAAAGTAGCAAATGACCCTAATTATAAAATACAAAAAATGGTAGGTTATTCACTTGGAGGCGGATTAGCTATGAATATGGCTGAAGAATTTAAAGTAGATTCAACTGTATTTAATCCACATATAAATAGAACTCATGATTATAAGAATTTTAAACAAAATCATCTTATTATTAGAACAAACGCTGACCCTGCTTCTGTTATGGCTGCTGGAAAGACTAATAATGTTACAATAAAAACAATACCTACAACTGTAAATAGTCACGATGGTTTATCCGCTCATGAATTAACACAATTAACAGATACAACAACAGAAAGAAGTAAAAGATATAAATTAGTTACACGATTACAGAGTCATAATAGATTAAGAGAATTTGCTAATCATTTAGATGATATTAATGAAGCATTAAAAAGAAAAGGTGAATCATTAAAATCTTTTTTATCTAGACCAGCTAAAGCACCAAGAGGAGCTTATAGACAAATTCCAACAGAAGAAGGTTTTGAATTACAACCACCTGAAAGATCTACAACAAGAGGAAGTATTTTATCTAGAGTAGAAGATGTTAGAATACGACCATTAGCAAGAAGACCAGCAGGAGCTTTTCAACCTGAAAAAAGACCAACAAGATTAGGAAGAGTATTAGATGTTGAAGACCGTGAAGCTATAAATAAAATTATAAGAGGAATGACTACAGGAGTAAGAGGAAAAAAAGGTATAGGATCTAGAGCATTAGCTTGGTTGAGTAGTAATCCAAGAGCTAAAATTAATCCTGAAGAAACACCATTACTACATGGTGAAGAAAGTGGTCTATCACATGATGAATCATTAAAATATGCTAATAGTGATCCAGAAATCAGATCTGGAACAAGGGATTATTTAGAACGAAGAATTAACGCATCATATAGTGATATTGATACTGATTATATGGCTCCTATGCGTAATTCAGCAAGATTAGGAGGTTTTAATTTCGCAGCAGGAGGATTAGCAGCTCTCGCAGGGTTAGGAACTGGTGAATTAAGTAGTTATATAATGGATAAATTAAATATTGATAAAAATATGCCTTCTACTGAAAAAGACTTTATAGAAGGTTCTGTTGGTTCGGCAGCTGGTGAAATTGGTGCTATGAAAGTTGCTGGAATAATTGCTAAAGGAACTGGAAGCTCAACTTCCGCAATTTTAGATACATTAGCATCAAGTGGAATAGTAAATGTTGCTAGTGGAGCTATAGGTGGAGGTGTAAGTATGGTTGTATCAAATGTAACTACAAATGCTGTTAAAGACCTTTTTGGAGAACACGCTAATATATACACTAAAGATATAGTATCTAATCTAATTGGTAGTGAAGTAGGATATGTTGCTGGATTGGGAACAACTTATTTAGCTGGAGCTACATTAGCAGGAGCAGCAACAGCAGGGGCAGCAGTAGCAGCAACAGCGGGAGCAGAAGGAACAGCAGCAACACTTTCAGCAATTGGGGCGGCAGATGCTTGGAATCCTATAGGTTGGGCTGCTTTAATTGGTGCGGGAATTGTTGGTGCTGTAGCAATTGGTTCAGGTTACGCTCAAGCTAAACATGAAGAAAAAGAAAAAATAAAACAAGCTCAAGACTATGCTGCCTCTGTAAGACAACATCATGAATTAGTTAATATGGCTACAAAAGAAGGAGGTGAATTAAATTTAAGACAACAATATAGTTATATTATTGATTATTTAAAATCTATAGGAGCTAGTGCTGTAACAATAGCTGACGCACAAAATGAATTACAAGGTAAATTAAATGATGGAGACCAAGCATTAGACCAAGAAGGTTTTAGAGCAACATTTCATAAATACTTATCACAATTTAATATAGGATTACCACCTAGAAATTTACAAACAACTATGAACCAACAATTTGACGCAAGAACTTCTACTATGACTAATTTAATTTCACGATTAAAAGAACAGGGGATAAATATTAATTCTGTACCTCAAGAAGCATATTTAAATACTACTAATTTTATAGGTTATTATAATAATATAATAGCAGGTTTATCTCCTGAAGAAAGAAATAAATTAGGAATAAAAGAATTACCAAATCCTGAAAATCCATTTAGTATTTTTGGTAATCAATTAACACATCTGATAAAACCACATGATCCTGCGGATTCAGGAATTTTAGACCCTAAAATATCAGCTATTGTTCAATCATTACAATTTGGAGCTCAAATTTCAACTGAAGAAGATTTCTTTAAAGATAAACCTAATTTAGCTAATCAAATTGGATTTACAGAATTTTACCATACATATCAAAAACAAAAACAATTAGAGAATCAAACTCAAGGTGATTTAGCAGCTTCTCAACAAGTAATAACTAATCATATTCAAAACGGTAAAATTGTAACATCAAAAAGTGAAAGAGCTGAAGCAGCAGCACAAGCAGAACAAGCTATGTCATCTTTACAACATTATTCAAATAGCTTTCATAATGCGTTTCACCAACCTACTATCACACATTCTACAAAAGTATTATCAAAACCTACTATTTTAAATCCACCAACAGAAAATTATGTAAAAGGTCAAACATTATCTAAAAGTGAAATTGCTGGAATGACACATTCTCAAATAATGAATTATTTAGCTCAACAACGAAAAGGGACAACAGTAACACCAAGCAATAAACCTAAAGCACCAGCACCAGCACAAACATCAACACTACGACCACCACCTAATGCTATCTAACTTTAATATAAATTTTTAAAATATTAATTAATATTAATGGAAAACAATTCATCAACTGTAGATATGGTAGTTAGTGAAAGTTTTATTTTAGCAGTAATAGGAATCGCATCGGGTATAACTGGTGGTGTTTTATCTTTTATTTTAAAAAGTAGATGCTCTAAAATAAACTGTTTTTGTATATCTTGTGAGAGAAATGTATTAGAAGCAACAGAATTAGAAGCAGCTAATGTTAGAATACAAACAAATAATTAATAATAAAATGTTTAAATATTATAATAATGAAAACCAAAAATGTAAATATAGTTAAATTACAGTTACCTAAAAAAACAGCATTTACAATTCCAACAGATGATGAATTTATTAAGCTCCATACCCTTATGGTTATAAATGGAAAACGAGGTGGGGGTAAAACGCTAAATTTATGTAATTTTTTAAAAGTAGCTAGAGATAAAAATTATTATGATAAAATATTTTGTATAACACCATCGTATAACTCAAATAAAGAAATTTTAGATATAGCATATATACAAGAAGAAGATATAATAGAACCAACAAAAGATAGTATTAATGAAGTTTTAAAAAGATGTGAAGGAGAGAAGGAGGAATGGGACGAATTTTTAGTAAAAAAAGAATTATATAAAAAATTTAAAAATGATATTTCTAGAAAGAATTATTTAAAATATTTAGATGGTGATGATATGAATTTATATGAAGATTTAGGTTTTTTTGATGAACCTCCTGTATGGAAAAATCCAGTAGAACAGCCACCACGATTAGGAATAATTTTAGATGATTGTTTAAATACAGATGTGATGGCTTGTAGAACATCAGGTTTAGTAAATTTATGTATTCGTCACAGACATGTGCTAGATGGGTTAGGTGTATCAGTTTTTATGTTGGTTCAGTCATATTGTGCCCTTGGCGGCGTTCCAAGAATAATCAGGGAGCAGTGCTTACATCTATTATTATTTAAAATTAATCAAGATAATCAAATTAAAAAAATTAAAGAAGAATGTGATTTACCTATTAAAGATGAAGAATTTGATGAGTTACTAGCTACGTGTCATAATGAAGATTATCAATTTTTATTAATTGATTTTTCTGCTAAATGTAAAACGAAGATGTTTAGAAAAGGCTGGAATGAATATTTAATACCTCCAAGTTTAGAGGGTAAATGTGAATGTAAAAAATAAAATATTTATTTATATTATAATTATGGCGTTAATGAATATGTCTCAATTAGTAAAAAAATATGGTAAGCAACCTGAAAAACAAAAAGAAGGTTTATCAAAAGAAATTTTAGAAATTAAAAGATTATTAACAATTGTAGATAAAAAATGTGGAGAGAAATTAACAAGAAAAAATAAAAATAAAGATAAAAAAAAATAATATTTTTTAATATTATAAATGGCTAATTTGAAAGGAACTTTTTTAAGTGATGAGAATATGTTAGAACACTGTGAAATACAAAAAATACCTAATCTAGCAAAAACTTATAATGTATTAGGTAATATAGGAGGTCACGCAGTTCAAGCTCCAGTAAATCCAAAAGCTTATTTACGTCAATTAGCAGAAGTAAAAGGAGAATCTTATGATAGAGTAAGAGACAGATATTTTGAAGCTATGAAAGCAACCTCAAATACATCTGTTTCAGTAGTTTCTATGTCATCTATGAGTATTGCTGAAAGATTAAGAGATGCTAGAGCTGTAGGAACTGTTAGAGTTTCAAGACCAATTATTCAACCTGTGGGTGTAGTTCCAGCAGGAACAACTCAAGTAGGTGGTTCTCAAGTAGTAGTAAATCAAGGCTCTCCAGGACAGCAAACATTACAAGGAGCTGGAATTGCTCCATTAGCATCTCAATTTATGTTTTTAAATAAAAGAGATCAAATGACAGTATTCGGTAATTTATTACAAGATGCTAAAGCTAGTGGATTCACAACAACAGTTACAAAATCTTTAGCGGCACAGAGTGATAAACCTAGAAGAGAAGCATTATTTAATGACCTTTTAAGAGATGCTGGTAGTGTATATGATGAAAAAGATATAAATAATTTTATGGGAGCGGATTTAACCCCTTCAACCCCTTTTTGAATTACTTTTTTAAAAAGTAGTAATATATAAATTTTTTTTTTCTTTTTATATATTAAATGAGTGAGAATGTTGAATTAGAAGAAAATAAATATTTAGATTTATCAACAATTCCAAGAAAAGAAATACCTAATCCATACGGATATTCTAATTTAGAAATAGCTGAAAGAAATGAAATGTTAGAAAATATGTTAAGATCACACCCTACAATACCTTTTAAATGGTTAGAATATGTATATGATTTAGTAAAAAATAAACCTGAAGAAGATATAAAAAAAATTATAAATGAAGGTTTATGGGAAAAGCCAATTAAAGAAAGATTAAATCAAGGCGTATCAAAAAGTATAGAAGTAATTAATCCAGGACACCCTGAATATAATGATTTAGTAAAAGGTAAAAAAGAATAAAAAAATATATATTTATAATATAAAATGACTGAAACTCTCATGACTCCTTATTCAACTGAAAAGATAGTAGAAAGTTATAATATGTTTTTAAATACAGATGACGCTACATTAGATGGTCAAAATTATAAATTTCAATTTGGTAATAATTCTATAATGACTAGAAATAAAGACCAATATATTAGATTAACTCTTTTAAACTTTAATATGTATAAGAACTGGACTGATGTCAATAATAATAATGATACTTTAGTATTAAAGCAGGGTGGAGTATATAGTGTTGTTAAACTACCTAATCAAAATTACGCCTCTCTACATGATTTAGCTAAATCATTTGGTAATGCTGTAGTAAGTGCTATAAATGGTTTAGGGCTTTATGGCGGTGTTACATTAAATACAACAGTACTACCACCAGCTTCAGCAAGTATAGCAGGAACAAGCAATAATATACTTACTATTACAATTGATACAACTAATCCACACGGTATTGTAGCAAGTGATTTAACAGATGGTTCATGGTTTTTAAATACTATTATTGATACTCAAAATATACCAGGTGGTTTATTATTAGCTAATCCAGGAGCTGATGCTGGATTACTTTTAGGAGCAGATAGATTACCAGCAACTACTTTAGTAAATAGTTTTAATGTAGATATTACTAATGCTAATAAAATTATTATATCTAGCAAATATCCAGCTCAACGCTCAACTGAACCAAATGTATATATGAGAATTAATCCAACTCCTCAAATTTACGCAAGTGAAGCATTTGATACTATTTTAACAACTTCAGGTGAGAATAAACTTAATCCTTCAAATATTTTAGCAGAAATTAAGATTGATACTGAATTCGTCCAATACACTCCAACAAGTGATAAAGAATTTTTCTGTAATATGTATCAAAATAGTATTAATCATTTAGACATTAGATTAACAGATAGTAGAAATCGTAATTTACCATTATATAGTTTAGGACAAGCAACAACAGGTAATAGATATTTTACATCAACTTTAAGAGTTGATATAGTTCAAGATGTAGCTTACGGTCAAGCTAGTGCTGCTGGTATTCAAATACCACATAAATACCCTGCTAGATTTGATAGTAATCTTTTAATGAAACATAAACATGGAAAATCAAATTATGGAAATCCAGCGGGATACTAATTTAGTAAATGTTTTTTTTTTAGATTTAATAATTTAAAAAAAAATCTTTTGTAATATTATAAAAAAGATGTCGGTATCTCCAATGCTTGAATATTTCTGCTCTCGTTTAGAAGGTCTGTCGGTAGGTCACTTTCGCCTTGAGGTTCAAAATCAGTCTAGCTCTATTACTCCTCAATCCATTATTAGAGTGACTGTCCCTAGTAATGCTTTAGTTGAAATTCCTACGCTTGCATGGCATTTCAATATGAAAACAAGTGGTGCTACAGGAACAAACACAGCACGCTTACCAAATGGGATAGATCAGGTTTTGAATAGGGTTGAAGTTTCTATTGGTGGAGTTTCAGTCGCAAGTGGTGCGAACTTTTATTCAGTATTATCAAAAGCTAAAGATATTGTTGATGGTGCTGAATTAGATGCTGGAATGAACCACCCTGAAATTATTACAACTGGTGCTAACAATAATTATGTTGATGGAACATCTGTTACAGTTAATGAAGCACCTACCTCATTAAATAACTCTACTCAATTCTGTATTAATAAATGGAAAGGTTTTCTTTCGTCGGTTCAACCACCAATTCTCTCTACTGATTTAATGGGTGATATTGTAGTAACACTCTTTTTAGATCAAGCTAATAATGTTGTAACATCGGGTGATGGTCTTACAAAAGCTGATTTTAAAGCATCAACAAATGCTGATACTGTTTCTTATGAATTAAATAACATGTATTTCACAATTAAAGCTTATTCTATGGCAAACGGCGTCCTAGACCAACTTTACGCAGAACAAATGGCATCTAACGATCATTTAGAAGTTGGATTTCTTCAATATTTTGCCTTCCGTGATAATAATGCTGGTGCTTCACGCTTTAATATCGCAAGCCAGAGCTTGAACAGAATTATCGTAGCTCATCATAAAAATGTTAATCCTGTAGGAACTAGCCGTGCCCCTGTTCCTGCGGCTGGTTATAATGAGATTACAGATACAGGAAGTGATCGTGTTTTAGATTTTGGAAAAGTTAAATATATTCACCCTTACACACAATTTGCCGAACCTCCTACATCTTCCAAGAACTTATACGAATGGCAGCTTAATGGAGCAAAATTTCCTATGTTCCGTGCTACTGCTGAAGACCTTTTATTAATTACTCGTCAATCAGGTATTAGAGGTCATGTATGTAATGAAACTATGGGATTAGAACAATACAAACAAGATAATTTCGTTTCGTGTATGAAACTAACATTAGACGCTCCTACTGCTAGATATATTCAAGGTTTAGATGTTCGCGGGACATCCCTTAATGGTTACTACAATATTTACAATAATAATAATGCTGCTGGTAATGGTGTAACTATCTTTTTAGAATGTGGTTCATCGCTCTTCATATCGCCTGGTCGGCAGGTAGCTGTAGTGCAATAGAGTTGTAATTTAATATAAAAAAAAATATATATTAATATTATAAAATGGATAGAGCAGGATTATTTCAAGCTTTTGAAGGAGGTAAAGAACCTTCTGTATCACAATTAACATTTAGTGCTAAACCTATAAATAGAGGAAAACCTTATATTGATTTAGGTGGTAATGTTAATAAATACAATAAAGTTACATATATACCAAATATTTTTCCACAGGTTATAGATTATTCACAGAGAAACGGTGTATTATCTTGTTATAGTTTAGGAAATAAAAAAGTATTAAGAACACCACCACAATTTGATAAGCATAGAGTCAATTTAACTAATGGTATAGCAGGAATAGCAAGAGGTCAAAATCCATCTATTATTAACCCTAGACCACTTGATTTACCAGTTCAAATACCAAGAAGTAATATTAACGCAGCTTTCAAAACTAATATATCAATACCAGGTGAAATTTTTTAGAATTATTAAAAAAAAAATAAAATTTTTTAATGGTAACTTTTTTTATTTTACTATTAAAAAAAAAGAATAAAAGGTCTTCTCTCGAAGATAATAATTATAAACTAAAAAAAAATGTATATTTTATAATTTATTTTAAAATTGATTAAATTATTATTTTATTAATATATATTAATGATTTCAAAATCTTTATCAAAAATTACTATTGCTTATGATAGTTCATTAAATAAAATTCATATTGAGATTGCTGATTCCATTAATAATTATAAATGTATGGGATGTAGTGAAAAATTAATTGTATGTAATAAAGGAAAAAAAAGAAATCATTATTATAGACATCAAAAAGAAAGTTCTTGTGATGGTATTTGTAAAATAGAAAAAGAAAGAAAAAAAAAAGAAGAAGAAAGAAAAAAAAAAGAAGAAGAAGAAGAAATACAAAAAAGATTAGACCTTTATCATTTTGAAATGGAATGTAATAAAAAAAGAGAAAAAGAAGCAATAAAAAAAATAGAAGAAGAAAGAAAAAAAAAAGAAGAAGAAGAAGCAATAAAAAAAATAGAAGAAGAAGAAGAAAGAAAAAAAAAAGAAGAAGAAGAAGCAATAAAAAAAATAGAAGAAGAAGAAGAAAGAATAAGAAAAAAAAGAGCAGAAGAAGCAATAAAAAAAAGAGCAGAAGAAGCACAGAACCGCCTTGATAATAAATTAAATAAATATATTCCACATTATGAAGTAATTGATGGTGTAAAGTATGATGGGAAAACAAGAAAAAAGGTTGGGGTAACCTCTGTTCCTAATGGAAAGTATGCTTATTAATTCAAATAGTTAGAGAGATAAAAAAAAATAAAATTTTTTAATGGTAACTTTTTTTATTTTACTATTAAAAAAAA
>ERZ1046568.1976-NODE-1976-length-13904-cov-6.510939_pt1 | contig 13904 bp, 9 predicted proteins | sample MGYA00383092_ERZ1046568 | MGnify/ENA primary metagenome ERZ1046568 (study PRJEB29581, sample SAMEA5548362) | metagenome | biome: marine; feature: coastal; material: water | depth 1 m | study: Short-term variability in the microbial, nano- and picoplankton... | reverse complement strand
TGCCAAAAATGCCATTAATCCCATCCCTATCTCCAATGCATCTTCGTCTATATCAAAATTAGGTGTATGAACTGGAGAGGTTATTCCTTTCGCTGAATTACCCGTACCTAATCTGTAAAAGCAAGCATCACTTACTTGAGAGAAATATGAGAAGTCCTCAGCTGTCAATCTCATCGGAAGTTCGACTACGTTTTCTTCACCGAGATAATCGATCATAACTTGGTGTACAAAATCCGTCTCTGCGGCATGATTAATCAAACATGGATATCCTATTTGTATATCTACATCGCAGGATCCACCCATGGACTGAGCAGTATGTTGAGCTATCTTTTTTATATGTTCATGCGCTTGGTAACGCCACTCTTCATTCATTGTTCGAAATGTACCTTCAATACGCACTATATCTGGAATCACATTAGTCGCTCCACCATCACTGTTGATCTTTCCAAATGACAGTACCGATGGTATATTAGGGTTACAATGTCTAGACACGACAGCTTGTAAGGCCTCTAGTATACGCGCTGAAAGTAAAACGGTGTCTATACAATTATGTGGAAGTGCTCCGTGACCTCCAAAACCAGTGACTTTAAGATATATCTCATCCGCAGACGCCATATACATTCCTGATCTATATCCTACCTTGCCAACATCTAGCGGAGGGTGTACATGTTGACCGTAAATTGATATGGGCTTAGGATCTGACAATACTCCTTCTTTGATCATAATTGAAGCCCCGCCTGGCAATTTCTCTTCCCCAGGTTGGAATATTAATCTTACTGTGCCTTTGATACCATCTTTCAATTTCCATAAGATCTTAGCTACACCCATGAGACTGGCAGTATGCACATCGTGACCACAAGCATGCATCTTTCCCTCATTGGTAGACTTGTAAGCCACATCGTTGGCTTCTTGTATAGGAAGTGCATCTATATCTCCTCGAAGAGCGATAGTGGGTCCTTCTTGCCCTCCTTCTATAGTTGCTACAACACCGTGTTCAACCCAACCAGATGTATGAGGTATTCCCAAATCTGATAGATATTTAGCAATATACTTACCTGTGTTTTCCTCTTCGAATGAGAGTTCAGGGTACATATGTAAGTGCCTACGATGCTTGATGATCTCAGCTTTATATTCTGCCGCTAAAACTTTTATTTCTTGAAGGATATCCATGAAGTCTTATTTTTAATTTTAAGATTTAAAGACAATATAATAAACATTACTATATCAGATTTTTACCTCGATACTGATTTAAGTTAAGTAATAACAAATGTACGAAATACATTCCCTTGGAATCGAACTCTAGCCTATCTTGTCCAAACTGTGGTGCAAGCATGTCTTATAATTCAAAGTATTGTGAAGGACGCGAGCAAAAAAGATCAACTCTCGCCTTAATAATATTGATCTGTTTAAAGATTTTATTACAAACATATCCCATTTAGATGGTCGTCTATTTAAAAGTATCAGACACAAATGAAAGCCTGTATATCTAACCAAATAATATATCGCAAGAGGAAGAAAAATCTTTATAAAAATAATAAGTTTCATTTTGGTCATTTTAATTCTACTATTCTTTCTGCTCAACCGTAAAATGAATTGTATAGCATTTGACAAAAAAATATAGATGGAATCTATATAGTCCATCAATAGAAATTCGCTGTAAAATATGACTCTACCCTATGTCTTTTAATACCTAATTTAAGTGTAGACCAAGAACTTGAATTGCGGCATGAAATATTTAGTGACGTGAGAGAAAATTTTACGAAATTTTTTGTTAACAACAAATTTATTTTCCGAAAAATAAAAGGATATGATCTCACAAGAGTATAATCCATATTCTGTGGATTCAGATAGTATTTTTGATAAGCTTAGTCTTATTAAATGGTAAGATTAATTATTCATTAAGTAACTCATCAAAATAGATTAAGATAGAAATAGAGGTAGTACATATTTTATAAGTAAATTGATCTAGAGAGTAATCTTATTCATATTTTTAAATTGACATTCTAATATCTAATATGTAATCGATTAAGATTTCTTAAGAGTAATACTTGATCGTCCCACACTTCATAATATCGAGCATAATCTTGATTAGTATTGCGCTGTTGCTCATTGGTAAGAGGCAATTTTATATTACTATCTAAAGAAATTACGGCTGACGTAATGTTTGGCATATTTTCATAAGTGCCTTTGCTGGGAATATAGGACACCCAAGTCATTTTACCTATGAGTACTTGCCAAGTATGAGATATACTTTTCCAACGAAATCTATTAAGAATTAAGATCAATGGAGACAACAGTAATATTAATAAACTACTCCAAATATCAAATACTCTTTTCTGTCTTTTGCTGTAAGGTTGATCTAATCGATACTGAAGATCTGCGGAATAGTATTCTCCACTATGATTTTTACTATTGCTTCCAATCACACCTATGTATTGATCGCCTCCTATTTTGTATTGATATCTATCTCCTAACGCATTCATAAATGACATGATATCATGATAATTCATATCCTTGGAGCTAAATACAATTTCATCAACCTCATATTCCTGAGCGATTTGAACTAGGTTATCTATCGAACCTACAGTCTTTTCAGATTGCAATTTTTCATCTATCGATACATTGCCTATGAGCTGCAAATTACCACTAGACTTTAAAATCATCTCCTTGATATACGCTGTACTTAATTCCGATGCTGCAATAAGCACATTGAGTTTTGGATTACGACTTAAAGTCCATTTACGACGAATAGATCTATTCCATAATAAGGTAGTAATCCAGCAGATAATTAAAGTTGCAGCAGCGCCAATCAGAAGTACTGCTCTACTACTCCGATACGCCAATGGCAACAGAGCATATATTACTAATATCAATATAGTCCCTATACTAACACCTCGCAATAATGACTTGGCATTACTCACTTTGGAATAATGACCGTAGATGGCTAAACAGAGTACCCATATCAGAGTATAGACAACCAGATTGGCATACATTGGAGTACCCTCGTAATATTCTACATCATTATAATAGTATCTACCCCACAGCCATTTCGCTCCATGAAGATTCGCTAAAATTAACCCTGCATCTACAATTGGATATTTTAGCCGATCCCAAAGCCTCCGTACTAAACTGATCCCTGCTATAAAATATATGGCCATAGAAAGCATTAATACAAAGAATGATGCGGTTCGACCATTATAATGTTTTTTGACATAGATAATCATTGCATTGTAGAATACCTTAACGTAGTTGACGCTAGATTTCTTTGTGCTTTCTCCTTTATAATGAATTATCTGTGTCTCTGGATAATACAATATCCTATAACCCGATTGCTTGATTCTATATGATAGGTCTATATCTTCTCCATACATAAAAAACTCTTCGTCTAGCAATCCTGAATTATCTAAAGCAGATCTCCGCATCAACATAAATGCACCACAGAGCACATCTATATCATGTGTTTTATTTTCATTGAGATAAGTAAGATTATATCCTCCCAAAATCTTACTACTAGGGAACATTGATGACAAACCCAACAACTTCATCAAACTATTCCATGGTGTTGGAAAGCTACGCTTGCTCTCTGGCAGGAAAGTACCTGTGCCATCTATCATTTTGACACCTAATGCACCTATATCTGATTCTGCTTTCATCCTGGCGACAGACATAGCAAGAGTATATTCTTCTAGTACAGTATCAGGATTGAGCAGCAATACAAACTCTCCTTTACTTATCCCTATCCCTTGATTATTAGCTTTAGAGAAACCTGGGTTATTTTTATTGGCAATGATTGTAGTCTGTGGAAAATGATATCGGATCGCTTCTACACTTCCATCTGAAGAATTATTATCTACAACAACCACTTCTATCGACAATCCATCTAATTGAGACTGATATATAGAATGCAACGTCTGCAGCACAAACTGCCGAACATTATAATTTACTATGATGACGCTGAGACCTGTCATATTTAATGTCCTACACTATATGGTAATCGTGATCTGATACTTCGTCCCAGAGTAACTTCGTCTGCATATTCTAACTCTCCACCGAACGCCACACCTCTAGCGATCGTAGTCACCTTAAGTATATCTAGATCTATAAGTTTAGTGATGTAATAAATCGTGGTTTCTCCCTCTATCGTAGGACTAAGTGCCATAATGAGTTCATCTATCTCTTGCTCTTTAACTCGCTGCACTAATTGATCTATATTAAGCTGATCTGGACCGATTCCATCCATCGGCGATATCACTCCGCCCAAAACATGATATAATCCACTAAATTCTTGAGTTTCCTCAATGGCAATTACATCTCTGATACTTTCTACAATACAGAGTACTTTCCTATTACGTACAGGATTAATACAGATCTCACATTCGTCTAAATCTGAAATATTATGACAATGTACACAATATTTGATTTGCTCCTTGAGTATACCTAGTACATTCGCAATCTTCTTGGCTTTGTTCGTCTCATCATCGATCAAATGCAGCGCAAGTCTGAGTGCAGATTTTTTACCTATACTAGGTAAGCTACTGAGGGTATTAACTGTATCTTGCAGGAGTTTGGAGGAAAGATTCAAATTTGTTTAAAGATTGGTGAAAACATGACTAATATATTTCAACGTAAAAATAGGCATTTTGCTTATGACATTAGAGCGGCTTTCTCTAATAAGTAACGAAGATTGAATTAGCGAAAGTGTAAATATTACACATAGACTGTTAAAACAATGTCTCCAAAGAACTATTGACAATACATCATATTAAAGTAATACCACTCACATTGGTTATATTATTGCAAAAAAAAGCTGGTGTATTAGCGCTGAAAAGTTAATTTTGGAATCTGATTCGTACTTTAGAGGGCTTCGAAACAAAATTGAAATATAGAAACAACAATATAATATGGCTGAGATCATAAGAATGCCAAGACTAAGTGATACCATGGAAGAAGGTAACATTGTGTCATGGCTCGTAAAAGAAGGAGATAAAGTATCACCTGGAGATATACTAGCAGAAGTGGAGACCGACAAAGCTACCATGGAACTTGAAAGCTTCAATGAAGGTGTTCTCTTATATATAGGTGTGAAAGAAGGGCCCGTACCTGTAGATGGTATCATTGCCATTATCGGTAAAAAAGGATTTGATTATAAAAAAATCCTTGCAGAGGCAGAAAGTGCACTTCCAGCGGCTGCAAAAGTAGAGGCGGCTCCTGCTCAAACTGAAGCACCAGCGACTCCCGCACCAGCGGCCAAAATTGCTTCTGCTCCAATAGAAGTTGTAGAGGCTAATTATATTACTGATAGAGTTCTCGCTAGTCCTCTTGCGCGTAGCTTGGCTGCCGAGAAGGGATACAATCTTGAACAAATTTCAGGTTCTGGAGACGGTGGACGTATTGTCAAAAGAGATGTAGAGACATATATTCCATCTGCGTCGTTAGCAGTAAGTAATGGAAAGCAAGCAACAAGAGCATTAGTAGCAGATATACAATATGGTGATGCTCCGGTATCACAGATGCGTAAGGTAATCGCACGTAGACTCAGCGAGAGCAAGTTTGGAGCACCTCATTTCTATCTCACAGTAGAGATAGATATGGGTAATGCAATGGCTGCTCGTAAGCAGGTTAATGCTCATCCAGATATCAAAATATCATTTAATGATATCATCATGAAAGCTTGTGCAGTAGCACTAAGAAAGCATCCGGCGATCAATTCTTCATGGCATGGAGATAAGATTACTTACCATGAAGAGATCAATATCGGTGTGGCTGTAGCTATTCCTGATGGCCTTATGGTACCCGTGGTGCGTGATACAGACCTCAAGTCATTGACTCAGATCAACGCTGAAGTAAAAGATCTAGCAGGAAAAGCAAGAAATAAAAAACTATCTACTGAAGAGATGACTGGAAATACTTTCACGATCTCTAATTTAGGAAATTTCGGTATTGAAGAATTTACAGCGATCATCAATCCTCCAGATGCATGTATCCTAGCAGTAGGATCTATAATGCAAAAACCAATTGTAAAAGATGGTGAAATCGTAGTGGGTAATATGATGAAAGTAACACTTTCTTGTGACCATAGAGTCGTAGATGGTGTGACTGGAGCTAATTTCCTTGCGACTGTGAAGGGTATGCTGCAGAGTCCGTTGATGATGCTCGCATAATTCATCGGAGCTTAATTATGAAGTTCAAGTCCAAGTGTCAAGTTCAAGTTCAAGTTTAACAAACTAGATTTGGCTAGAGTGGTTTAAATAAAGAATTAAGAATATGTATTTGGAAAGGAGATTCATTTAAAAATGAGTCTCCTTTTTGATTGCATAGTGCTTCACTATATAACTTGAGCTATCTGGGTGAGTACTATTAGTTTATCATCTAATACTTTTTAATTTAGCTCTATTAGATAACTTCAACAGCTATATCTTACATTTGAAGCCCATGTCCATTTCTATATTCAAATATTTTCAAACTGATGTGAGTAGTATTTCTCTTCCTGAGAGATTTACGTTTCCATTTTACTATGATCCACATCCATTAGCCCTAGTGGCAGCGAAAGAATTACAAGATTACCTTTCTGTACAGACTGACTTTACCCACGATTTTGGAATTGATGGCGTTGGTGTGGGGAAGATGTTTGGTGTATTGATAGTTAGAAATGCGGAAAATGAATTGGGCTACATCCAAGCATTCTCTGGAATGATGTCTAGTCAAACTGTAGTGAGTGGGTTTGCTCCACCAGTGTATGACATACTTGACCCTGAGAGCTACTTTCAGAAAAAAACAAGAGTACTTGCACTCCTTACCGAAGCAATCCAATCTTTACAGATCGATCCTTCGCGTCAAAGTATGAAAACTCAGTATGAACTTATAGAATCCAACTATTATCAAAAGTTCAAAGAGCAGAAAGCGAAACACAAATCAGATAAGAGAGCTCGAAAACTGATACGAGAGGAAAAACAAAACAACATTCCAGAAGAGGAGTACAAATTTTTACTGACACGTCATAAGCAAGAAAGTCTGAATGCTCAATTTCTTCTACAATCATATGGAGAATACATAGACCAAGAATTAGCGCTTGCCAAAGTAAAGTATTTAACATCATCTATTAAATTGGACGCTCTTAAGCAAAAACGAAAATCGAAATCGAACGCACTACAGCAATGGCTTTTTGATCAATATAACTTCCTCAACATATCTGGAGAAAAACGTAATGTGATTGATATCTTTCGCAATAGAGTGGTAGATGTTCCCCCATCAGGTACTGGAGATTGCGCAGCACCAAAAATGTTACAATATGCATTTTCTAATGGCTTAAATCCTGTAGCTATGGCAGAATTTTGGTGGGGGAAATCCCCTAATTCTGAGGTCAGAAAACATGGTAACTTCTATTCTGCATGCAGAGGTAAGTGTGAACCCGTACTCGGACATATGCTCCAAGGTATTGATGTAGATCCGAATCCTTTTCTCACTAATCAAGCACTAGGAAAGATACTAGAAACCATCTATGAAGATGAGTATATCTGTGTGATCAACAAGCCTACAGAATTTCTATCTGGTCCTGGCAAATATGTCACAGACTCTGTACAGGAACGTATGAAAGACAAATATCCAGAATCAACTGGGCCTTTGATCGTACATAGGTTAGACATGTCAACGTCTGGATTGCTAGTGATCGGTAAGACAAAGGAAATATATACTCAACTACAATTACAATTCGTCAAACGAACGGTCAAAAAAAGATACATAGCCTTACTCGACGGCGTAGTAACAAATGACGAAGGATATATAGATTTACCCTTGCAACTTGATATCAATAATAGGCCTTACCAAAAGGTTGAGTATGAGTTTGGGAAATCTGCTCGAACGCGCTTTGAAGTAATAGAAAGAAAAGCTGGAAAAACTAAAATCTACTTCTACCCTGTCACTGGACGTACGCATCAATTGAGAGTTCATGCTGCACATGTTGATGGATTAAATGCTCCTATTGTAGGTGATGATTTGTATGGAGTGAAAGGCGATCGCTTACATTTACATGCGGAGTCGATTACGTTCACACATCCTGTGACTGGAGAGGAAGTTACATTGAGCGTGGAGGCGGAGTTTTAATCTTTTATAAGTAAGCGTTAGCCACATCATGTTTGTGTCCCTTTGAAACGACTACATGGATGATGGCATTTGGCAATAATGTTTTTCAACATTACTTAGTCTGCTCTACCGAGATCCTTGTACTATGCATCGTACGTAATCTCCAGCCTGTTTCAGTAGGGATTATGAATGCACTCTCTAACCAATGCCCTTCCCAGACCAAACTGTCACCTTGATAGAAGTCTCCATAATTATCATAAGCGATGTTGATGGCATCACCGTATTTCTCAATGGTATGGTACTCCATACGGTTGACTCTTTTGGGTAAACTTTCTCGGTCAAGTGATGTTTTCATGAATAGCTTTACACGATCATTGTTCCAGATTTCACCGTGCTCGAGTATGTAGAAATCTTTCGTATAATAATCTAATATTTTGGTAGAATCCATTCCTCCCCAAAGATCATCAAATGATCCTTGGATCAAGCCTTTTGCAGTCCTAGTTTCCTCTTCAGTAATAGTATTTATAATAATACTTGCTGGACTATCTACGGCAACCTGGGTATTTTGATATGACTCCTGCAATTCATCGTATGCTGCCGACTTATCATAGGCATAATATAATGAACCTATGAGGCAAAGTATAAAAAGTGATGCAATTCCAAATGTGCCTTTTGGTGAAGTGATAGACATGGTGGTTGATATTTGATGTTGTATGAAACTCAATATACAACTCTCCGATTACAAATTCATATCACGCATACTCTCAGCTTTATTTCTCTCTAAGAAGGCATCTATTGTTTCAAAATGTTCTCTTACTCGTTTATCTTTAAATTCGAAAACTTTCTCTGCAATCCCTTTTAAGAAATCTCTATCGTGAGAAACTAGTATCAAAGTACCATCAAATGCTAATAAAGCATCCTTGAGTACATCCTTGGATCTGAGGTCAAGGTGATTAGTAGGCTCATCCAGAATCAATAAATTGTGCGGCTCTAGCAATAACTTTACCATCGCTAGCCTTGTCTTTTCTCCTCCAGATAGTACGCTTACTTTTTTATCTATATCCTCTCCAGAAAACATAAATCCTCCCAAGAGGTGTTTGATCTGCGTACGTATTTCACCTTTGGCAACTTCATCTACAGTCTCAAACACAGACAACTTAGGATCTAATAATGAAGCTTGATTTTGCGCAAAATATCCAATCTCAATATTGTGACCTATTTGGCATTTACCTTCTACTTCTATCTCTTGCATAATGGCTTTGATCATTGTAGACTTTCCTTCACCATTACGACCTACAAAAGCTATTTTTTCACCTCGCTCAATAGTCATACTCGCTTGCTCAAATACGATATAATTACCATATTTCTTAGTCAGATCTTCGACAATCACAGGGTAATCACCAGACCTTGGAGCGGGAGGAAATCGCAATCTAAGAGATGCGCTATCCACTTCATCTATCTCTACGATCTCTAGTTTCTCTAGCATTCGCTCTACTGAGGATACTTGATTGGTCTTAGAATACGTCCCTTTGAATCGCTCTACAAATCGCTCTTGCTCTGCTATAAATTTCTTCTGTTCTTTAAAAGCTTTCAATTGAGTCTCTCTTCTCTCCTTTCTGAGTTCGATGTAATGTGAATAGCTAGCCTTATAATCATATATACGGCCCATTGTCACTTCAATAGTACGATTCGTAATATTATCAATAAATGCTCTATCATGCGATATCACCATTACTGCGTTAGCCTTATTGACTAAGAAATCCTCTAGCCAGAGTACCGATTCTATATCGATATGATTGGTAGGCTCATCTAAGAGAATAAGATCTGGCCTCTGTAACAGTATCTTGACTAGTTCTATCCGCATTCTCCAACCACCAGAAAATTCGCTGGTTTGACGATTCATATCCTCTTGCTTAAATCCTAATCCCTTTAGTGCTTTTTCTACTTCTGCTTCGTGATTGACTTCTTCTAGATTGTAAAATCGTTCTCCGATATCTGAAGATTGCTCTATAAGTTTCATGTATTCGTCAGATTCGTAGTCTTTACGTATCATCATTTGCTCATTGAGGTCGTCGAGTTGCTTTTTGAGAGTAAAGTACTCCTTAAAGGCTTTTGACGCTTCCTCGGATACTGTACAGTCATCTTCAGTCAGTAGATGCTGTGGTAAATAGCCTATCTTGATGTGCTCTGATTTGATGATTTTACCTCGATTAGCAGTCTGTACACTAGCGATTATTTTCATCATAGTAGACTTCCCTGCACCATTCTTGCCCATAAGAGCGATCTTGTCATTTTCATTGATGACAAATGATACATTTTTGAAGAGTGTATGCCCGCTAAATTCTACAGCTATTCCGTCTACAGATACCATGTTTCGCTACTTTTGGATAATGAGCAGCGAAGGTAGGAAATTCATTAATTATTGAATATTAATAAATAATTCAATTCTACAAATGTAGAGTAACTTTACAATTTTAAATTACTTTTTACAATACCAACAATCCAATCTCTCTAATGGCGGTCATCGAATCTCCAAACCAAAACAAAGTGAAATCATCTAAGCTTTCTTCATAACTCGATTTCAATTGTCCATAAGTCATAATAGAACCCTCATCTATTTTAAGGTCTTCTAGATTATCGATTAGCCATTGGCCTTTATCCGAGACCATAGATATTTCATGTGATGAACGTTTATCATGAAATGTCATTTGCATATACTCAACTTGTAATCCCCTGCTTTCTCCTTGATATATATATACCGTCGGCATATTACCCAACCATACAATCCTAGACGAGGACTTAACTTGAGGAAACGGTTCAGATTCGATACAATTAATAATATAATCATGAGCTATACTGGTCTGAGGAATTTCAAAATCAAACCACTCTTGAAGATCATATTCAAAACAAATACCGTGCATATAATTAAACAATGACTTTCGCAAGCCTTCGCTGAATATCTCATGATCGATACCTGTGCTATCGGTAAACGCCACATCATTATTCGCAAATGTGATATCAGCGTAATGAGGTTCTATACCATAGTCTTTTGGAGACAATCCTACTGGACTGTGAGCTGTAAGGGCAAACTGGTGCCAGAATCCAGATTGGATCACACCATTTTCGATTAATTGTCTTACTATTTCCAAACTATCGACAGTTTCTTGAATAGTCTGTGTCGGATATCCATACATCAGATATGCATGTACCATAACTCCTGCTTCGGTAAAATTACGGGTAACCTGAGCAACTTGTTCTACTGTAACTCCTTTTTGGATCAGATCTAACAGTCTATCAGATGCTACTTCTAATCCTCCAGACACTGCAATACATCCAGATGCTTTCAACAATAGACAAAGATCTCTATTGAAACTTTTTTCGAAACGAATATTTGTCCACCATGTCAATGTAAGTTTACGTCTAACAATCTCAATAGCAACCGCACGCATAAGAGCAGGCGGAGCAGCTTCATCCACAAAATGAAATCCATTTTCGCCAGTCTGTTCGATCATTTCTTCCATGCGATCTACGAGCATACTAGCAGTTACTGGTTCGTATTTACCTATATAATCCAATGAAACATCACAGAAAGTACATTTGCCCCAATAGCATCCATGTGCCATAGTCAATTTGTTCCATCTACCATCGCTCCAAAGGCTATGCATTGGATTTGTGACTTCGATTACTGAAATATACTTATCGAGAAGCAGATCACTATAATCAGGTGTCCCTAGATCTACTTGTTTGTAATCCTGTCTGATAGAGAAGTTATTATATATCACTTCTCCATTTTCTAATAGGAATGTCCTTTTAAAAAATCCAATATTAGAATTACTATCAGTTGGATCTAGCACATTAGAAGCAAGTAATTCTATAGGCAGCTCACCATCATCTAAAGTTATAAAATCGAAAAACTCAAACACTCTTACATCACTAACACTTCTCAATTCAGTATTAGGAAATCCACCACCCATTGCAACTTTTATATCTGGATAATTGGATTGGATATATTTCGCACATCTGAAAGCACTATAAAGATTACCAGGAAAAGGAACTGAGAAACAAATAAGTTTAGGTTGCGTTGCATTCAAATGTGATTTGAGAATTGCCAACGTAATGTCATCAATAAATGAATTTTTTTCTTTCAACGTATCGTATAACTCGTCAAAACTATTGGCACTTCGTCCTAATCTTTCGGCATATCTACTAAACCCAAATTGATCATCTACACATTCTACGATGAAATCTGATAGATCTTCTAAATATAATGTCGCAATATGCTTTGCATGATCTTGTATTCCCATCGAACCAAATGCCCAATCGGTGTCTTGAATACTTAGTAATCTATTCGCTTGAGGCAAAAAATTATCAGTACAAATCTGTCTTGCAAACGTTTGATTATTACCTTGAAGAAAAAGCACAACCTCATCAATAGTTTGAATGTAATCCTCTCTCAGTGTATAGATCCGAAGTGCATTGTCACTCAATATAGACTCTCGCTCAATTGCAAAGTCAAATAACTTTCGCAAACCAACACTACTGAACAATGAAAGTATCACTTCGATACCAAGATCAACTTGAAAGTTTGATATTTCCTTTGTCTTTAAAAATCCCTTTAGATATGCTGTAGCTGGGTATGGTGTATTCAGCTGTGTAAACGGTGGTGTAACAAGAAGTAGATCTGACAAATTTGCTATAAGATTGAGACGTAAAGATAGTAAATCAATGAAAGTAAAATCTCTAATCCAAATTAAGATAAAATTAAGTTAATCATCATTATCAAAGAATTACTTGTCACCACCTAAATTGATTTAGTTTTTATAAAAAATTCAATAAATGAGAATTAGTAAAATGAATACAAGTAAATATAGTATCTTAAATAATTTGCAAATACAATATAAATTAGAGACTAATGACCAAAATCGTTATTTTTTAACAACTATTACAAGCGAACTTCATTCTGCAAAAAAATAAACAGAATTTTATTTATTCTTTCTCATTTTTATGTAATTTATTATATGAAATATGTCCAATAGATGGTTACTAAAAACGAGATTTAAAATTATTCGAATTATTAACTTTATTCAATTAATTTTACATCATAATCAGAAAATGAGTTTAAAGTAAATTGATTTTGGCCTATTTTTGATTTTTGGAATCAAAATTGCAGTAGAATAATCAATAATCTTTAAATTCGAATTTTAATTTCAATATTGAACAATCCAGTTTAAAAAGTCACTGGAGTAAAATTAACATTATTACTATTATGATGAGTACTACTAAATTAAGAGAACGTATCAGAAAAACTAAAGCTACTCTAAGAAAGCTAGAATCACGATTAAAAAGTGAACTGAGAGTTGCTGCTGCCGCTAAGAAAAAAGCTGCTGCTGAAAGAATTAAAGCTGCTGCTGCCAGAGCAAAAGCTGCTGCTGATAAAAAAGCTGCTGCCGCTGCTAAGAAAATAGCTGACGCTGCTGCTAAAAAAGAAGCTGCTAAAGCGAGAAAAGCTGCTGCTAGGGCCAAGAAGAGAGAAGCTGCTAAAGCGAGAAAAGCTGCTGCCAGGGCCAAGAAGAGAGAAGCTGCTAAAGTGAGAAAAGCTGCTGCCGCTGCTAAGAAAAAGGCTGCTGCCGCGAAAAAAAGAGAAGCTGCTAAAGCGAAAAAAGCTGCTGCCGCTGCTAAGAAAACTACAGCAAAGAAAGCTACAGCTAAAAAAGCACCCGCTAAGAAAGCTACAGCTAAAAGAAAGACTACAGCTAAGAAAACTACAGCTAAGAAAGCTACAGCTAAAAAAGCTACAGCAAAGAAAGCTACAGCTAAAAAAGCTA
>ERZ1046568.1964-NODE-1964-length-13970-cov-8.392167_pt1 | contig 13970 bp, 24 predicted proteins | sample MGYA00383092_ERZ1046568 | MGnify/ENA primary metagenome ERZ1046568 (study PRJEB29581, sample SAMEA5548362) | metagenome | biome: marine; feature: coastal; material: water | depth 1 m | study: Short-term variability in the microbial, nano- and picoplankton... | reverse complement strand
TATTGACCAAGCAGCTTTGCAACAATTTGCCGAGCAGTTCAATACATACGTCAGAGTCAAGGCACGTGATGAACTTGAACACGATTCATCGATCCAATTAATTGATAAAAACGGACGGTGGGTGAAAACCTATCCTTATTTAAATTTAAATGAAAAAGCTGTACTAAAAGACTATTTAGATTTGCAAGAAATGACACAAACACTTTAATTATTATAAGTCATGGATGACAAACACTTGGAGATACACTAAGTGAATGAGATTGACCGAACCGTAGCCGAGAAGTTAAGGCTCGATTACGAGCACTCGTCTCTTTATATCCTATATTCTATTAGCCCACTTGCCATTTGCATGGCTTATCGTGCCCAAGGGTTATGATATACACCTATAAGGTGATATTCCTGCCTTACTCGTTGCTGCTGCTGCTTTTTTCACCTATACGACTATCAAAAGGACTTTGGCCTCACGTATTATTTTATCAATGTGTTTGATGGTGTTTGCCACTATTTTCGTTACGCAACAGCTTGGCCGAATAGAAATGCATTTCCATGTATTTGTCGTCTTTACGTTAATGTTGATTTACCGTGATTGGCGTCCCCTAGTTACCGCAACCGGTTTAATTGGTGTTCGTCATTTCATTTTCATGTATTTCCAATTGACTGGCGTTGAATTTATGGGTGTCCCTCTACAGTTATTCGCTGAAAACTGTAACTGAGTGACATTCATTATTCACTTTTCTTTTGCCGGTATCGAAGTTGCCGCTTTGATATTCTTTGGTGCCACTATGCAAGAACAATTCTTAACGAGTGCACGCTTTAAGACGAATGTTGCTGCTGCTGTTGAAACTAAAAATTTCGATGTCCAACTTGATACCGCGACTATTGTCGTGCTGAAGATAAGCAAGATGCAGAAAACATCGATGTGTTCTTCCGCCTTGTTAATGATTTAGTTGTGGGTATTCAAGCGGCAAGTGAAACCATTAGCGCCAAAGCATCTAAAGTATTAGACTCATTAAAATATACAACTGCTAGTGTTTACGAACAACATACTGCTGTTGGCATGGTTGCCACAGCGATGCATGAAATGACAGCAACATTAAAAATGGTTGCTCAAAATACCCTTCAAGCCGCTGAAGCAGCTGATAAGGCCAACAAAGAAGCCGAAAATGGTAGCGAGATTGTGACACAAGCTATTGAGAGTAATGAATCGATGTCTAGCCGTATTAATAATGCATCAAACGTGATTAAGAGGCTTGATGCAGATAGCCAAGAAGTTGGGCAAGTCCTTGAAGTTATCACAGGCATCGCTGAGCAAACTAACTTATTAGCACTCAATGCAGCGATTGAAGCAGCACGTGCTGGTGAACAAGGTTTTGGGTTTGCTGTTGCAGCTGATGAAGTGCGTACTTTGGCACAACGTACTCAACAATCAACGGAACAAATTCGTAGCATTGTTGAACGTTTACAAGGCTAAACACAAGAAGCTGTCACTGCGATCAACGAAAGTAATCAGCAAACTGAAGAAAGTGTTCAACATGCTGCTCAAGCGGGTGATGCATTAAACCGCACCTTAAACTCTGCTTCTGCTACTGAACAACAGTCAGTAGTGACTGATGAAATTGGTAAGAAAATTACTAATGTCACAACCTTTGCAGACAGTACAACCGAAACGGTTAATCAGGCCCTTAGTGTTGCTGATGAAATCAATAATGCGATTGATAGCTCACGCTCATTATTGGCGCAGTTTAAACCCGGAACGGCTTAAGCTCTCCACCAACAACTGAACTTCTTTTGGAGTGGCATTAACGCCACTCCAGAAGAAAATCAGTTACCATAAGCATTCCTGATTTTATTTTGGTTTTGCATTATGGCTTCCATCAAAAAAACCGATGCGCAATGGCGCGAACAACTCTCTGACGAACAATACCGCGTCACCCGTCAAGCAGGCACTGAACCTCCCTTCTCTGGCATTTATGTCGACCATCATGAAACAGGCACTTATCGTTGTATTTGTTGCCAGCATACTTTGTTTTCTTCCGATTCAAAATTTGATTCTGGCTGCGGCTGGCCAAGCTTTTCAGATCAGCTGATTGCCAATAGCATCACCGAAGTCTTTGACGATAGTCATGGCATGCGTCGTGTCGAAGTCCGTTGCCCCGAATGTGATGCTCATTTAGGCCATGTCTTTAATGATGGGCCTGGCCCAACAGGCTTACGTTATTGTATTAATTCTGTGTCGATTGACTTTGACAAAGAGGCTTAATGACCAATTCAAAAAGCACATGGTTTGTTTATATTGTTGAGGCCGAGAATGGCCACTTTTATACGGGTATTACAACTGATTTAGTACGCCGTTTTTCTGAGCATCAATCCAAACGGGCCGGTGCACGTTTCTTTAATACCAGCCCAGCAAAAAAAATAGTATTTACTGAACCACACTTGGATCGTAGCAGTGCTTCAAAACGTGAAGCTACCATAAAGAAACTACCCCGAAAAGCCAAAATAAGCCTTATCGAACAACAGTAAGACCATGTATAATGGCGCGTTTTTCTAGATTGCGTTAAGCATCACAACCACAGGAACACCGCCTTGTTAACTACTGCAAATATCACCATGCAATTTGGTGCTAAGCCCTTGTTTGAAAACGTTTCAGTTAAGTTTGGTGAGGGCAACCGCTATGGCCTTATTGGTGCCAACGGCTGTGGTAAATCGACCTTTATGAAAATTCTATCAGGTCAATTAGAACCCACCTCCGGTAATGTTAGTCTCGATGTTAACGAAACTTTTTCTGTGCTAAAACAAGATCAGTTCGCTTATGAAGATCAGCGTGTTATCGATGTCGTTATTATGGGAAATCCCGAGCTATGGGAAGTCCACCACGAACGTGATCGCATCTATAATTTGCCTGAGATGTCAGAAGAAGATGGTCTAAAAGTCGCTGAGCTTGAAGGACTATATGCTGAAATGGATGGCTATACTGCTGAATCACGTGCTGGTGAATTATTACTCGGTGTAGGTATTCCAACAGAACAACATTACGGCCCTATGAGTGAAATAGCACCCGGTTGGAAACTGCGTATTTTATTGACTCAAGTGTTATTTGCAGAGCCTGACATTTTCCTACTTGATGAACCTACTAACCACTTGGACATTAATACGATTCGTTGGCTAGAAGACATTATTAATCAACGTAATGGCACGATGCTCATCATCTCGCATGACCGTCACTTCTTGAACAGTGTTTGTACGCATATGGCAGACATGGACTTTGGTGAACTCCGTATTTATCCGGGTAACTACGATGAATATATGTTGGCTTCGACCCAAGCAAGAGCACGACAAATCGCTGATAATGCGAAAAAGAAAGCACAAATTACAGAGCTACAAGATTTTGTTCGCCGTTTCTCTGCTAATGCTTCCAAGGCTAAACAAGCGACCTCTCGTGCGAAACAGATTGATAAGATCCAATTAGATGATATTAAACCTTCGAGCCGGGTGAATCCTTTCATTCGTTTTGAACAGGACAAGAAATTATTCAGAAATGCCCTTGAAGTGAACAACGTAGGCCAAGGCTATGATGATGAACCAGCATTATTCGAAGGCTTTAAATTCATGGTTGAAGTCGGTGAGCGTATTGCTATTATTGGTCCAAATGGGATTGGTAAATCAACATTAACTAAAACCTTAGCCAATGAAATGCCACCTAAATCTGGTGAAGTGAAGTGGTCTGAAAATGCTAATATTGGTTATTATGCTCAAGATCATGAACGCTTTTTTGAAGATGATTTAACGCTATTTGAATGGATGCAACAATGGGGTAAACCTTCCGATGATGAACAAGTGATTCGTGGCACACTCGGTCGACTGTTATTCTCAGGCTCAATGATAGATAAAAAAGCCAGCGTGTTATCTGGAGGTGAAAAAGGCCGCATGATGTTCGGTAAATTATTGCTGCAAAAACCGAATATTCTCATTATGGATGAACCAACTAACCATATGGATATGGAATCGATTGAATCACTTAATATGGCGTTAAGCCAATATGATGGTACTTTATTCTTCGTAAGTCATGATCGTGAGTTTGTATCTTCTCTTGCTACGCGTGTTTTTGATATGACTGAATCAGGCATTGTTGACTTTAGAGGTAGCTATGAAGAATATCTTTCTAGTCAGGGCATCGGCTAAATTACCTCAATTAAAACACCCCAATGACTATTTTTTTGTAGGCGTAGGGGCTTTATTCCACCTTAATTACATGCTACTTTAAGACCTACCTTTACTGAAGCAGGTAGTTTGAAACATGCCTAATCAACGCCGGCGTCCCTATTTCATCATCTTTTTTGGCCTGCTCGCCTTTGTTCTTGCTTCTTTACCCTCCACTAGCTTCGCTGCCTCATCAACTGAAATCAATATTGGTGTCAATGAAACACTGAAGCAGTATCGTCAGGATGTCCCCGGCGGTGACGAGTTTTTAAAACGTGCTAAAGGCGTTTTGGTCTTTCCAAAAGTCTTAAAAGCCGGTTTCTTTATTGGTGGTGAATATGGTGAAGGAGCACTTGTCATCAATGACCAAACACGGGCTTATTACAATACTGCCTCTGCTTCAATTGGTCTACAGGCAGGCGCGCAATCAAAGTCTATTATATTAGTTTTTCTTAGTGAGGAAGCCTTAACTAAATTCCAGCAATTTGAAGGCTGGAAAGTCGGTGTTGACGGTTCTGTCGCCTTTGTTGAGTGGGGTGCTGCTGAAGATATAAATACGATTAATATTCATGACCCTATCGTTGGCTTTGTTTTTAGTAACAAGGGCTTGATGGTTAATTTAACACTCGAAGGCTCAAAGTTTACTCGTATCACGAAATAGCCGTGTCAGAATAGAAGACCTGAAAACGCTTGCTCTTCTCACTCAAATATAGAGAATGGCTCGAAAACCCTTTTTTTTGACTAGATGTGAAGCTTAAATGCTAATCCTCTATCCTAAATCAACTTTAATCGGCACTTGCCAATATTTAACACCACCCTCTTCAATGTAACCCCGCGTTTCAATCACTTGAAACCAATGTAGGTTTTTGACTGTTTGTTATGCTTTTGCAATAGCATGTTCTAAAGACTGATCAAAGCCCTCAGTTGAACTCCCCGTTAATTCAATATGTTTATAAGTATGTTCCATCGTTTTTCCCTTTTAATGTTGTAAATAAATAAACCAATAAAACAGTGCGACAAAAACACTCCCTCCTAAAATATTACCTAATGTCACGGGTAATAAATTTTTGACGAAAAAACTAGATAAAGTCATATTCGTTAAATCAAGACTCTCACCTATCAAAGTGACTAAATCCGCTTGTTGTATCGCCATTATTCCAGCAGGGATAAAATACATATTGGCTACAGAATGTTCGAACTCCATTGCTACAAATGCTGTAATGGAAAGATAATTGCCATAACTTTATTGGTAACACTCCGTCCCGCAAAACAAAGCCAAACAGCATGCAGACTAAGATATTACATTGTACCCATCTGCTGAAATCTTCCATCCACGTTAAATTCACTTTCGCATTGGCAATAAGAATAGCTTTAGCCCCAAGCGCCCCACCTTCTGTCGACCAATGATTACTTAAGTAAATAAGTAATAAAACGCCTAAAGCACCGATAAAATTGCCAATGTAGACAAGTAACCAATTTTTTATCAACTGATAAAAACTCACTTAACCATCGACATAAGCTATGACGATTAAGTTGTTACCGGTGAACAGCTCTGCACCAGCAACTACCACTAAAATATGGCCAAGGGTAAAAACGAGTCCCCCTTGCAAACGCATTAAGCCGGCAGGAATTCCCGCACTATTAAAAGTGGCCATTGTCTAAAATACTGCGCCTGATGCAATGAAGGCACCGGCCAAAATAGCCAGTGCAAGTATCCGAATAGGATCAGTGGTACTTTTGCTGATTCCGGCCTTTTCAATCCTCACCGCAATTTCTTTATGTGTGTATGCATCAACTGAGAAATTATCCATGGTCATTCCTCTCTGCAGTTCAATTCTCTTTATTCTGCCCGAATTAAGTCGTTTTGGACATCAACATGTGTTATGAATATTTAACAGTCTGATTTAACTGTATTTTATAGTGATAATCGCGTATACTCTGCCGATTAATTTCCCCCTCTAACAGTTTTATTCTTTTAAAACTGACTTTCACAGGTTTAACCATGTCAACAGAACAAGCACCATCGATGCCCCTATTTTCAGAATTAGGGCTAGCAGCACCGATCCTCAAAGCTGTACACGAAGCCGGTTATGAAACCCCTTCCCCTATCCAGGCACAAAGTATTGCGCCCTTATTAACAGGCCGTGATTTATTAGGTCAGGCACAAACGGGTACAGGTAAAACAGCCGCCTTTTCTTTACCTCTCCTTAGCCTGATTAATGTCAAAGCCAAGTCACCTCAAATGTTGGTGCTAGCGCCAACGCGTGAATTAGCGATTCAAGTTTCTGAAGCCATTCAAACTTATGCTCGTTACCTTAAAGGTTTACATGTGTTGCCTATTTATGGTGGTCAAAGCATGGGCATTCAACTACGTCAATTACAACGACACCCTCAAGTGATTGTTGGTACGCCGGGTCGTGTTTTAGATCATATTCGTCGCGGCACATTAAAATTAGGTGAATTGCAATCCTTAGTGTTAGATGAAGCTGATGAAATGTTACGTATGGGTTTTATCGATGATGTAGAAACTATTCTAAAAGAAACGCCTGAAAAACGTCAGGTGGCCTTATTTTCTGCCACGATGCCAGGACCTATTCATCGTGTTGCTACACGTTATCTTAAAGATCCGGTCGAGATCCGTATTAAATCTAAAACATCGACTGTTGATACTATCAATCAGCGTTATTGGCAGGTGACGGGTACCCATAAATTAGATGCCTTGACCCGTATTTTAGAAGTCGAAGATTTTGATGGCATGATCATCTTCGTACGTACTAAAAATGCCACCGTTGAACTAGCAGAAAAACTTGAAGCGCGTGGTTACTCAAGCTCACCCTTAAATGGTGATATGAACCAAGCTTTGCGTGAGAAAACTGTCGACCGTATGAAAAAGAGCAAGCTCGATATTTTGATTGCCACTGATGTGGCAGCCCGAGGTTTGGATATTGACCGCATGAGCCATGTTGTGAACTACGATGTCCCTTATGACACTGAATCCTATGTACACCGTATTGGTCGTACTGGCCGTGCCGGTCGCAAAGGTGAAGCCATCTTATTTATTTCTCCACGTGAGAAACGCATGTTGTTTGCGATTGAAAAGGCAACGAAACAAACCATTACTAAAATGCAATTACCGAGCTCGGAAGATATTGCTGACCGTCGTGTAATGCAATTTAACCAGCAACTTAGTGAAACGATTGAATCTCAGGATCTGGCCTTCTTCCAAAATGTGATTAATGATTATCAGCAAGAACATGAAGCTGACCCGATAGAAGTCGCCGCTGCTTTAGCTTATTTAGTTCAAAAAAGTAGACCACTCAAACCTGTCAAACATGTTGAAGCACGCCCAGCTCGTCGTGACCGAGAGGAACGAGGTAGTAGTGATCGCAGTGCAAGACGTGATGGTAAATCTCCTCGTCGTACGCTCGGTTCAGCCATCCGTGAAGCAGAAGCGGGCATGCAAACTTACCGTGTTGAAGTGGGTCGTGAACATGGTGCTGAAGTTAAAAACTTAGTGGGTGCGATTGCCAATGAAGCCGGTATTGATAGTAAGGATATTGGTCGTATTAGCTTACAAGATAATTACAGTACGATTGACTTACCGCAAGGGATGCCAAAAGATTTATTCCAACAACTTCGTAAAGTTTGGGTATGTAATAAACAATTAGAAATCAGTTTGATGAGCTCTAATGTTCCGCAAGCACGTGAAGGTGATAACAGCGAACGTCCTCGTAAAGCGAAACGTTCTGGTAAGCCTCGTACACGCCCTCGTGATAAGGCAAGACGCCCAAGTCAGCGCCGTGAAGCTAAAAAGGGTTAACCATAAAAAAGCCCCTGAAAAGGGGCTTTTTTTACAATATCTTTTGTTCTAAAGCCCAGAGTTGTTTAAAACGATATTGACAACAGTCCAAACAGAAAGCATAAACAAAATAGTCAAAATAATTGCGGCATAGAGATAAGGCTTAAACCCGGCTTTCTCAAGATAGACTCGATCACGGTCATAATTTGTTTTATTTGACACGCCAAAAAAGGAGCAAAGTACGCTCCATACAATCTGCGACATCGTTGGATCTTTTTGTTCTTTTACTTCTTTTTGTTCAGTCATTTTCTCTTTTTTACTCACTAAAATAGTGCATCTAGACTACCGGAAAAGCCTAATATCGACAACAAATTCTATTTCTATTTTACTTTATTACGAGCTTTCAAAAGTGGGCCATAAAAACACTTGGCTCAAAAAAAGCACCACTAGTTAATTAAATAAATGAATACTTCAAATTCAATTAAGCTGACTTTTACTCTCATATCAGAGAGCACCTCAATGACACTAGTTGCACAAACAAACTCAATAAAAAAATAGACTACTAATATCTATAGGGATGACTTGATCTGCTATAAAAGCTGATAAAATGGGATCTTAAATACATGAATAACGTAGGTTGCCATGCAATTAACCAAACACACAGATTATGCCTTTCGAGTCCTGATCTTCTTAGCGATGAAAGATGATGAAGAACTGGCTACTATTAAGGAAATATCCGAATTCTTTGATATTTCACGCAGCCATATGATGAAAATTGTACAAAAATTAGCTAATGCCAGTTTTGTGCTTTCTATCAGAGGTAAACAAGGTGGTATTAAACTGGGCAAGCCCACTAAAGACATTAATCTACGTGATATTGTTGAATTAATGGAAGCAACATTAAAGCCTGTCGACTGTACCAGCCAACCGTGTCGACTGAACCCTGGTTGTACACTGAAAAGTATTTTGTTTACCGGGCAAAAACAATATATGGAACATATTGGTCAATATACTGTCGCTGATTTGATCCAAAAAGCACGACCAAAATGATTGGCCGTGCCTGTTTCCAAACAGTTTTCACTTTATTTTTAAAACTTGAAACCGCTGTACTAGCGTTCTCAAATCTGTCGATAACCGTGTTAAGTCATTACTAGCCTCGGGCGTTTGATTCACCCCTTCAGCTGTTTGAACTGCCATTTCATTAATACGAACGATATTAATTATTTGAATTGGTTCAGTAAGTACGATACTAACTTGAAAGACTATTGAGGGTAATGGATATTCATTTTCGCATATAAAAAAGCCCCAGTTAACGAGACTTTTCAAGTCATAGAAAAAAATTTACGCTTTACTTCTAATGACAGCACCTATGTAACACCGAGGAGATGAAATAGTAACTGTCCATCGTATGGCATTACCCGCCATAAAAAACTCCAATTCCTCAGATTTTTTTTACATTGCTATGAACTATCCACCTCATTTTTCTTCTAAACCTTGATTAAATAATAAGACGATCTAAACTAGTCAAAAATTTTAGGATTAAATATGAAAAAAGGTTTCACATTGGTCATCCTGTCGATGATCCTCTTCCCAGCTGCTTTATGGGGACTTGCTTGGTATTTCTCTGCGGCTCATATCGCACAGGAATTTTGTCAAGGCGAGTTTTCGTTGTTTCATGATCACATCCGTTGCCAAAAACCGCATCTCGCCCTACTTATTTCCGTTGTTTCTGCTTTTATCAGCTTTTTTATCTTGGGTATGGGAGCTAAAAGTATTCGTGAATCTAACGCTAAATAATTCTAGTATAAAAGAACCCCGATAGCAGACATGACGACTACCAAGGCAGTCATCGGTAATTTCATTATTCTCAACGCTAAAAAACCGAACACAACTATTATCAAATCCAAGGGTTGAGTCACAGCACTAACAAACACGGGGTTATATAAAGCTGAAACCAACAGCCCCACCACCGCTGCATTAATGGCTGCTGCACCACCAGCTACTTTCGGATTTTGTGTGAGTGTCTCCCAAGTATTTTGCAAACCATAGATTAATAAGAACCCTGGTAGAAAAATACCAAAGGTCGCAAGCAATGCCCCTGTTAAAGGCTCTGCTGGCAATAATGTTGCCCCTAAGTATGTCGCCAATGTGAACATCGGTCCCGGCACAGCTTGTGCTGCTGCATAGCCCGTCAGAAACTGGTCATTACTAATCTGTTCACCTACAGTCTGTTGTAATAACGGCAACACCACATGACCGCCGCCAAACACCAAGCTACCCGCTTGATAAAAACTAGCGAATAGTTCTGCATTGATAAAAGGCAGTCCCACAAATAAAACACTGAAAGCAATTAATGGAAATCGCTTTATTCCTAACATCGTCAATGTCGACTGCGATTTATCTGATGATCTAGACAATAATATCCCTGCGAGTGCAGCCAAGGCTAACACGGCCATTTGGATCCATAAACTAGGAAAAACAAGGAAACAAAGTGTTGATATTACCATCAAAGTAATAGACAGTTTGTCCTTACAAAAGGACTTAAACATGCTCAGACTTGCATCAGCAACCACAATGACCGCAAGCTGTTTCAAACCCTGTATCACACCATTTATCATGATGCTATCACGGCTATCCAACGCGAATATCGCAAGTAAATAGAGTAAAAAAAATGACGGCAGTGTGAATCCTATAAAAGCCGCAAGTCCACCTGCCAAACCTGCTCGTCTTAAGCCTATAGCAAACCCGACTTGGCTGGATCCTGGACCAGGTAAAAACTGGCTCAGTGCAACTAACTTCACGTAAGCTTGTTGATCTAACCAACTCAGTTTTTGAACGAATGTGGTCTGAAAATAGCCAATGTGTGCTGCAGGGCCGCCAAAGCTGATACAGCCGAGAATTAAAAATTGATAGAAAACTTCAAAAACACGTGTCATACTTTGGCTGGAATTTGGTCAATAAACATTCGTCAATATACGTTAAACTTTATAAGAAGTAATGCCATCACTTTATTTGATATTTTTATTTAATAGCAGACAGTCGCTTTGGCTTTGATATTCGTTAAACTGTCCACATTCAATATTTCTTTCGGTAAACCAAATGACTTTAAATATTACTGATCCGGCCATCATGTTTCCTGGTATCTCTCTACTGTTCCTTGCTTATACCAATCGTTATTTAGCATTAGCCAATGTCATTCGAACATTAAATAAGGATCTCAAAAAACAAGACCAGAAGAATAAAATCGAGCAAATTGAAAACTTGCACTTACGTGTCAATCTGATCAAATACATGCAGGCCTTTGGGGTACTTTCCTTTTTGTTTTGTGTTTTCGCCATGCTCTCACTGTTTTGGCAACAGCAAAAATTAGGGGAAATTTGCTTTATTTTGAGTCTTGGTGCGATTGTCTTTTCGCTGCTGATTTCTATGGTTGAAATCCTCAAGTCTGGACAATCACTTCAGATAGAAATAGACAGAACAAAACCCCGCGAAGCATGGGATAAATAGTTGTCTATTATTATAATGTCACTGGCGTGGCGAACCCTATGGGTTTAATCGCCAGTATCGAACAAGTCAGTTGATCCAGAAAACTCTCCGCTGTATTACCAATAATCAACCCTGGAACACCCACTCTACCTATTGTACCCATCACAATACAATCCGCTTGCAGTTCCTTAGCTAATTCCGAAATATTCTCCCTAGCAGGCCCTTTTGGACCGTGTAGCTCTGGCTTAATGTAATTCATGGCTTCTTGTCCCAACTCAGTATTGAGTTGCTCAAGCTGTGCATTTAACAGATCAGCATGATGTTGGCGCGCTTTCTCCACATATGTATCCACTTCACTTTGAGGAAGTTGAATAAAAGGTGCAAAACGAATCGCACTTTCGGCCGTTGTTTCCTAAGCATTCACTATACTCAGTTCAGAAAATTCAGAAACTACCAACGAACCAGCTAATATCATGACCGATTCATTCAACGCTTGGCGTACTTTTAATACCGCTGGTGCATGGTTATCATCCACATCGACTGCTGCTAAAATACGGTGGTAAGTTTCTCCTTTTTGTAATCTAGTCATCCAGACAGGACATGGAAACATACGCAATAGCTGTTTATCTTCTCCAGAAAAAGCGTGGCTGGAGCCATTTGTTACATCTGGGCATTTGATAACAAGATCATGATCATCACCGAATAACTTCTATAGAAGTCCTTCCTGTCGACACTTCAACATCAATTTTAACCAGTTGACGGTAGCTCTCCATTAACTTTTCTAGTGTTTGCTGTTGTGCTTTCAGAGACAGGGCTTCTTGCTCATTCACCATAGCATAATCTTCTAGCAGACCATTATGGCTAGCTAGTGCTGGAAGCACTGACATTATTGTTAACCTAGCCTGATTATTTTCCGAGAGGCGAGTAGCCTGTTCCACTACAGCAGTACTGTCATTTCCATGCTCCACTACGCAGAGTATATTTTTGAACCGTTTCACGACAAACTCCTCTACACAGTGTCATCTTATTAATATCGGAATCATTCGATGACCTGTCAGGATATTAATAATACCTGTCTTGTACTACACAAAAAATGTTTACTCAAATTCAATATGGGTCTCAAATATCTTAGCCTTCGTAATCGTACCAGACGACAAATACATCGATGGGCTGACCACGGTATTCCCGTTAGGAAACTTTGCTAATAGTGTCATTTCTGCTTTGGCATTGACACTGAATTTTATCCTTTTCCCCGGCGGAATATTGCCAAACGGTTGGCCTTTCCCATCCCAGCCCACAGTCAACACAACCGGTGAAGTAGATTCATTCACAATCGTAAATTTTGGGTTGGCGATGTAATTTCCGCCAAAGCCGGCCATAAACAGTACAATGATTACGACTACTGCTGAGAAACCGACAAGAATTTTACTGGCCATAATTGTTCTATTTGTTGATACATAAGTCACTATTCTTATCATGTTACCGCTTGGCAACTATTTAGCAAGTACAGTGTAATCATATCGTTATTGACCAGCTGGTCTATATTGACTATATTGATTACTTGTTGTCCGACAGTATCTTATCGGCTTCAAAACATAATTGGCTATAACTTTAAGGAGATTTTTAATGAGTGAAGCAAGTTTATATGATCGTCTTGGTGGCGGCGACAAGATTCGGGAAATCGTAGCTGATATCTGGGCTAACCACATTAGTAATCCACTGATTCAGAACCGTTATGCAAAAAGTGACGGAGAGCATGTACAGCAAGTGGTCTGGGAATTTTTCTGTGCTGGTACCGGTGGACCTCAAGCATATTCAGGTGATGATATGTTAACGGCTCATTCCGGTATGAATATCAGTGATCAAGAATTCAATGCTGTTACTGATGATGTTCTAAAAGCACTAGATAAAAACAATGTCGGTAAACAAGAAAGAGACGAAGTACTTGTCATTTTATATTCAATGAAAGGTGAAATTGCACACGTCTAACCTTCATTTCTAATCAAAAAGGAAAGCCCGAATATTCTCTTGGAGATTCGGGCTTTTTTATATCCACCCTGCCTAAAAAGCACCGACTAGTTCAGGTAATAGCGTTAGAGCTTTTTTGCTGATTGTATACCCGATGAAATTCACTAGGCCTATGATCAAACTGTTTCTTAAAAGCTTGGCTAAATGCTGCTTCAGACTGATAACTAACCTGTTGCGCAATGCGTGAAATAGACATTGTTGCTTCTATTAGTAATCGACTCGCCATTTGAAGCCTGACAAAAATAATGTACTTCATCGGTGTCATTTCGACTAACTGTGTATACAGATTAGAAAACGATGATCTAGACATGGTTGCCAATCAACCTAGCTTTTCTACTGTCCAATCCTCGGTCGGATTGGTATGAATGGCAGACATCACTGTATCGATTCTAGGATCTGCAAAGGCGGATAAAAAAGGTAGCTTGTCACTTGATGATACAATCGTTGCCCGAATAAC
>ERZ1046568.1958-NODE-1958-length-13983-cov-20.367174_pt1 | contig 13983 bp, 15 predicted proteins | sample MGYA00383092_ERZ1046568 | MGnify/ENA primary metagenome ERZ1046568 (study PRJEB29581, sample SAMEA5548362) | metagenome | biome: marine; feature: coastal; material: water | depth 1 m | study: Short-term variability in the microbial, nano- and picoplankton... | reverse complement strand
TGAGTCGTGTATAAACCAATACATAGTCTCATTGGCTCCATCGTCAAATGCTCCTATGCACCTTGCGTTAGCAGATAGTGCTGTGCCATCATACTCTAACGTTGTTAGCTGAGTATTCCCTTTAGAGTTTTCAAGGACACCTATCTCAGAGCCTTCTGTTGACCCCATACGAATGTTTAATGCATCAATGTACTCCCCGTTTGGAACGAGTCGCTCATCGACTGATTTATTCATCCTACCTGCTATAAAGTTTCTTTGAATATTCGCCATATTATTTTAACCACTTATCTCTTCCTCTTAGATTCATTAATAATCTTCCCGGATGTATATTGCTAATTCTTATTTTTGCGTTTCTAAGTAATGCTGTCTTTCTCTTCTGTGCTCTCCTTACGACATACTCTTGGACACCTACCTTGCTATTTAATATAGCATACTCAATGTAAGCGTAGATGAAGTCTTCAAATAACTTATTAACAGTTACCTTGCTGTCGTCTCCATTCTCCATACCATCAGATACATACTCAAGTACAACAAGCTCTCCCTCAATACCTGAGCTAAAGTTTATGACACCACCCTTAGCATCTATCTTAAATGTAGGGTTTGCGTTTGCAGTCTCTGTATTCAATCCGTATCGAGCACCTATCCCATAGTCAAAGTACCAAGCCCCATCAATATTCCAACCTGCTCTCCCATAATACTCAGAGTTTTGGTTTAGGTATATAGACTGCTTAGTTCCATCTAATCTATCTTGGTCTAAGTTTGAGTTCTGAGGGCTTAATGCGTTACCGTCTATATCGAATAGTATCCTATCGTTATTGTCTTGTAGATATGCACTTGACCAATTGGTCTGAATATTTTCAGTCAATGGCATCAATAGACCATCACGGTACATTGATACTCTAATCCAATTTACATAGTCTGATGGTAGCACATACCTAAGCTGTGCCCCAACATTTAGTTCTAATATCTTGCTCTCTTTAAATGCGTCATAGTTTAATTCTTGTATCGCCCTCTTTGCGTGGAACAATACCTTGTAGCGAGGCTCATTGTTTACCAATGAGTGGTTCCCTGCGTACATTAACATAAAATTATTTACTATATCCTCTAAAGAAACATATTGGTATGAACCCCAATTTTCATCTTCAGGGCTTGCCCCTCCATTTTCGTAGTATTGATATTGTGATATATATGCCATATGTTATTTTTCTGATGCTGTATTCTCGTTGTCCTCAGCCTGTGCAAACTGTACTGCCTGAATCTCTCTAATCGACATACCTGCGTATTGTAGAATCTTGTTAACCAAGTTAACCTCATCGTCCAATGGTAGCTCAAAGTCTTGATAGTCAGCACTTCCTGAATCAAATACAGGCTCTCCACTTGCTAATGTTATGAATGTCCACTTAGGTGCAAATGGAAATCTAATATACTGAGAAATCAATTGCCCTATATTACTTATCGTATTTGGATAAGAATCCAAGAAGTCACCCTCCTGTGCGTATGCAGGGAATGTTAGGTTTGGTGCAGTAAGAATAGAATTACTTAGCATAGTAATCTTGCTGTTGCTTACCTTCTCTGCTTCCTTTATGTCTGATGCCCTATATATATTATAAGTCTTACCAATTGCATCCCATACAGTTACGCCTGACGTAGCTCCTACTGTTAACTGAGTAGAGCTGTTCACAGATGCCACTATAGTATTGTATGTAACGCCTCCTGTTACCGTTGACACGATATCCCCTACTGATACACCACTTGCTGTAAAGTCCGCTGTAGAGTCCTCTACAAGCGTCCCTGATACATTAATTGCTGTGGTAGTACCACTTGCCAATTGATTAGTATAGATTAATACCTTATTAATAAGATAGTAGCTATTGTTAGTCGTTGTTGGAGATGGTAAAAAGTATTGACTACCTGCATTCTGTAGCAATGGTAGCGTTACTGAGAAAGAGTCTATTACCTCCTCTATACCTTTTGTAATATCTGCGTAACCCGTTCCTGATTGACGGGCATTTTCTTTCATTAATTGGTAGTTGTACTGATAGAAATAATTCTCAAAGATATCTAACTGAGCTTGCTTTGCAAACAAGTTGAAATCAGATGGGGTTATGTACCCGTAATTATTTTTGTTCAATACAGACATTACCGTCTGTCGGACCGAGTTAATCATCTGCTCTTATTTTATTACAAAGATAGGCAAAAAAAAAGACCCCACATTTTTGCGGAGTCTTTGTATATTGGTAGAGTAACTTGTTAGTCTAATAGTGATTCAAGGTGTTTTAATATCTCTATACCATCATCGCTCTTCATATAAGAGACAACTAAATCTATACCTTCTTCTCCAAAAGGTACATTTAATAACTTTGTTTTATTGGAAGATAAATTAAACCATACCTCTTTGTTACTTTTTCTAAATGTTAATAACCCTTGGTCAAAGAATCTTTGAACCGTTCCTACTAACTGTAGCTCAGGGTCTGTTATAACATCTAAGAAATCAGTTGGATTGTTCTTAGCAAATACTAATATGTCTCGCTTCATCTCTGCGGTGGATGTCTTTGATGTATCCATACCAAAGAGTACACGACATACATTCTCAAGCTGCTCTAAGCTAAGTGACTTAGCTTCTATTAATGCGTCTGCTTGAACTAATAGGTAGTCTACCTCTTCTGTGGCATCCTTAGCCTTGTTTATTTCTTCAAACTTCACTCCGTTTAAGGGATGGTAGTGCAAGAACTTCTGCAATACTTGGTTTTCTTTTCCAACGTAAAGTAACCCATCTTCAAATATTACGGGTTCAAGGATGGCATTTCCATCCTGCTCGTCTACAAATGGGGACTTTTGGTTTCGTGCATATCGAAGCTCTCGGTTAGTACCTGTATCTTCGTCAAAATGCATTAATGCGAATCTTCTACTGTTTTGTGTCGGTAGCATAAAAGATAAAGGTGCTACATCTCTTGTAAGCCTGTAAGACTTAGCTTCAAATACTTTGTTTTTATTTTTCATTTAATTCTAATTTAATTGTTAAAAAAAAGGGAGAGGCTACATATGTAGCCCCATCCCATTATTAATTTACTTCTTAGTCTTGGAATAAGAAGAAGTTGTTTGCACCTAACGTACATACAGCTCTCTCAGATAAGAAGTGTACTTCCATAGCATCTAAGCTTGAAGTTTGTGCTCCACCTGCTGAACCTGTAATCCACGTTTTGTAACGTCTGTCTTCAGTTTCAGAAGCTCTGTATCGAACGTGCAAGAATGGACGCTTTGCGTTTTTACCCATTACTTGGTCGTATACTGAAGTAGAACCGGCAGGGACTAATAGTCCGTTTACTGCTCCACTTGCTAATCCACCACGCATAGTTGGGTCGTTTAGGTATTTCCAATCAGACTTGTAGAAGTCATATCCTCTACGGAATCCTGTGAAACCTAAGTTCAATGCCATATCCTTATCGTTGTCGAATAAACCGAAAGATGCGAAGTTAGCAGCACCCGTAGTTGAGTAACCGTTTAACCCTGCTAACATATCGTCAATGTCAAAAGATAACTCTCTATTAACAAATACTACGTTCTCTTCAATTGCACCTTGCTTGTCAAGTCGTGATACTACCGTATCCCACTCAGCAAGAGTAGTTGGGCTACCACCGCCCCATACGTTTCCTCGGTTGTTAACAACGTAGAAGATACCTTCAGAACCTTTAGCATCTGCTGCTAATGCTCCTGAACCTGTAGCGGCAGGAACTGCTTCAATCATTGCAGTCTCTAAGTAGTCATCAAAACGTAAACGAGTTTCGTGCTCAGACTTTAAATACCATAGGTATCCGTTAGCTCCATTTTCAGTAGTTACCTCAACCCATCCAATTTGTGCCATATCAGAACCTGATACTGCGTACTTGTCTTTGATGATGATTGGAGAGTTCTCGAAGATAAAATCGTCAGACTCTAATGAGCCAACCATTCCTTCAGTTCCTTTTTTAAACTCAGAACCATAAACAAATACTGTAAACTTGTTAAGTAATGCTGTGTTAGTAATACCATTTGCATCATAAAATGCTACTTCAAAGGTATTACCCAAAGTTGTAGTATTTACTGCTGTTACGATAGCTTTTATACTAAGAGTAGTCGCACCTGCTGCTGCGTTAGCTGTAATCATAACTGTCTGTCCAACTCGGATAGCGATAGCCGTTCCACCTGTTCTTGGAGGTGTGGACGGACCTGCTGCCGGTGATAATGCAGGAACTAAAACGTCATTTACTGTAAATGTAGCAGTATCTGAGTTAGTCAATACAGTCGTTGTAACGTCTGTATATTTAGTGTGTAGTCTTCCTTGTTCTGCCCATTTGATAAGGTCTGAGTTAGAAGGCATTTCAGCTCCGACCATTCTAAGGAATGAGGATACTGTTCTGTTTCCATAACGCTCGAATTCTTTCTCGTAGGTATCAGGAAGATACTGATTCAAGAAGTCGAAGTCTGTGATGTAATTTGTACTCAACGGTACTTGTTGAGCGCTCGGTTGTAAGTCAAACCCGGGGGTTGCTTGTACATTTCCTGCCATAATTTTTTTTTCTTTTTTTTTTAAATGTTAAACTTTTTTATTAATTATCTTTTCCTAATCTTTAAACCACGACCTGAGTCCTTGTTCAAAGATTTAATTTGCATACCTGATTTCGATTGTGTTACTTCAGGAGCAGAGCGAGTTGTCATATTGACATTTTTCATTTTCCTCATCTGCTCATCTGCCGAAGCACTCTTGCCTTGTTCGTAAAAGAACTTAGCAAACTTGTCAGGATGCATCGCCATTGCTAAAGACTTGTGGTATCCCTCCGCATCACTTATGATTCCATCTTCATCCAAAAACTTTTTAATAAAGTTTGAGGGGTCTGATTGACTCTTTCTAAGTTCAGCAGCATCTCCCGGTGAAAAAGAAATAGATTTGTCTTCGCCTAATTTGAACTCAAAACCTTTGAACTCGTTGAATACGTCATCTGTCTTTTTCGAGAACACCTCTCTCTTGCGAGAGTTTTGCTCATCTATCGTCTTAGCGTCAGCTATATATTGTCTATATTCCTCCAACTCTTTCGCTTCGCTATCAGGAAGACCATCCCTTCTCGACTCGAGAGGAACTTTGTATTTTTCCTGTTGCTCTGCAAAGTAGTCTTTGGCTTTAGCAATTGTCTTCTTTTTTGCTAACTTGGTTTTCTTAATGTAGCTTTCGTCATCAATGTCCTCATCATAGGAATAATCCTCCATAAGAATGTCAATGTCTTCTGCATCCAACCCTTTCTCGGTTGCACTAAGATAATCTCGTAGCAGTTGGTCAGGCTCTGCGTCATCATAATTCTTTTGCAATTGCATAAAATCATTAATGCCACGACCTGTATCCTTTTTGTATTGTAAATACTTGGATACATCTTCAGGGAGAGGGTCGCTCTCCTCTCTCGCTTGATTGAAATCATCAAGTGAATTGATTTCTCTTCCGTATTTATTACCAATAAATTTAAGAACGTCTTCCTCAGTTAGCGTAGCCTCCTGAGATTGTGTTTCTACTTCTTTAGTCGGCTCCTCTACTTGAGGAGTTTCCTCTTGAACTTGAAGGTTTACCTTTGGTGTCTCTTGGACCTCAACATCAGGTGCTACCTCTTGGTTTAATTTTTCCTCGTGCTTCTCAAGTAATTCTCTTTCTATTTCTTGAGTTGACTTCTCTTCTCCGACTTCTACCGCTTTAACTTTAAATTCCATTATGTGTTTGATTTAATTGTTTGCAAATTTAGGCAAAATATATTATAGTTTTTTTTGCTCATTATCTTGGGTTAAACTCCGCAAAGTCAAAACCATCTAAGCTATCCTCGTTTGATTCAAAATTCAATGGAGGTAGATTATTCTTTCTTTGGTTAATTAACTTGCTTTGCTCTGTATTCTGTTGGCTAATCCTATCCGACTTAGCACCCTCTCTTGAAGACTCTCTGTCAGCTAAGGACTGTGCATTCATCTGTGCTAATTGAAGATTAAGTTCAAACTCTTTATCCATTAACTGAGATTTTAACATAGCCTCGTTCTTCATCTTCTCAATCTCGAATGCTACGTCAGCCTGTCTGTACTGCATCTTAGCCTGAGTCTCTGCCTGTATCTTCATCTGAGCTGCCTGTGCTGCTAACTCTTGAGACTGCATTTGCTGTTGAGCTTGAATAGCCTGCTTCTGCATAGCCATCTTCTCTTCTCTCTCTTGCTTAGCTACCCTCTTAACCTTTAGTAACTGATTGGCGAGTTTAAGATTTCTTATCTCTCTAATGTCAATAGCGTCCTCAAGGTTTATATCTCCCTTAGACAAAGCCATCTGAACATTCTGCTCAAGCATTGCCTTCTGCTCTTCATCAGGAGACATCTCGATGAATATTCCAAAGTCATATATATATAAGTCTTTGATATCACTTAGTATAGATACATTGTACTTACCAATCTGATTTATAAACTCATCCTTAAAGTCAGAGTATTGAAGGATGTCAGCTACCCTATACGTTATAGCCTCAGATAGACTCCTACATATATATAGGCTACCTTGCAATATATGCCTTGTAGCTACGTTAGAGTTTAACGCTGCCAACTTCTGCAATCCTACCAATGCATTAGGGTCAGGAGAACTTCCGTCTCTTGCCTCATTTAATCCCGTTACATTTCTTATTTGGTTTAGGTAGTGATTGTAGTTAGTTAAAAGCATCTGAGTCTTTGATGCACCCGAATTAGAGTTTAGCTCCTGAATAGGAACCCTTGCATTATTAAACTCTCCATCTCCTGTATAGCTCCTTCCGATTACACTACCCGTTTGGAAGTATAACCTCAAAGCATCTTCAGGATTGTATGCTGCTCCTGTACCTAAGTCTACTTCACTTAGACCATCTGCATCAATAAATACACCATCAGGTACAACCCGTGATATAACCTGCTGTAGTTTTAGGTGAGTAATCTGAATCAAGTCAGCGAATGGTATCATCCTTCTAACTAAAGACTCAATAACACCCTTATACATTCTTGGGGCAACGCATACATAGTTAGGTATAGCGTGTTGAGTGGCAGACTGTGGTCGTACCATATTCTCCATCATATCCCACTTCAGTATAATATTAGTACCCATAACCATAACACCCTCATACCATACATCAATAGTCTTGGAAACCTTTTCAAATTTCCCTTCCTCTTGCATATCTTCAGGTGGGTTAAAGCTATCGTCTTTCTCGACCATAGATACATTACCATTATCCTTTACCTTTCTTTTGTATACAACCTTCTTAGTGGTCTTATAGTTAAAGTAAAGTAGAGTTGCAGTATCCTTATAGAATATATCATCTTGTTGGAATTGAGCAACATCATAGTAGTCATACCAACTTTGAGAGTATTTAGATATTGTCTCTAAGTCTTCGTTGGTTAGACTTGTGTCAATCTTAACAAGCTCAGTAATAGGTACAGTCTTAATCTCTCCCCAATAGAAACAATCTTTAAAGTGAGGGTCTTCAGTATAGCTGTATACAATATTAGCAGGGTCTACATAGTTTAGTTTTACTCCTCCACCGGGAAGGAACTCGTGCTTAGCACATCCTATACCTAATACGGTAAGGTCATAGTCAAGCTGCTTTCTTATGTCGTTATACTTATTGCTTTCAAATATTGTGCTTATTGCCTCTTCCTCTGCAATCTCTATTGCAGGCTTGTAGTTAAGCTGCATATATAAAGCCAACTCCTCATCAGTATTAGGAAGCTCATCAGGATTCATCGTGAAAGGATTAGCCCCTGTCTTCTCTTGTATAATCTCAAGCATAGGCTTTGCAACCATCTGCCCTTCTATCATCTGCTGATACTTGCTTCGCTTAGACATAGACATAGCATCTTGTGCATATGCCTTTGGCTCGAACATACGGTCTTGCATACCGTTAACAACTATGTCAACAAACTTTGGAAGTATAGGTACAGGTGTCCAATCTAAGTTTAGATAACTTAAATCTCCATCAACAGCAAGCTCATTTTTATATTTGCCTACTGACTGCTCACCTCTTGCATATAATTTTAATCTTTGGAAATCTCTCCATTGACTGTAAAACCTACAAGAGTTCCCATCCTTTTTAAACCACTCATACTGAATAGCCTGACCAATCTGTAACCCGAACTCTACAGTTTTTTTCTCTGCATCCGACACAAATTGATTTGGGAAACTTGTAGATGATATATTAATTTGTACCTCTTTCATCTAATTATTTCGCTTGTATTGCCTCTATTACTATACCTTGCAAAGTTAATCTTTATTTTTGATACTTTTTTCTCAGTAAAATATAGATGCCTTTGCGTTGCCATTATAGCCAAACCTGAGCTAATAGACGCATCAAATTTAGTTCTGTTAGATATATCAAACTTTGCCCAATCCTCCAAGGTCCTTACGAATACACAATCGCCCATCTCGTCCTCAGACTTAAAGCCAATGTGCTCTTCTATGTAAGACTCTATAGCGGAGGCGTGAGCCTGTTTTACGTCTTCACTTGAGTTAGGTATACCCCCAAGCTCTCTTTCTGTCTTAGAGAGCTTGTTAGCAGGCTTGTCGGGTCTGTTCATACTGAACCCCCTATACCCTCTATTCTTAAAATGGTATAATAGTCTCGGCTTGTTATTCTCACACAGGAGTGGCATACCATAAAATACGCAAGCCATTAGCACATCTTCAAAGAATATCTCTGCCGTATCAGGTCTTGCTATATACTCTAAGAAGAACTGATTGCTTGGAGCATCCTCCATACTAAACTTAGTCTTTCCGTGTAGTGCTCCATTAGAACCACCGCCCCCCACTACTCCTGATATGTCATAGCTATCACATCCGAATGCACCCATATGCTCATTGCCCGGATACTTTACTCCATTCTTTTCTACTACCCTGTTCTGTAAGTTCTTACTTGGTGTCCACGATACATAGAACCTTCCCCTCTTGTCAGGATTAAATACTACCTCTGTATCCTTTATACCATTCTTCCAAGAGAAAGACCCACGAGTTACGTGGTGCTCCATAATCAATGAGTCGTTATACTCAACCTGCTGATATATCTTGGTTAGATTAAATATAGACTGCTTGCTCTCGTCTCTAAATGCGTGTGACTCTGTCCTTGGGAACTGTCTGTAAAACTCATTCAATGCATCGGGGTCGCTCTTTAGAGAGTCAACCTCTCCCTTCCAATAGTCGATAGCACCCTGAGTTATCTCCTCTCCATCAATCCCAAGTACAGGCTCATCAGGTGTCCTGAATACAGGCATACCATACCTGTCTATAAACCCCTCCATATTCCACTCCATTGGAATAAACAAGGAGTATAGTCCACTCTTTGTCTGACCATTAGAGTTACGGTTTGTAACATCAGAGTCTCTATATAATTTCTTAAACTGCTCTCCACCTTTCTTTAATGCATTAGATGTAGAACCCATCATACACTTACCAATAACCTTGCTACCTAATCGTAGACAGGTCTTAGTAACCCTCCAATTATTTAATATATTGTTTGGCTTCAACCACTTACCACTCTCATCGTGAACTAACAGTAATAGCTTCTCCCCATCATAGGAGTTATCATCTGTGTTCTTCCAATCTATAGTGGTATCCAATCCGTACAACTCCTCAGCAGTTGTGTCGTACATATTCTTTTTTGTAATCTTTGATGCAGGAATCCTAAATGCTAACTCAGTCTTAGGCTTATCCATACCATCCATAATAGGCTTAAAGAAAAAAGGTAGCCTACTATTTATTGGCACTACCTTATCCGTAAACATCTTCTTGGCATCGCCCCCTGTCTTGGATAGCATACCGACCCTCGCATCTTTTGCAAGTGTCCCTGTGTTCACACACTCAGATGAACTCATAAATGAGAAACCTGAACGTCTTATCTTTAGATAGTCTTGACCAAAGCTACGCTTATCTGCCCTGCAAGCCTCCCAATGTAAGAACAATAGTCTATTAGCCTCCCTGAAGTCAGGGTATCCTACATCAATAGAAGCCCATTGCAAGTACATATAGTGAGAGCCTGTGATATATGTAGGGATACCGTTTGACATAAACCACATCCCCTCTTCTCTTCTCTCAAACTCTCTCTCGATATAATCCACCCACCTATCCTTAAACTCAGATGGCTTCTCATTCCATTGGAATATAGACTGTATCCTATTTAATTCTTTTGGTATATCTGCCCTCTCCCAATACTGCTCAGACTTTTTCTTATGTCTCTTGAAGCATTCTTTCGGTTTAGCAGGTAGCCCTATCCTTAGACTCTGTATCTCGATGACATCTCCTAACGTTCCATCCTTAGATATAATAACCAAGTCATACTTACTGTCATATCCATACGTCCAAGTCTTAGCCTTGTTCTTATTTACAAGGACTGTCTTTGGTATATAGTCTTCTATAACCCTATGTAAGTTTCTATTTAGACCGTCTTTCTGCAAATCCCTGTTTTGTATCTGTCTTCTTAGGACCATTCTTCAAAGACTCTAACGCCTCCTTCTCAGATTCAATCCTATTCAATATCTCAAACGCATCGAATATAGCTAACTTCTTTGTAGCTGCTGCGTTCTTTAATCTGTCAGCAGAGATATCATCCTCCGGGTCGTGTTTTATTATAGCCTCCTTGGAAACCTTTATTAGCTGCTCTACCGCTTTATACCCTGCTTCTATTATTTTTAATTTTATATCCTTTGAATCCATCCTAACTTCATAGCTTCATTGTTATCTGATGGTCATACATCCTGTATAGCTTCTCGCCATCAATGTCAAACTCATACTCGCTCTCAGGCTTGAAGGATATCCTATCTCCATTATTAACACCCTTGCTAATCAGGTAGTCGTTGGATATCTTTACTAATCCTACAAGTGGCTCCTCCGAAAATGGTTTATATATATAGGACTCTGTTGCAGGTACAGGCTTTACAAAACAATACCTATCATAAGAGTACCAAGTCCCATCTTTTTTATATGCGTAGAACTGCTCAAGGTCGACAAAGAATAGGTCATCTTTGAAATAGCTCTTGCCACTCCTACGCCTGCCTCTCATATCGTTATAGAACTTGAATACGTTGTGGTGTACAAGTAGTGTATCTCCCTTGGAGATTTTTCCATCATATCCAACAGGAGTCTCAATTACCTCAGCAAACCTATTAGAGAACTTGTGGTCCTCTTCTGATGTGCTTACAATAAACTCTATGCCACCAATATCTTTGGTGTTGTTGTATCTCTTGTTATTTAATGGTCTTACAATAAATGAATGGGGTGACCTCATTTAAAACTCTATGTTATACTCTATGGACACAGGCATAGTTGAAGTAAACTCTTTCCAAAGTATTACCGCCTCACTATCATCCTCAATCCATATTTTAATTGAATTACTATAATTGTCGTAGATTATTAGATGGATGGTATATGCACCCCTACCTACAGACTGCCCTACTATGTAGTGCATAGCCCCGGATTTATAATCGGGTCCTATAGATATTTTCCTAATAATGCCTGACATTATTTTACTTTTAATATATTTATCTTAAAGTTGGGAGTGATGGTAAAAAGACCATCTGTATCAGTAGAAGACATTAAAGACCCTTCATTGTGAAATGCACTATCTCTTGATATTTTAAAGGTTAGAACCTGACCGGCAGTTACAACAATAGGAACAGTTCGCTCATATGGAAGTTTGTCTCCTGAATCCTTAATACCTATACTCTGAGTTGCTCCCTCTTGAACTCCATCAAGAAAAGCAGCAAAGTGCATCAAAGCAGAAGCACCTCCACTTGCCCTACCAAAGCACCCTTGTGCTATTAGTAGGTATGTACCTGCTTCATTGAATGTAATGTTACCTGATGCATCCAACATCACAGGGTCGGATGCCGTGCCCTGTGCTCCACCGATAAGTAATTGATACAAGGAGTTTGTTGTAGATGGTCCTTGAGATACTGCAACGTCTTCAGCAGATAAAACATTTGTAAGTGGAACCCCACCTAACCCCAATATATCTTGTATAGTAAAGTTTTTTGTTGCGTTGTTATTATCTACGTCAGTACCTATAACCTTATCGGTTAATGATGGTGCTGTTGCTTGTGCGTAATTTGCTATGTATCCCATTTGCTTATTTGTCTTTTTTCTTTTCTATATGTCCTGTCTGAACATTAATTCTTATAGAGTCTCCGCCACCATACTTGTCAGCCATCTCTGCTTCTATCTTGGTGTACTCTTCTTTTATTTTATCAATCTCATTAATGATTGACCTCTTTGCTAACTCAGCATCAGCCAACTGCATCTTTGATTGATTAAATGCATTGAGCATACCTTGTACCCTCTCTAATTCTTTCTTGCTTAATTTTGCCATTTTATTTGATTCTTAATTTTATTTATACTACAAAGGTAATATATTTATATTACTTCTGTTTTTTATATAGGCGTAGGCTTAGGAATAAATTCCTGAAGAGTAAAGTACAGGCTTACATCTGCAAACATATCTTCAAGTATATCCTCTATAGCATCAAATTCAATAATGCTTATATAGATATCTCCTATAATATCCTGCACCGGATTTAATATTAAAGCCCCTGTGTATTCATCCTCGATTTCTACCCAAGTTTTTAAATTAACGTCGTTATGTATTCTATATGCTTCCATTTTTTTTTACCAAGTTTTCTTTCCTAATTCATTCATAAAGTCATCTACAATACTACTCCAAACAGGAACCATTGTTGCAGATAGCCCTGCAAAATAATGCCCAAACATCATTGTGTTTGCAGCTTGACTAAATACCGTACCGTTAAAGTTTACACCTCCAAAGGGCGTTACATATATAGAGTTTGCTGACGGTCTAAAGTTTGTACTGTTTATTGATTCCAATACTCCGTTGTGATAATTCTCCCCTGCTGATGGAGTTGTAAGCAAATTAATCCAAGTATGCCCTTGATTATTATCCTGATTACCACCACCGACTGCGTTATCTAAAGTCCAACTCCTACCAAAAGAGGAAATCCCTGTTCCCATCCTACGCCATATACTACCATCATTCGGAGGGCTTGTACTATAAGACCCAAAGTCCCATCTCGAAGAGCTATCTCTCAATACGTTTCCTACACAGACACTTGATGAGTTTAAATCAGGGAAATTGTCTGCAATTATATTGGAGTTTATATATCCATTAACTCCGTCTGTAGTAATCCCATCATAGTTCGCTGTACATCCACCAACGTATGTTTGCTGTAGTGCGGTACTTGATGGGTCCATAAGATTATACTTCTTAGTACCCAATGTATCCCCAAGCATTGGAGATATCTGAAGTCCACTCGCCTGATTAAATATCTCAGCGTCCCCAAAGTTTGCATACTGAGAGTCAAGTCCTTTTATTCTTTTACAAAAATTATCAATAGACTCTGCCTCTACATTAGTTAGAGTATACCCCTCAACAGAACTAAGCTCATTTGCATATGCGAGAGCAAGTGGGTCTGTTATTATATAGCCCCCTTCTCCCGGATATCTGTTGCTTGTTGTTATAGATATTGAATTTATCATATATTATTTCTTTGTGGCGTATGACTTCATCATCTTCTCACCTGTCCTACCAATTACATATCCACCAATACCGAGCTTCAATAAATCCCAAAACTCATTCTCAAGTGGTGGAATAGGTAGCTCGAATACAGGTCCTAAAAATTTTACATAGATAACTATAAACCCAAACGCTAACATAAGTATTGGTCTCCAACTTCTCTGTAACCAATTACCCTTAGCCTCTGTTACAATTATCTCAGTCTGCAACTGCTGTAACTCAATTTGCTTCTTTACAAGAATCTCCTTGATTACATTCTGTGCCTTTAGCTTCTCTTCCTTAGAGGTAAATAGCTTATCTAATCCACCAAGTAAGTCTGTTACTACACTACCTCCAAACCAATCAAATATCTTCTTCATTAATTATATTCCTCCGTTGCATCAAAACTTGGACACGCCTT
>ERZ1046568.1955-NODE-1955-length-13993-cov-48.012412_pt1 | contig 13993 bp, 12 predicted proteins | sample MGYA00383092_ERZ1046568 | MGnify/ENA primary metagenome ERZ1046568 (study PRJEB29581, sample SAMEA5548362) | metagenome | biome: marine; feature: coastal; material: water | depth 1 m | study: Short-term variability in the microbial, nano- and picoplankton... | reverse complement strand
CTAACTCTAATCCACCAATGTGTTGATGTTTGTGGTGAAAAAATATCTTTTAATAGGTTACCAAATTTTCTCATTGGTCGGTAAACTTTGTAAACTTTATTTACTTTCATAATATAATTTTTAAAATAGATTTTAAATTTAAAAAAATATTTTTAATTATTCAAATAAATTATATAAAAAAAAGGTGAGAAATTAATCCCACCTTTTGTTTCCCTTTGTTTGCCAGTATTAAAAAGAGAATTATTTAATCTTATTTTCTATTATTTTACCCTCTAAGTCAACAATTGTATATCCATGAGATAAAAGTGTATTTATACAACTTTTAACTTTTTTGACTTTTTGTTGGATTTTATAATATTCAAAAGTTTCACCATTAATACACATGACTAAAATGGTAAATCATTGCCACCACTAGCTGGTGCTGGAGCTTGAGCATTTTGTTTAGGTTGCCAAGTATTAATTTCACCATAGTATTTACCACTTTGTGATTTTTTTAGATCTATATTTACCCAACCATTTTTAGTGTGTTTATCTAAGAATGGTTTAAATTCATCTACTTTAACACTTAAATTACCAATTACAAAATCTGGTGCATTGTCATTTCTTTTGACAATTAAACCCTCTGTAAAAATTTTTTCATTTGCTTCCATATTATTATTTTAAATTAAATTGATTATTGATTTTTGTTCTATATTCTTTTTTCATTCTACGAGTTTTGATTACTGTTAATGCTTGTGCTTGAGTTCCCTTTAAGGTTGCTATCAATTCTGTTTCAATTAACCAAGGTCGGTTGTCTTTTGACTGATTATTTACAGCTGTTTGAACCTCATCGGCAGATGCAATAGCAGTATCTATACCAATACCCAAGTACCCTAATGCCCTACCTAATGCACTAGTAAAACCATTTTCAACAAATGATGTCTTGTTTATATAGCTTGAATCTCTATACTCTTGAGCATGAGCAACTGCCATTTCAAATCCATCTGGATTTATTATGGTTACTTTAAATAACCCCTCTTTGTCATCTAAGGAAACTAACTCCTCAGATATTCGCCAACCTTTGTACTTAGGTTGTGTTGTAAAGAATATCAATCTCTCATTGACTGTAATATATTCTTTACCCTTAATGTTTACTGATTTCATAAATTTTTAAAGTTTTAAATTAAACGACTTACATTGAACCCATGATCTTCTAGTTTTTTTATTTCATCAACAGTAAAGCGACCAGGGTTTTCAATTCTGCTTTTTAAAGTTGGCATTGTACAACCTAAGATTGTACAAATTTGGTATCGCTTAAATTTTAATCTTTTAAGCTCATTCCTAAAATGCAATTCAAATATCATATTTTATATTATTTAGCTTACAAAAATAAAAAAATATTTTTAAATAAAAGAATTATTTTGATTTATTTACAAAAAGAAAACCCCCAAAGTGTAGGAACTAAGAGGGTTTTCAGAGCAAACAAGGAAAAGAAAAAAGTTAAAATTTGAGTACAAAACTAGATGATAAATCATCATTTTGATTTGGTATGTGCATTATTATATTATATGTATTTTTTTTGACATTATAAGACATTGAATCTATATAACAGCTAACTGGCTCTTGTAAAATACTTGATCCAAAATTTATCCATATTTTATTATGTAAACCTATTGGCAAAACATTATTATTGTATAAATCGCCCTCATATCTAATAACAAAATCTCTATAATCATTTATAACTTGTTGAGTTGTAATTTCTTCAATTGATTTTAAATAATTTGTTTTATCTCTTGACCTATAAAATTCACCATCTATTTTAGCATATTCTTGATTAGTTAATATTAAACCATCTAAATTTAATAAACCAGAAAAATTACCAGTACGTTTTCTTTTAAATTGTAGTAAATCAAATTTTTCAAAAAACTCAGATCGTTGCCCATCTTCATTTATATATATTTTATCAAATATTATTGAATCCCAATGTGTATCTGTAAAACCAGATGTACTACCAGTTTGAAAGGGATCATATAAATAAAAATATAATCGCCATGAATTACTTGGCAATGCTGGAGCTGTAAAATCATAGCTTTTCCATCTTCTATTATTTACAATATTTACTTCATTAATTGATGCTGTTGTTGTCCAAGCATTACCATCCCAATATCTTGTTGCTATTGGGGGATCACCTGGTATTGTAAAAGCAACCGCCTTGACTTGCCATCTAAAACCTCTAACAACACTAGATGTTGAATTAAAAAAATTATTTATTTTTAATTTATAACCTACAAAATCAGATCCAGCTTCATCAATGTAATTTACTAATGTAGCGGTTACACCAGTTCCACTAGCAGATGTTTGTAAATTAGTAGATTTTAAAGATGCATCACCTTGAAAACTAAAATCACTTACAACACTACTATTTGTTAATGTCCAACCTGATGTGCCAAATTCAAATCCAGAATTGCCTATAATATTTGAGCTAAAAAACCCAGCCATATTAACACTTTGTGTATATTCTTTTAATGGTCGTAAATATTCTTTTGTTAAGTTATTGCCAATAGGTTGTAGATCACTTGGCACAATAGATAAAACATCAACTGTGCTTGTTGATTGATATACACCAGCTGAATTATAGATGTCATATTTTATATCCTCATCATTATTAGCTTGTAAACTTGCAGTTTCAGCGGCTCTAATACCAGTTGGTATTGTGCCACCATTAGCTGTTGATGCACTACTATCCTTAACTGATTGCTCACTATAACTTGAGTTATTTATTATATACCATCTGCCATGACTTTGGAAAATTCTTGAATTAGTAAACTTTAATATTTGCTCTAATACTTCTTTACAATTTTTAGGATCAACACCATCTGAAAAAAAACTAACAGCACCACATGATGCCTGATCAAATATATTATTGCCACTATTAGTATCTTTTTTTATATCATTTGAAACATAAATATCTAAACCTAAATTAATATTTTCAAGTATTTCATGTATAAAAACCATAAATACACCAGCCAATTCATTGCCACCAGATGTGGTTAATGGTTGTGTAAAACCACCCAAACTTCCTAATGCATCATAGGCACTAAGAGTTATTGGATATGGTGTGCTAGTAACTGCTTCTTGAAATTGATCTACTAATAACCAACCTTGCCAATACGTTTGATAATTGTTACTACTATCTTTATAAGAAATTTTTACTTTATATTCCCTTTCATCTGCAATATAAAAATCATCATAATTTGTTGTATCTGTAACAAAAAGATTTATTTGACAAGTTGAACCAATTATAGGATCATAAAAATTATCATCTTGATCCCAGCTAATTTGTACTGGATCATTTGTGCCTACTAGATCATAAACAGTTCCAGTATAGCCATCTTTTAATATTTCTATTTTTTTGCCATTTTCCAGATCATCGGAAAACTCTAATCTAAATTTTACTCCGTATGCCATTATTTAATTCTGTTTCTGTTTCTGTCTGCTCTTTGTAATGCAACAACTAGATCTTGACCTTTTAAAGCAAATTGACCACTTACTTGAACTTGAGATGAGCCACCTCGATCACCAATCATTGACTTTAATTTATCAAGTGGAGCTATTACCTCTGGATTGGCACGACTGCCTGGATATTCTCCCATTAATCCAAGAGTTGGACCAGATACAATACCTCCAGCGGCAAATTTAGTTACATCACCTAACCCAGAAAGTGATCCAAAAATTTTCTGAAAACCCTCTTTGCCTTTTTCAATGCCACCAATATTTAAACCACCTAATATTGTAGATAATACAAATGCCGCTATTGCCGCCGCTACTAATTTTTTAATAAGTGCCATTAAACCTTTTATTAGTGATTTAAAAAAGTTTTCCCCTTGCATCATGGATTCAAATGCACCCATAAAAGCATTACTAATTTCTTCACCTACCATATTAGATGTTAGTGCCAATCCTAAAAATTTTTGTTTTAATTCTTCTGCCTTACCCTCAACTTTTTTTATATCCTTAACAGCTTTTGGTTCATCACCACCACCGCTTTCATCTTCTGATTGTCCGCCACCACCACCACCAGAACCAATACCAATTTGATTTAAAAAATTAGTGTATAAACCTTTAACTGAATCACCAGCATTGGTTAAAGCTGTATTTAATTGATCAACTGTTTTATGCTCTAACTCTGATCCAATAGCACCAACAAACCCATCAACAAAAGCATTAGCAATTTCATCAGCACCATCTTTTGCAATTTGTTCGCCTTTATTAAAACCGCCTTTTAAAATCATTAAAAAATCTCCATTCATTCCCTTTTCTGAAAATTCTTTAATAAGTTTCCACATAGTAGTAAATAAATTACTAAACTCTGAAACTAAGGTTTTTGCACCTATAAAAACTGTTTTGAATATTGCACCTAATCCAAATATTGCACCTCTTAATCCTAGAGATGAATTATATAAGTCAACAAATCTGTTATATAACCCTACTAAAACTGGTGCAATTTCACTCCAATTTGTAGCTATTATATAAGCAATACCAGCTACTCCAGCAGCAACTAAACCAATAGGTGATAATAATGCTCCAAGTATAGTTGTTAATGTGCCTAATAAACCAAGTAAAGTAGGTAATGCAATAATTAATACACCAAAACCAATAATCATGTTTTGCATAGTACTATCTAAATTTTGAAATTTATTAAATAAAGAAACAATAATTTTACTTAAATTTTGAAAAGCTGGTAGTAAAGATTGTAGTAAAACTAAACCAACATCTTTAAATGCTTCTTTAGTGTCATTCATTGCCTTTTTTAGCTTAAATTCTGCTTTGCTAGCAGTTATATCAAATGCCTTTTGAGTTTCACCTTGAGTATTATTCATTCTTGCAAATAGCTTATCAACTTCACCAGCACTTTTACCAGTTAAAGACAATACTGGTACTAAAGCTCTAACATTACCAAATACTGTTGCTGTTGCATCAGCATTTCCATCAAATCTTTCAGTTAATAATTTTAATGTTGACAATAAGCCATCATCTTTAATTTTTTGTCTAATAGTATCTGCACTTAATCCTAAACTATTTAAAACATCTCTAGCTTGAGTTGTTGGGTTTAATAATGTTGTTAAAATACTTCTTAAACCTGTTGCTGCAATTGATGCATTAGAGTTTGTTTTAGAAACAGCGGCAAATGCTGCCGCCAATTCACTAAATTCAACACCCATCTCAGCTGAAACAGAAACAACACTTTCCATTGATTCTGCTAGTTGAGATGCATCTAATCTACCCTCTTTTACAGCTGCAACTAAAACATCAGTAGCTGCGGCTGTTGTTAAATTTTCTTTACCATAAGCTGCCATAGCAGCAGTATTTAACCTTGCTATTGTTTCTGTATCTCCTAAACCAGCTGCCGCTGCTTTCAAAGATATATTTAATGTATCTATTGCATCTGAACTTCTTAAACCAGCAGATGTTATGTAGAACATTGCATCAGCTGCCTCAGTACCGCTTATAGCTGTTTCCTTAGAAAACTTTTTTACAGATGCTTCTAATTCATTAAATGCAGTTCCAGTAACACCAACAAGTGCCTCAATTTTTGTCATTGACCTACTAAAATCTGATGCCATCTTTATAGCCGCACCACCAGCAATAGCTAATGGTAAACTAAATTTTTGCATACTAGCACCAACCGACTTTATTTTTGAGCCAAATTGCTTTAACTTTCCAGATGCTTGTTTGAAACCAGTTAATTGTAAATCTAATCTTAACTTTGCCATGAATTAATTTTTATCAAAAATACAAAAAAAATAAGCCACCTATTTTGGTAGCTTAGATTGTTTTACCTTTTCTTTAAATTTAATAAATTTCTCTTTTGTTGATTTTGGTTTTCCTTTGCCTAAGTAAACATCTTGAGGTAATGGAAACAATTTGTCTGGTGTAATCATTTGCCCTTGTTTATTACAATTTACATTGTAAAGCATAGTTGCAATATACCGAGCTTGTTCCCACTCAGTATTAATTCTAATCATATAAGATTCACCTAATAAATGATTCTCTTTCCATGTATTTTTCCAAAAATTATCTGGGTTTATGCCAACTTGACCAATGTAAAAATCTAAAAGAGAATCCCAATCTAGCTGGCTACTTACTTTCCCTCTTTTGTTGGCTTTGTAGTTTTCTTTATATTTCTAGCAACCCCCATATTAAGATCATTACCTAATATTCTGGATTCCATCATTGACTTTACAATATCTGTTAATTTATCAGCATCAAAATCTTCAAGCCACATACCAACTTTAAATTCATTATAATCAATTTCGTTGCCTTGTTCTTGATCATGTGCTAATAAACCAGAATAAACTAATCCAATAATTGCTTTAATAGAAACACCTTGACTAAATACATCACCTATTTTATCTAATGGTACTTGTAAAAATTCAGTAAAGTTGCTCCAGAAATTCATTGAAAAATGCATAGTTCGCATTTTGCCACCTATTTTTAGGGTATAGTAACCTCGTTTCTTGTTTGCCATATTGATATATATTTATAGGGGTATAGTTCCTTAATTTATACCCCTTTTAATTTATGTTAAAAAGTAATTACTATACAGTTGTAATTGCACCATTTATAGTAATTGATCCACTATACGTTGCTGGTGATTCCATTTCTGCACTCATCTCAACAGAGCTTAAAAACCCAGAACCAGTATAGACAGTGTCAGCACCATCAGCTGTACCAAATGTCCATGTTACTGCTCTACGAGCTATTAAAATGTTTGCAAAATCAATTGGGTTTGCATCATCATCATAAGCAATTAACCCCTCAAAAGAAATTTCACCACTTTTAACTCCAGCAATTACTTCTTGAAAACCAGCACTGTCTTTTGTAGTAGCTTCTGGTAAATCATTTGAAAGTGAAAGCGAACAAGATGTTGAATGTCCAATAATAGTTGATGTTGCAATTGATGAAGCATCAGTTAATTTTAGTAGTAAATCAGTACCATTAAATACTCCAGTTGTAGCCATTTATATATATTTTAAATTATTAATCTTCAACAAATATACAAATAAAAAAATTATACATCTTCCCAGTTTGTAGCAATATCTTCCCACTTAGCAAATACATTATCCCAAGTTAAACCAACACTAGGATCTGTTATAGAAAATACACCAGTCAGATTAATTTCTAGGTTAAAACTTGTTGCAGTTTCAAACTCAGCAGTTTCATCAACTGAGTTTATAAAACCCTCACCCCTAACAATTAGTTTTGGATTTACAGCATCTTTAAAATAAAATGTTGCTTTTTGTTTTGTTATAACCATATCAGCCAAATGCTCAAAACTTAGTGCATCTGAATAATCGGTTAAACATTCACAACTTAATGTTCCAGATTTAACACCTGGTATAACTTCTTTCCAACCTAAACTTTCTTTAGTAGTAGATTCTGGTAAGTCAACATTGACATTAAAACTAGTGCTTTTAGAATGCCCTATAACTGTTGTATCTTTTAATAATAAAAAGCTAGTGGCATTTATAACAGCCATGATCTATGCTTCTTCTGGTATAATTTCGTATTCGCCAGATTCTAAATTAACTGAGATTTTTCCGTACTTTTCCTCAAGCTCTTTTTTAAGATCGTTTTGCTCATCTTCTATTTTTTTTAATTCACTTAGTAAAGATTCTTTTGACTTTTCTAAGTTAATTTTTTGAATAGATATTGCACCCATATTAGATACAACTTGATTTACTTTGCCTTGATTTTCTTGTAAAGATTTTAATTCTTTTTCCTCTAATTTGCTCATTATTATTTATTTAATTATTAATTATTAATCCCAATCTGGATGTAAATATTCATCAACTGGGTTTTTCTTTAATTCAATTTGTTTATCTAAACTTAATTTTAAAGCATCAACTTCTAAATTATTTTCTAACCAACTAACAACAATCTCTTTAGTTAATTCATTATAAGGTATAAAAGGATCACCCTCATTATATTCAACACCCATCGCACCACTTAAATTAACTGTTATAGGTTCAACAGAATCATCAGTTGCTAAATAACTCCAATGCACAATGTAAATAACATTTTCAAGATTATCTTGATGAATTTTAGCGTCTAGTTGATTTATTTTCCAGTCATAAGTATTTGCCATAATATTAATTTTTTACAAATTTAGTAATTTTTTAACAAGTATCAACCTCAATTATTAATCCATTATTACCAACACGAATATAATCACCAGTTCGTTGACCACTTGTAGTATATATTGAATAGTAACCAGCTGGAGCAACAGTTGTTCCAAATTGTGTTGTATAAGCTGTATATATATTTACATTATCTGGTATTAAATTATTTGAATCATCATGGAAATATGTATCAAATGGTATTGCAAAATTACAAGCACTAACGCTAGATGAACTATTATAATTAAACATAAATGCAGTTCTCGGTGGGTTTTGATCGTATAAATTAAACTCACTCATGTGTAAAGGATCTTCCCCATCTGGTCGGTTGTCTATTGGATTTGCTAATGCAACTGCTGGATAACTTCGCCCTGATCCACTTGAATTACCACCACTTAATCTTTGTATGTCTGACATATATATTGGTGGTGCTATACTAATACTAGATGTATAACCAGAGCCAGTTCTTTCCCTAGCTGTTTTAAGCATTGATATTTCCTCGTTTGCAATATTTGGACATGGCATAATTTATTTTTTTAATTGTTTTATTTCTTGTTTTAAACTATCAACCTCTGCTTTTAGTTCTTTTATAGCTTCTATAAATACACCAGCCATATTTCCATAGGCAACTGAATATTTGCCCTCATTATCTTTTTCAACAACTTCTGGCAATACTTCTAAAACTTCTTGTGCAATAACACCAACTTTAGTTGATTTATCATCAATATCTTTTCTAGTATATGTAACACCTCTTAATTTAGTAACCTTATCTAAAGCATTATCAATAGTAACAATATTTTCTTTAACTCTTCTATCTGAAAATGCAATAACATCGCTAGTTGCTCTTATAGTTCCATCAACATCTAATGTATAACTCGCAGATGTTTTACCAATAGCAGTTAATCCAGCACCTTTTGGGTTAATATAACAATTATAGTGTGATGATAAATATATTCTTTTAACATTAGCTGAATCATATACATTTATTTCGCCCTCATAACCAGCCACACCGAGTGATGCACCAGCATTAGGATATGAACCATTACCAGTTCTTACTCTCAAAATTTCTTCAATACTTTGGTTAGCTCCTTTTATTGATACTTTTTCAGATGGTGTAGTAATGCCAATTCCAACTCGACCTTGATTTGTAAATGTTACAAATTGCCCAGCTCCAGCAGTTATAAAACTGAAACCACCTCTTGTTGGATAACTTGCATTTTGTGCGGCATTAGTTTCAAAATCTATTCTTCCATACCCATTACCAGCATCAGTTGAATTTTCTGTGTGCTTCCATTTTGAATAAATGTCTTGTGTCCAAATATTAGATTTATCACCTGGTGAATTACCAATTAAACTAATACCCCCTAAACTACTATTTAAAGTTGATTGTAATGATAATAAAGTTGATGGATTTGTTGTACCCAATCCAACTCGCCCAGAGCCACTAATATATATTCTGTGTGTACTGGCAGTTCCTAAAACTAAAGGTTGACCACCCTCAGTATATATTTCAAAAACATTATTACCAAAGGATTGAATTTGACCAGGGTATGTTGTGCCTATAATTCCAGCCGCCGCCTTGTTTCCTATTAATAAATTTTCAGATGCACCAGTAGTTCTTGATGTTTTTAAACTGTAACCATCATCAACTGTATGTAATTTTGCAGTTGGATTCGATGTGTTTACACCAACTTCACCAGAACTTTTTATATACATTCTTTGTACAGCAGATGATCCAGTTTCATTAGTTGCAAAAACCATTGCTTGACCATTTGAACTACTTGTGTTTATGGTACTTATATATGAATATCTGTTTGTTGCAACATCGTTATTAGTATTTGCCGCAAAACCTAATCTAACCTCTGTATTTAAAGTAGTGCTTTCATTTACCAAAAAAACTGGTATTGTTGGCTGTCCAGAATTGGTGCTATGAATTTGTAATGGAGCTGTTGGTGATGTCGTTGATATGCCAACATATTGATTTTTACTAACAGTAACAGCTCTTGTTGATGTACCACTAGTATTATCTGTCCAAATGCTTACTTGACCACCATGTAAAGCTGAATTTGCTACTTCAAATTTGATTGCTGATGCATAACTTGTATCGGTATCAGAATAAGAAAATTCAATGTTTCTTGATGAACCACTAGCAAAACCACCAGTGCCAGTCAATAAAATACCATCGCCATCAGTACCGCTAGATATTTCTAATTTTTTTGCTGGTGAAACATTATTAATTCCAACATTACCATTTCCTTTAATTGTGAATTGTGCGTTAGCATCGTTAACACCTTTCATTCTAAAGTTAATAACAGCAGAGTCACTAGGATAATCACTTATAATCGATGTTATTGTTTGACCAGCATCTCTGTGCTGAAAATATCCTCTTTGTCCAACTCTCAAAGTACCATCATATCCATTATTTGTGCCATGTACATAAACAATACCGCCTTGTTCTATTGTTAAAGGTGTTAATGGTGAACCTGAATTATAAGTATCAAAATTAATACTATTATTAAGTGCTGTTCTTATACCCCAATAACCATCCGAGCCATATAAATTAGCAGTTGTATTACCAGTCACACTTCCATTTAACTTAGTATCTGTTTGAATAGCATTTACATATAGAGAACCACTATCAATATGTAATTTCGCTGAAGGTGTACTTGCAAAGTTACCAATACCAACATTACCAGTTGGTCCATCAAGTCGCATTCTCTCAATTCTGGTGCCATCATTTAATTGACTAACAAAAGATAAAACCCCAGATGTATAAGAACTTCCAGTTGTATTAAAAGAATATATACCCCAGTTTTGATGACCACCCCAACCAGGTGAAAATGCTATACCTACAACACCACCAGTAACACCACCACCACGATTTGTATTAAGGTGAAGCATTACATCATTAAAATAAGCTCCTGGAGTTCCAATGTTACACCAAACCTCACTCCATTTAGCACTTGTATTATTTGGAACCCAATTTTGACTTAAAAAATTCATTCTAATATCAAACTTACCCTCAACATCAGTTCCACTACTACCAGCACCAATTTGTGTACTGTTATTAGTACGATTTACAAAATATAATTGTGGAGTGCCAGCAGTAATTGGATCACCACCAACAGCATTAGATTTATATATTCCAAAATCATGAGCTTGTAAATTTGTAGTCGCAAAACCCCAATCATAAACACCCCCACCACCTTTCATTTTTAAAGTAGCAACATCTGCACTTTTTATAAGTATTCCATCACCACTAGCAACATTTACTTCTAGCTTAGCCGCTGGTGAATTTGTGTTGATTCCTATTTTGGCTTGATTAGTTATAAATAAAGTATTACCAGATGCTGGTGTTTGAAATTTAAATCCGCCTCTAGTTGGAAATGATGCATTTGCAACTGCGTTTGTTTTAAATATCATTAAACCATATCCAGCATTAGCATCAGGGGTATTTTCAAGTAAATTAAACCTAACATCAGGATCTTTGACTGAAATATCTAATTTAGTATCACCAGGATTTTCTCTACCTTCAATTCTTATTTGAGGAACATCAATATCATTTGCAGTGTCAGATAAATGTAATAAAGCCGCTGGTGTTGGGGGGGTTGCCCAATGTGATATTGATAAATACTTATTTGTAGCATCATACCAAAAACCTGAGTCAGTAACTGAATTTGCACCGATACCAACATTTCCAGATGGATCAATTCGCATAGTGGTTGTATAAACCCCAGCATTTTCATGTGCAAAATAAATAGATTCACTATGGTGACTAGCAATAGTTAAACTATCTTGATCAGTTAAATCTTCACCTATAAAAGAATAACCCCCTAATTTAATATATTTTGATGCTGTTGGTAAAAAAAGGTTGCCCTCTATTGTTACATCACCACTAAAAGTAGTTCCATTAGGAAAAGTAACACCACCAGAGGTATTCCAACCTAAAATAGTATTGTAGCCGTCATTATCAGCATTAGGTGTTATAAAACTTCCTACATTTCTGTAAACATATTCCTGACCACCACCATTAAAAGAACCACTTGGATTACCAACTGGATCAACATTAAAGAATAAAGATTGTTGACCAGTATTACCAATAACAATTCCTGGATAACCAGTTGAATAACCAAAATAAGAGTATTTAGCAAGTTGGTATCCATTTATTTTATAAGAATTAGAACTACTAGGAATATTTAATCCTGAGGTAGTAATTTCTAATTCTGGAGTACCAGCAATACTAAATTTATATAAACCAGCTGAAAATGTATTATCAAATAAAAATTGTGTATTATTATCAGCGGCATAATCAATCCGACCTTGATATGATGAATTGCCACCCAATCTTATAGCTCCAGATGATCCATTTGCACCAGATGATGACCACCCTTTAAATACTCCTTGAGCTTGTGAATCTTTTGTAGCTGTTATAGTTCCAGCAAATTCAGTGTCGCCATTAGTATCAATTGTCATTCTAGCTTCACCCTCAGTAATATCATAAATTTGATAAGCACTGGACACACTATATTGTAAACCAGCAAAATATTCTTTAGATGATGATTTATACCTTGATCCAGCGGTACTAACATTGCTACCAGTTTCTATTAAATTATATATATCACCAGTAGAAATATATGAATGTAATTTTTGTTCTGGTGTTACACCAATTCCAATATTACCAGTAAAAGTTGCTTCACCATTCTCTGACATATCTAAAATTAAAGCAGATATTGCAGAACCGCCATCATTTCCACTAAAAATTATATCTTCATCTTGTGTTGGATTATTAATAAAAAAATCATTACCAGATGTAAATAATTTGCCAAATGTAGTGCCTGAGTTTAATAAATGAATTTCAGCATTACCAGAATTTAAATTAATTTGACCATTTGCGGAACTTAAATTTAGATTTGTTATAGCTGTAACCTCTGAACCACCACTTGATGTTATTAATCTTAAATCGTAATCATCAGAATATGGAGCTTTTAAATCTACATAGCCACCACTATCACCACCAATTTCGATCCTACCATAACCAGTGCCACCATCTATATTAATGCTAGGAGTAAATTTTATTGTCCTATCAACTAAGTTAGGTACATCATTTGCCCTACCAGCACCAAAAACTTCGATTGATCCATTTGTAGCGTGTACTTTAATTACTATTGCTATTTTTTGTATTTGATTAGATGTTGATGTTGGTTTTGTATTTGTTAAAACACCAGGTGTGCTTCCAACATATAATTCTTGACCAGCAGTAAAACTTGATGTATTAATTCCAGTAACCGAACCAACCATAACGCATTGTCCCTCTGCCTCATCTGCAATAGCTTCATTTAATATACCGATTGCTGGCATACTACCAGTTACATCATTATCAGCTCCAATAACTTCAACAACATTACCACTTGGTGGGGTTGCAGTAGGTGATGCGTGAACAACAGCACCTTTTACTAAAGCACTTCCACTAACATTTTTGACTGTAATTTCTATTCTTTTTGCAACTTCAGCATCACCCTCAGATGCAATAACACCATTAGTTATTGTAATGCCATCACCAGCACTAAAACTAGATCTAGCTCTAGCAGTTGTAAAATATTGGTTAAATGATCCCTCAACTAAATCATTCGTATCATGATTTGATAATGAACTAACAGTACCAGTAACATTACCCTCTAAATTTGCATTTAAAAGCGATCTAGTATATCCAGTTCCAGTAACATCAACAGTTGTTGTTGGCTCAACTTGTAAACCCTCATATAATCTAAATTTATCAGTACTCGCATCCCAAAATAAACCAGTATATTTAGTTACACTAGATTCAATATATTTTC
>ERZ1046568.1952-NODE-1952-length-14000-cov-12.082037_pt1 | contig 14000 bp, 11 predicted proteins | sample MGYA00383092_ERZ1046568 | MGnify/ENA primary metagenome ERZ1046568 (study PRJEB29581, sample SAMEA5548362) | metagenome | biome: marine; feature: coastal; material: water | depth 1 m | study: Short-term variability in the microbial, nano- and picoplankton... | reverse complement strand
AAATTCTTAACAGAATTTTGTCTTTTTTGTTTTCCAAAAAAAGCACAAACAAGTTTGGTTTTCTTTGGAAAACAAAAAACCCACAACAAATGTTGTGGGTTTCTTTTTGCGGAGAAAGAGGGATTCGAACCCCCGGAGGTGTGACCCTCAACAGTTTTCAAGACTGCCGCATTCGACCACTCTGCCATTTCTCCTGAGTGCCTCATCAGGTATTCCCTGAATGCGGGTGCAAATATAGGAGGTTTTTACAATTGGGTCAACTTTTTTTTAGTTTTTTTTAAAAATTAAAAACAATTCAAAAAGTGAAGCGACTGCGTTTCGAATATTGGTATCTTAGCCGCAAAACACGGTTCGAATGGAGCTCAATTACATCCTTTTAGTTTTTGTTGGTTTTTTAGCGGGGATTATCAATACCCTTGCTGGCGGTGGATCTTTGATCACCCTGCCTGTATTGATTTTCATGGGCTTGCCCGAAGCCATTGCCAATGGAACCAATCGAATTGCCATTCTGCTGCAAACAGCTTCCGCAGTTTCAGGTTACAAAAGCAAAGGCGTAACTACCTTTCCTTTCAGTCTTTATATCGGGCTTTCTGCTCTGGTAGGGTCAGTGATTGGTGCTTCTATTGCGGTAGATATCAATGGTACCACCTTCAATAGAATTTTGGCCATTGTCATGGTTGTTGTGGTCGTGTTGCTTGTTTTTGGAAAAAACAAAAAATCACTTGCAAACGCACAAGAAATTACCACAGGAAAAACACTGTTTGCTTCGTGTGTTATTTTCTTTTTTATTGGGATTTATGGAGGTTTCTTGAATGCGGGTATTGGAGTTGTCATGCTTTTGGTACTGCCATACATCAACAAACTTTCTTTGGTAAAAGCGAATGCGACCAAAGTTACGGTTGCCTTTATCTACACGACGGCTGCTGTGGTTGTTTTTATCGTGAATGACAAGATCAATTGGACTTATGGATTGATCATGGCCATCGGAAACATGTCAGGTGCTTGGCTTGCCAGTCGCTATTCTGTAAAGAAAGGGGATCGCTTCATTCGTTATGCACTCTTGGTCATTGTCACAGCCATGGCGATCAAATTGTGGTTTTTTTAGCAAACCTCCTACATTGTCTGCAAAAAGCATTTGCACATGGACACAAAAGCTTTCAACTGACCGCTATTTTAAGTGAATACTAACAATCTTTTTTTTAACTTCGCAGAAATAATTTTTTTATGTCAAATTCTTTCGGAAAACTTTTTAAAATCACCACATTTGGAGAGTCTCACGGACCTGCCATCGGTGGAGTTATTGATGGATGCCCTCCTGGAATCGCTTTGGATTTAGAGGCCGTTCAAAATGAATTGAACAGAAGAAAACCTGGACAATCAAAAATAGTAACGCAACGCAAAGAACCGGACGAGGTCGCATTTTACTCTGGAATATTTGAAGGAAAAACAACGGGAACATCGATTGGTTTTGTGATCAAGAATACCAACCAAAAATCAAAAGATTACTCGCACATTGCGAAAACGTACCGTCCTTCTCATGCCGATTTTACGTACGACAAAAAATACAAAGGACATAGAGACTACCGAGGGGGCGGACGAACTTCTGCTCGTGAAACTGCCAATTGGGTAGTCGGTGGAGCGGTTGCCAAACAAGTTCTCAAAGACATTTCTATCAACGCTTACACTTCTGCGATTGGCGATATTCGTGTCGATACCCCGTATCAACAACTAGATTTTTCTCAGATTGAAAGTAATATAGCCCGCTGTCCAGATCCTGAAAAAGCGGCGGAGATGATCGAACTAGTTTCGGCCATTAAAAAACAAGGAGACACCATTGGAGGCGTAGTTACCTGCGTGGTTCAAAATGTCCCAGTAGGATTGGGTGCTCCTATTTTTAACAAACTACATGCTGCCTTAGGGCACGCGATGCTTTCGATCAATGCTGTAAAAGGTTTTGAATATGGAAGTGGTTTCGAAGGAGCTCGCTTGAAAGGGAGCGAACACAACGACCTCTTTCAATCAGATGGCACCACGCAAACCAACAATTCAGGTGGGGTACAAGGAGGCATTAGCAACGGTATGGATATTTATTTCAAAGTTGCTTTCAAACCCGTCGCGACTCTTATTCAAAAACAAATGACCATTGACAGCGATGGAAATGAAGTTGAAATGATGGGAAAAGGACGTCACGACCCCTGTGTAGTTCCGAGAGCAATTCCTATTGTTGAAGCTATGACAGCCATGGTGTTGGCAGACTTCCTCATGCTGGATCAAGCCACAAATATCTAACTAAAAAAGCCTGTCAGATTTGACAGGCTTTTTTAGTTAGCTTTGTTTTTTTTGTCTCCGTTTGCTTTCACAAAAGAGGCCCAGCCTGTGTAATTTTTTCCTCCCACGACCACGCCACTATTGTAAAAATGACATACTGCAGCGGCCAACCCATCGGTGGCATCTAAATTTTTTGGAAGTGTTTGTATTTTCAAAAGGCTCTGCAACATTCTTGCCACTTGTTCTTTGCTCGCATTTCCATTGCCTGTAATGGCCATTTTAATTTTCTTCGGCAAATACTCTGTAATTGGAATTTCACGCGACAATCCTGCTGCCATTGCCACACCTTGTGCGCGTCCTAATTTCAGCATGGATTGTACATTTTTTCCAAAAAATGGGGCTTCAATGGCGATTTCATCGGGATGATAGGTGTCTATCAATTCAATAGTCCGTTCAAAAATCAATTTTAATTTGGTGTAGGGGTCTTTGTACTTCTGTAATAACAATTCGTTCATTTGTACAAATTCCATTTTCTTTTTCACCACCTTGATAATGCCAAAACCCATAATCGTGGTTCCAGGATCAATCCCTAATATGATGCGTTCTGAACTCAATTGATTTTTTTAGTTTGAAGTAATGATTGATTTGGTAATTGTGACAGCTTAGGTAATTGAAAAAAAGTTTTTAATCAATGCATCCATCTTCATCAAAGAGAACAACAAAACCACTAACAAAATAAGCAATAATATCACTCTTTTGTTATTGGGACGTTTGCGCTTTTTCAATCTGTTCATACTCTTACAATGCGATGTGTTGTTTTGTAAAAATAAGAATTAAAGTTGAATTTCTCTTGTCATCTTTTCGGAAAGATATTTTTAAACATAAAAAAAGTGCACTTCTCAGTGCACTTTTTCAAACCTCTTTTGAGCGCTTAAATTTTTTTCATTTGTTGCTTCATCATGGCAATCTGATCTTTCAGCATGCCGTGCTTGTCCAACTTCTTGGCTTCATTCAACAAGTTAGTCGCTTCTCGTTTTCTTCTTTTGTGCATCGCAACTCCTGCCAAATTCAATTTTGCCATGGCGATATCATGCCCCATAGACAATCCTAAACTCAAAGCTTTTTTAAAAAATTTCTCTGCTTTGGTCATGCTGGTTTGTGTCTCCATCAATCCTTGTAAGAAGTAGAAATAAGCTTCTTGTGATTTTCTCAAGGCATGGGTAGGATTCTTGATGTAAGCAAGCCATTTTTGAGCGCCTGCAAAATTTTGTTTTCTGATTTGGAGAAAGGCTAGTAACAGGAATTCGTTTTTAAAATAAAAGAAAATAAAGACTCCTGCTAGAAGCAAAATTACAATTCCATTCATAATGTTCTCTTCTATGAATTGAAATACGGCCCAAACAGCAATTGCGAAAGCAATGACCAATTTTATATACTTGTGAAACATAACGTTGTGTTTTCCTTGGTTAGACTTTTTTACAAAGTGACAAATTTACATTTTTTAAAAAGATCGCTTTCATAAAAAGCTAGAAATATTTGGCATTCATTTTTGTTATTTTTGGTAGTATTTTTTGTACTTGATATAGGCAAGTGTTCCAAGCACTGCCACAAATAATATAGAATAATACACAAAACTTGGTGTGACTATTTTATCGCCACTGGCATAGGAGTGCAAACCTGACAAATAGAAATTGACTCCAAAATAAGTCATCATAATAGATGCAAAGGCGATGACGGACATCAAGTTATAAGTAAATCGACCTCGCAATCCTGGTACCAAACGCATGTGCAATACAAAAGCATAGGTCATGATACTAATCAAGGCCCATGTTTCTTTGGGATCCCAACCCCAATAGCGTCCCCAACTTTCATTTGCCCACATACCTCCCAGAAAATTCCCAATGGTCAGCAAAACCAATCCTACTGTAATAGACATTTCATTGATTGTAGTCAATTCTTTGATGGTGTTGTTTAGTTTTTTCTTATTGCTACTGCGTGTCAAGACCATTAAGACAAGGGCTAAAATCCCTAAAATCATACTCAAGGCAAAAGGCCCGTAACTCGCTACAATAATGGCAACATGGATCATCAACCAATAGGAATTCAACACAGGTACCAAATTAGCGATTTCAGGATCCATCCAATTCCAATGTGCAATCATCAAAATCATGGCTGTTAAAAAAGAGGTGGCTGCAATGGTCAAAGTGGATTTTTTTCCAAAGGCCAAACCAAAAAACATGGTTGCCCAAGCCACATATATCATGGATTCGTATGCATTACTCCAAGGCGCATGTCCACTGATGAACCATCGTGCCCCCAAACCTGCTGTGTGCATTGCAAAAAACAAAAGGATGACTCCTACGTTCATTTTCACCAATACATTGACAAAAGATCTTTTGTTGAAAATTTGAAAAATAACCAAGACAAACAGCAACAATCCAGCAAGCATGTAATAGCTAAACAGTTTTTTGAATACATCGTATTTGTTGTAGGCTATTTCAAATTTAATTTTATCCGCAGAAGGATATACGGCGGCACCGTATTTCTTTTGAAAGTTTTGTACTCCTTCTATTATTTTTGCAGCCTCCTCGTAGTCTCCAGTTTTCTTTGCTTGCTTTAGGGTGTGCATGTAAACGGGTAAAATTTGCTTTACAAAGACAGAATCTTTGCCTGTAAATTTTGCATTGGACAGTTCTGGTTGGGATACCCATTTGTTATTGGCGTCGTTGGGAATTGGAAAAATTCTTAAAACGGCTCCTCCAATGGCTGAATACAGCAACCCTACTCGTTTGTCCACATTTACCAAATCTTTCTGGAATTTACTTTTTACAGCGGTTTTTTGAGCTTGCTCTACCAATGCTTTGATTTTGTACTGCCCTTTTTCATCGATAAAATCGATCAATCTTCCGTATTTTTCTGTAGTGTCAATTCCTAAAATAGTTCTCAATTGGTCATTTCCTCTTTCGAGGTATATGATCGGAACTCGGAACCAAAGCTGCGGATTTTCAACAATGGACAAAAACACTTGATTGGCATCTAAATTCTGAAAAGTTTCTTTTTTACTCACTTTTCGCAACAGCTGAGAAGCGAAAGTATGTGCCGGTTTCATTCTTCCCCCTGCATCTTGAATAACCAAGGCACTAAACTTTTCTGCATGTGCTTTGTCTACTGCATTCGCGATCACTAAAGAGTCTAATTGTTCTGCTTCCTTGGAAACATTTTCATGTACGTGTTTTTCGCCAGGTGCATGGTTGTGCCCTGTGTGATCTTCTTGAGAGAAAACACTTGAGGAAATAAAAATACCTACCACAAGCGTCAGCAATTCTTTTTTTATTTTCAATTTTCGCAATTGGTTTCTCAAAGCGGAAAAACGGGTGTTTTTCACAAATAAAATAAGCATTAGCCCTGCATATAGCAGAAAATATCCAACATAAGTAATCCATGTACCCCAAAAATCGTGGTTTACGGACAATCGAGTTTCTTCGTATTCAGGCGTGATGTCATAGCTAGACTGGAAAAACTTGTAGCCTTTGTAGTCCAAAATATGATTCATAAAGACTCTAAAATCAAATGTTTCTTCTGGAGAGACTACGGTGATTTCACTCGCATAGGACATGGCACTTTCTGATCCTGGATATTTTTCTAATTGAAAATCATTCAATTTGATTTGAAAAGGAAGTTGTAATTCTTTGGCTCCGTAACTCAATCTAAAATTCAATCCTGCCATTTGAAATTGGACTGGTGCATTGGTGGTATATTGTCCTCCTTTTACTTCGATGTTTTTTTCTTCACCTTTGGAAGATGCTTTGAAAACTAACAAATCTTCAGGATGTTCTTCTTTCTTCCCTGAAACCCATGTCATCTCTCCTTCCAAGGGTGGCTTGGGAACCACAAAACTCATTCCTGCAATATTGTGCAAGGTTAAATATTTAAAGGTTTCTAGCGTATCTTTTTGGATGTTTCCTCGCAGTTGATCTGCCATACGTAAAAAGGTACCTTCAAAAATCGATTGCATTTTCAATTCCTCATCTACCCATTCAAAATTGACCAAGGCATCTTTTTTATGTCCAAAACCAACAAGAACGCCATGTATATTCTCAAGCGTTCCTTCTTTGATGTAATGATCGTGACGACTTCCACTACTCGATTCTACAAAATGCAAATAACTCGTTCCATCCTCTTTTTCTTCGAATTGCTGAAATGCATAAGGAACGTAATCTTGAAGTTCCAATGCTACCTCTTGTCCTCTAAAATCTGTGTCGAACACAAAATTATTTTTTCCGCGAGCTGATAGCAACAGGTCTTCACTCACCACACGCTGTTCTCTGTTATTGTCAAGTGTAAGGGTCAAATAAGTTTTCTCGGAAAAAAACACATCTGTCGTTTCCCCTTCTTTGATCGGCATGACACCTTCATAACTGATATACCTCGTTACTCCAGCCCCTAGAATGACAAAGACGAAAGACAGATGAAACAGCAGTACTGAAAACTTTTCTTTTTTGTAGAGTTGGTATCTGAAAATATTTCCGAAAAAATTGACGACAAACAAGAGCATCATGGCTTCGAACCACCAACTGTTGTAAACCAAGGCCTTGGCTGTTTGGGTTCCATAATCATTTTCAATAAAGGTTGCTACTCCCATAGCAACACCAAAAGACAGAAATAAAAAAGCCATCAATTTGGTACTAAACAACAGGGCTATTACTTTTTTCATGCACGGATTTTTAGGGGTTCGAACGACGGTCCACGATGCTTTTGCAAATTTAATCAATCTGTTGCAAATGAATGCCGTAAAACAAGGCTTTCTTACAAAGAAAAGGAGCTCTTTTCAGAACTCCTTGCATTTGTCATTGAAAACCTGTGGTTTCCCTTATTTTTTCCTACTTATTGTTCGCTCTATCATCTAAAACCCCTATTTGGTACGTTTCATAGTACCACAGCATCTTATTATCTTTAAATTTTACACAAATTCGAAAACATCGCTAAAAAGCGTTTTCTTCATTTTTAAAGAACACCGTGATAATTGTTTTGATAATAATCTTAAGATCTAACAGAAAACTCCAGTTTTCGATGTACCAAATATCAGCATAGGCCCTATTTTCCATTTCTTTCACGGTTTTCGTTTGTCCTCTATATCCCAAAACCTGTGCCCATCCGGTAAGCCCTGGTTTTGCAAAGTGACGCACCATAAATTTATCGACTAATTTCCTGTATTCTTCTGTGTGTTTCAACATGTGTGGTCTAGGCCCTACGACAGACATGTGATTGCGCAATACATTCAAAAACTGAGGCAACTCGTCCAAACTAGTGCGACGCAAAAAAGCGCCCACTCGCGTCACTCTCGCATCATTTTTTACCGCTTGCAAACTGTCCGATTTGCCATTGACCACCATACTTCTGAACTTCAAACATTTAAAAGGTCTCCCATCTTTACCTGTTCTTTCCTGCGCAAAAAATACGGGACCTTTGCTTGTCAATTTGATGGCTAAGGCAATGACAGGAAATAACCATGACAAAACAAAAATGACCACTGCCAATGAAAAAACCACATCAAAGGCTCTTTTCAATATTCTATTTGTAAAACTTTGGAGCGGCTCTTTTCTCAATTTCATTATTGGAATATTCTCAATATAATCAATAGAGAATACCTGTGACAAATACTCTGAAAACTCTGGGATTATATTGACACGAATCATATGATTATCGGCATATCGTATCAATTCATTGATCAGTTTACTTTGCGTATAGGGCAATGAAATAATGATTTCATCTATACTCGTTTGTTCTAAAAATGAAACCACCTCAGCTAAGTTTCCTTTTCTATAAGTTTCGTATTCCCCTATTTGTGTAGCATCTGTAAACAATCCTTCGATTTGAAATCCATAGCTAGAATTGGAAAAAACCCCATCAATTAGACTGCCTACATTCTTATTCATGCCCACTACTATTACTTTGTAATCTTTCAGTCCTCGTCTTCTGGATTTTTTTAAAAAATAAATGATCGCGATACGCCAAATTAAAATGGCAGTGGAAAATACCAACACAGAGGCTCCCAAAAACAATGGGGAAAACATGTCATCTAGGGTGAAAAAAATCAGCCCTCCCGTCAAAAGGATAAAGAAAAACAATGCGCGCAGATTTTTGGAAATAATTTGATGAAGAAGCACTATTCGCGGCTGTTCGTATAAATTCAACTTTACAGAAATTACAAGCCATAAAAGAATCCAACTTGTAATAAATACACTGGAAAAATGAATCTTTCCTATCGTTTCCTCAAATAAAAAATATTTTGTGCCAAAAATCGATGCGATCAATAATAAGGCATCTACGAATGAGGAAAATAAAAATCCTTTTTTTGTTTTTTGTATTGACATTTTATTTTGGGGCAGTTTACAATTAAAATTCTCGTATTCTAACAATTCTCAACAAGCAGTCTACCAAAACATACATATCGTTGGTAAAACGGTATTGATTCTTTTTTATTGCTCGGGTTTACACTTTTCTGTTCACGTCTATGAAACCAAATAATGTTGGTACATCAATTGAATTCCTTCTGGCAAATCTATTTTATGTTTCCAACCCAATGCATGCAATTTCGAGGGATTTGTCAGCTTTCTCATGGTACCGTCTGGTTTGGAGGTGTCGAAAACTAAATTGCCTTGAAAACCAATCTCTTTTGTAATCATCGCAGCCAGTTCTGCAATGGCTATTTCTTTTCCTGTACCTATGTTGATGTGTGTATTTCTTATCTCAATACCGGCTGTTTTGACATCCTTGAAGTCTCTATTTCCCAGCAAAAATACACAAGCATCTGCCATGTCTTCACTCCATAAAAACTCTCTCATCGGTTTTCCTGTCCCCCACAAATTCAATGTTACTTTGTCCTTTTCAAAAATACCATATTTTTCTAAAATTTCAAGAATTTCATTTTTAGTACTCTTTCCATGAACGCCTTCAATTGGTCTTTTATTTAAATCTGTTTCGATGCCTTCCCAATTTTCATCTTCTAAACATTTTGAAAGGTGTATCTTACGCACCATCGCTGGGAGTACATGGGAAGTTTCTAAATTGAAATTGTCATTCGGACCGTATAAATTGGTAGGCATCACGGAGATAAAATTAGTGCCATATTGTAAATTATACGATTCACACATTTTAAGCCCTGCAATTTTGGCAATCGCATAAGGTTCATTGGTGTATTCCAATACGTCCGTTAACAAACAATTTTCCGACATAGGTTGCGGAGCGTTTTTAGGGTAAATACAGGTAGAACCCAAAAACAACAATTTTTTCACCCCGTGCACATAGGACTGATGAATTACATTGTTTTGAATTTGCATGTTTTCATAAATAAAAGCTCCTCTGTAGGTATTATTGGCAACAATACCCCCCACTTTTGCTGCTGCTAAAATTACGTAGTCAGGTTTTTCCGTTTCAAAAAAAGAGGCTACAGCCATTTGATTTGTCAAATCTAACTCTGTAGAGGTTCTGTAAATCAAATTGGAGTATCCTTTTGATTTTAAATTTTTAACAATCGCAGAACCCACAAGTCCCTTGTGTCCAGCTATATATATTTTATCAATTTTGTTCATCGTTTGTTTTGTATTGGGATGCTATCGTGATAGGGTGCTATCGTGATAGGGTGATATGGTCTGCTTCACTATTTCACCGTTTCACTACTTCACTGATTCACTGTTTCACTACTCCGCTTGCTTCAAAATTTCATGACCTGCTTTTAATAAGTCAACCTCTTTTTTCATCAATTGAACATCACTCGTCATCATGTCTTTTACCAATGCCGCTAAATTGTATTCAGGTACCCAACCCAATTGTTCTTTTGCCTTTGTCGGGTCTCCTATCAACAAATCTACTTCGGTGGGACGAAAATAAGTAGGATCCACAGATAGAACTTCTTTACCAATCTCAATTTGGTAAGCTTTATTCTTACAAGCCTTTACAAACGCTTTTTCGTTTACACCTTTCCCTTTGAATTCCAATTCTATTCCTACTTCACCGAAAGCCATCCGCACAAAATCTCGCACTGTGGTTGTGATCCCTGTGGCAATTACCCAATCCTCTGGTTTTTCTGCTTGTAAAATCATCCACATCATACGAACGTAATCTTTGGCGTGCCCCCAGTCTCGTTGGGCCTCTAAATTCCCCAAATAGAATTTTTCTTGCAAGCCCAATGCTATTTTAGCAACGGCACGGGTAATTTTACGAGTCACAAAAGTTTCTCCTCTTCTGGGCGATTCATGGTTAAACAAAATACCATTACAAGCAAACATTTCATAGGCTTCTCTATAATTTTTTGTGATCCAGAAACCATATATTTTGGCAACACCGTATGGTGAACGCGGATAAAAAGGTGAGTTCTCATCATAAAAACCTTTGGCGTTTTTATTTTCTGGCATTCCTCCATACAATTCGGAGGTAGAGGCTTGGTATATTTTGGTTTTCTTTTCCAAGCCCAAAATTCTAACGGCTTCCAATATCCTCAAGGTTCCCAATCCATCCACATTACCCACGTACTCAGGAGTATCAAAAGAAACAGCGACGTGAGACATCGCTCCTAAATTGTATATTTCATCGGGCTGTGCTTCTTGAATGATCCGTGTCAGATTCATGGAATCTGTCAGATCTCCATAATGCAATTTCAAACGTTGGTTTGGATCGTGTGGGTCTTGGTACAAATGGTCAATACGAGCTGTATTGAATAAAGAAGACCTTCTTTTAATCCCATGTACAATATACCCCTTTTCTAATAACAATTCGGCCAAATAGGACCCGTCTTGTCCGGTTATTCCTGTGATCAATGCTACTCTAGTATTCATAATCTATTTCCTGTTAGTTTGTAAATATTTTTCTCTCAAAATCTGTAAAACAAATATCGTATTTCCAATCAAATACCTTCTCCACATCCTTTTGGGTTCTTTTACCAGTCTGTAAAACCATTCCAATCCGATTCTAATCATCCAATTGGGAGCTCTCGTCACAGTTCCTGCATAAAAATCAAATACGGCACCAATTGAACAAACGTGCTTTGTTTTTAATTTCTCAAAATGAGTGTACGCCCATTTTTCCTGTTTTGGAGCCGTCATACCCACAAATAATACATCGGGTTTAAAAGCATTTATCTCTTTTATCATTCTGATATTATCTTCTGACGAGAACTCTGATTTATAGGGTGGTGAATAGGTTTGTATTTGAACATTCGGGTATTCCCTTTTTGATCGCATGATTATTTTCGAAAGTGTTTCATCGGTACTACCGAGAAAGAAACAGGTACCTCCTTTTTTTTCCAACCGTTGCATTTCAAAAAAAAACAAATCAGCTCCTGCAATTTTTTTTATTTTTTCACCTGTTAAAAATCGTATTGCCCAAACAATACTTATGCCATCAGGGATTAACACATCGCTATTTTGCAATGCTTTTTTAAATAGTTCATCTTTCTGTGAAACATTCAATGAATGGGCATTAATGGTGTTAATTAACGTTTTCTCATCAGTTAAAATTTCTAACTCTTTGTCAAATATTTGAAATCTTGTTAACACCTCAATTCTCTTTTTCTATTTTATTATTTAAAATATTACACATCCTTTTTTCAAAATTATCGAGTGTAAATTCTTTTTCAAATTTTATTTTTCCTGCGTTACCCATTTTACGGGCAAGTTCAGGATTTCTAATCAATTTTTCAAGTTTTTCGGCTAACGCAGACACATCCATTTGCGCCACCATAAAACCTGTTTTACCCTCTTCAATAATGTCTGGAATCCCCCCTTCAAAAGTTGATATAATAGGCAAGCAAAATTGTTCAGCTTCCAATAACACCAATGGAAAACATTCATTCGGATAAAACGTTGGGAAGGCAAATATATCTGCATTTTCAAATGCTTGGTTCTTTGCCTCATTATATTTCTTACCTAGATATTTTACTCGATCCTGTAAACCATTTTTTTTTATTCTTTTGTTTATGTCACTATGAGTAATATCTCCTTCCCCTCCTATAAAATAACACCTGAAATCTATACCCTCCTCTGCTAATTTCTTGCAAGCCTCTAATAAAACATAGACTCCTTTTGACTCAATTAAATTGGAAAGAAATAAAATTTTAACAGTTTGGTCTTCTCTCTTCTTGTCGTTTGAACTTTCAACATGTGGTATTCCATTTGGACAAATATGAATCTTCGTTTCAGGAACATATTTCTTAATATCCAGATACAAATATTTTGACAATAGTATGACTTCCGCATCTTTAAAAATCATCGTGTAACAAAAATTATAAATTTTATTGTCTTTATAATTGTTGACTCCTTTATTATGCATGTGGTAAATTCGTTTCACTCCAAACAATTTTAAAAGAACGATTAGCAAAACATCCCTAAAAAAGGCGACTCCACTTGCAGTAATTGCAACGTAACAAAGGTCTGGTTTTGTTCTAACTAATTTAAACAATAATCTGAACCAAAGCGTAATAAAGACTTTGATTTTTTTAAAATTCAATTTCCCTGTTTCACTTACATTTCTAGAGGCTAGTAAATTTAAATAATCACAGCTATATAGCTCGTTAATTAACTTACTTTCTTTAACGTACTGCCCAACCATTGATGAACCATGTATTGGGGGAGGTAAATGCAACAAAAACAGTATTTTTGATTTCACGTTACAATTTGTCTTTTATACGATTTAAGATTGAAAATTTATTTTTAAACTCACGTGCTAATACCTTATTCACTGACACATTTTCATCAAATTCAAAAAGTAATTTGTCGCTCGGATCCAATGTAGTATCAAACCTTTTTGTCTTCTTTGTGTGTGTAGCACTTGAGCCAAAACCAACACTAAAAACTTTTGACTTTGATGGGTAAATTGTCAACCCATCCACACGAAATTGATGGTAACACCATCGAATCGCCCAAGAATCAATTTTTCCTTTCATCTGTTTTTTTAACATTCCAGGCATATCTACTCCGCCTCTCATAAAATTAAGCTTCCCTAAAAAGCTCCACCTAAATTTTGAGTAACTTTGAACCTCCCAATCTACATTATCCCATTTATTTAACCAAGTAGCCCAACCCCAAGACGAGGCTCTATAACCTGTATAGAAATCTTTCTTATAATTATTCAATGAGGGCAACTCCATTGTATAACCTGAAATAGAAAATATTTTTTCGTCTTTTTGATAGTAATTCAACCCCTGATTCATGAAGTTCAAAAAATTAGGAGAGGTTATCAAATCATCTTCTAAAACAATCACTTGTCCGAATTTTTGAATAATTTTTGAAACACCATGAATAATTGAATTGGCTAAACCCTTGTTTTCCTTCGATTCAAATATTTTAACAGACTTAAAACCCTTTACAGTTTTTATAAACTCTCTTACCTCATTCACCTTAAATTTTGTGGTATTATTTTTACCCCCATCGGAAAAGATAAAAAGTTCACTCTCCGATGCCAAATGATTCCTTTGAAGCGCTTTAATCGTTTGCTTCGTTTCATTTAGTCTGTTGTATGTGAATAAGCAAATCGGTGCCAATTTTACCATTTCAATCTATTTTCATTCTATTAAACAAATCAATACCTCTCTCCTTTAAATAATAATCTCTTATGAGTGAAATTCTATAATCATTATTGGATTTCCCCACATTTTTATTGTGGAGGTGTTCGTTATTATAGGATTGAATTCCAATATAATACTCACAACCTCCCGTATAGGAAACCTGTGTCTTGTT
>ERZ1046568.1951-NODE-1951-length-14000-cov-49.319398_pt1 | contig 14000 bp, 9 predicted proteins | sample MGYA00383092_ERZ1046568 | MGnify/ENA primary metagenome ERZ1046568 (study PRJEB29581, sample SAMEA5548362) | metagenome | biome: marine; feature: coastal; material: water | depth 1 m | study: Short-term variability in the microbial, nano- and picoplankton... | reverse complement strand
TCAAATGCTTCTAAGGTTCTAGAAACTTCTTTAAATTGTTTTTTTGCCTTTTCTAAATTATACGATAAAACATAGTAATCACAATCCAACACTCCTTTTTTTCCTTTATACTTTTCTGTAAAGTGAACATAATCACCAATATTTATATTGACCCCATAATTATTAATTGGGTTAACAACCTTCCAGGTAGTTGTGTTGGTTTTATTGGAGTTTTCTTTGGTTTGAATGAGTCTGCCATTTGCAACACTTATTAGATGTTTTGGAGCAGTAATACTTAACTCAATACCATGGTCTGGTTCATCATACATGTGGTCCTTAGAAGGCCACCAAATACTGGAGCCACCTCCTTGACAAGAAGTAGCTATAAAATCCGTTCCATTGTTATCTTTTTCCCAAGTAAAACCATCATCCCATGGAGGATTATTGCTAATTTTTGGAGCACCTTTAAAATGAATTGTAATTTCATTTATTGCTCCAATTTGTTGATTTTTTTTTAACTGAATATAATAAACATTGCCATCTCGTTTATAGTTTAATTCTTTGTTATTTTCTAATACAGATGTAATTTCCATGGGTGGTTGTAAATCAATCTGCATGAGCTGATTTTGACTTAAAACTTCATAGCGAATGAGATTACTACCTTCAATACTTTTTGAGGAAGGAGATACTTTAAAATCTAAATTATAGTGAAGTAAATCCCACCAAACTCTCTCGGGAGTAATACTGCCTCTTAATGTGTCTTGTTTAGAAAAATTAGATTGTTGTGCTAAACCAGAACTTAAAGTTGTAAAAATCAATAGTAAGGAGATACATCTCTTCATAATTAATGTGTATTGTATACACTGCTAAGTTAATTAAAAATGAATAGTTTTGTCTTATGATAAAATAGCTTTTAGTAGTTTGAATCTAGTATATTACATTGCTTAACCTTGATCACTTATAATTTGAATACTAATGAGTAAAGAACAACCAAACAATCCTCTTCATGGAATAAAATTAGCCACTATGTTAGAGGAATTATATTTAGAGTATGGATGGGAAGAATTGGGTGATATTTTAAATATAAATGCTTTCAAGAACAATCCTACTTATAAATCTAGTTTAAAGTTTTTGAGAACGACACCTTGGGCCAGAGCTAAAGTTGAAAAACTATATTTAAAAACAATGATAGATTAACTTGATATAATTTTCAAAACAAGTTCTTTTGTAAGTGGTTTACCATTGGCAATTTCTTTAACTTTTTCAAAAGTAAAAACAAAACTACATCCTTCTTTGTAATGAGAACAACCGTATGCATTTTTACCTCTTAGTACAGTTCCTTTTTTACATTTTGGACAAGATATGGTTGAGGTTGATGGTGTTGTAATTTTCTTAGGTTCCAACTTGTATTTAAAGGCTTCATCTAAACGAATTATTCCTTCAACTTTTCCACTTTCAGTTTTAAATCCTTTTAAATTGGTAGTAGATTTTTTATCTAACAACCTAAGTAGTTGATTTTCTGAAATCTTTTTACCTAAAAATTGGAAAGGCATTAAAAAGTCGCAAGAATTATTGTAATTAGAACACCCAAAAGCTTTTGAACCCTTTAATAATTGTCCTGTATCGCATTTTGGACATTTTTTATTTGCAACTAGTTTTTTAGGAACTGCTTTTTTTTGTTTCGTTTTTTTATTAATTTGAGTATGAGATATTCTGACATTACTTTTATTAGAACGAACCTCATAAACCAACTCATCAACCATTTTCTTCATGTTATTGATGAAAGTTCCCGCTTTAAACTCACCTCGTTCAATTTCTTTCAAACGCTTTTCCCAGCGTCCAGTTAATTCAGCAGATTTTAACAATTCATTGTCAATTAAATTTATTAGATCAATTCCTGTCTGGGTAGGTAGTACCAACTTCTTTTTTCTCTCTATATATTTTCTTCTGAACAAGGTTTCTATAATACTTGCTCTGGTGGAAGGTCTCCCAATACCGTTTTCTTTCATTAATTCTCTCATTTCATCGTCATCTACTTGTTTTCCAGCGGTTTCCATAGCCCTTAATAAACTTGCTTCACTAAAGTTTCTAGGTGGTTTTGTTTCTTTTTCGGTAAATGAAGGTTCGTGAGTTCCTTTTTCACCCTTTATAAATGTGGGTAATATTGATTGTTGATTTAGTTCTTTTTTTATGGTATTATCTTCTCTTTCAAAAACAATTCGCCAGCCTTTAGTTAAGATTTCTTTTCCGGTTGTTTTAAAGGGAACTTCAGCTGCTTTAGCTAGCACAGCTGTATTAGAAACCTCTGAATCTGGGTAAAATACTCCAATAAATCTTCGAGTTATGATATCATATACTTGCTGTTGATTGTATTGTAAATTTCCTTGAATTCCTGTAGGAATGATGGCGTGGTGATCTGTGACTTTTTTATCATCAAAAACACGTTTAGACTTCTTTATTTTACTTCCCAAAAGCTCTTTTGTTAGTTGATTGTAGTTAGTGAGCTTAGATAGAATTCCTGAAATCTTAGGATATATATCATTAGGCAAAAAAGTAGTATCAACTCTTGGGTAGGTAACTACTTTCATTTCGTATAATTTTTGAACTATTTTTAAAGTTTCATCTGCAGAAAACCCAAATTTGTTATTGCAATATACTTGTAGACCGGTTAAATCAAATAATTTTGGTGCGTATTCTTTTCCTTTCTTTTTGGTAACTGAAACAATTTCAAAATCAGATTTTTTTACTTTATCTGCTAAAACTTGTCCGTCTTCTTTTTTAAGAAAACGTCCATCTTCGTAATTAAAAAGTGTATTTCTATAGCTAGTTTGAAGTTCCCAATACGGTTGAGGTTTAAAATTAGTAATTTCTTTAAAACGATTTACCAACATGGCCAGAGTAGGAGTTTGAACTCTTCCAACAGATAATACTTGCTTATAGCCTCCATATTTTACGGTATATAAACGTGTAGCATTTAACCCCAAAAGCCAATCTCCAATTGCCCTTGAAAAACCTGCATAGTATAAGTTGTCATAGTGTTCAGAGGGTCTCAAATTTTTAAATCCTTCGTTAATAGCTTCTTGAGTAAGTGATGAAATCCATAAACGTTTTACTTTTCCTTTATAGCCACATTGATTAATTACCCAACGCTGAATAAGTTCTCCCTCTGTTCCAGCATCACCACAATTAATAACAACGGTTGCTTTTTCAAACAAAGTCTTTATAATGCTGAATTGTTTTTTTATACCAGAATCATTAGTAACTTTTGTAGTAAAGCGTTCTGGCAGCATGGGTAAATTATTTAAATCCCAGCTTTTCCAGTGAGGCTTATAATCTTTGGGTTCTAATAAGGTGCACAAATGTCCAAAAGTATAGGTAACAGCATAGCCGTTTCCCTCATAATACCCTTCTTTTTTTGAGTTAGCTCCTAATATTGTAGCAATTTCTCTAGCTACACTAGGTTTTTCAGCAATACAAACCTTCATCTATGGAATTAATAAATTTTGATTAATTGTACAGTCAAAATAATTTAAAAAATCACTTTTTCAAATGCGAATCTTTTTGCATTGTATTCAGTGAAGATAATACCGCAATATACATAACCTAATTTTTTCACTAAGTATTGCATTTCATGATTGTCTTCATGGGTGTCTATCTTTAAACTTCTAATATGTTGTTTTTTTAGCAGTTGATGAAACTCATTTAATATAAATGAGGCTATTCCTTTTTTTCTGTGGTTTTTATGTATGGCTAATCTATGTATTACGCCATACTTTTCAGACTCTTTAATTTTCCACTTCCCATCAATAAATTTATAAGTAGGCTCAGGACGTATACTAAACATGGATGTAGCTATTACCTGATTTGCATCATTTGTAAGCACATAACTTTCGTTATTGGCTATATCCCTTTCTATTTGTGATTTATTTGGGTACCCGTGCTGCCATTGATCTATTTTTTGAGATTTTAGATACACTTTTGCATCATTAATAATCTGCAAGATTTTGTGGATGTCTGAATTAGTAGAAAGTTGTAATCTCATTAATTTATTTAGTAAAAATAAAAGTAATAAGATTAGTACCTAAAATTCAATAATTTTTTGATTTTTTATAAGATCTTCAAAAGTTTCCCTTTCTCTAATTAAATAATCATCATTATTATAGATCATTACTTCTGCGGGTCTGTATCTTGAATTGTAATTTGATGCCATAGAAAAACAATAGGCACCAGCATTTTCAAAACATAAGATATCACCTTCCGAAATTTCACTTATCCTTCTGTTAGAGCCAAAGGTGTCTGTTTCACAGATATAACCGACCACAGAGTAATAACGATCTCTTCCATCAGGGTTAGAAATATTTGTAATATGATGATACGAGTCATACATCATAGGTCTTATTAAATGATTAAATCCACTATCAATTCCAGCAAAAACTGTAGAGGTGGTTTGTTTTACAACATTTACTTTAGCAAGAAAGTTTCCAGCTTTGGAAACTAAAAATTTTCCTGGCTCAAACATTAAGGTGACTTTTTTACCAAAATCTTTACAGAAAGAATTAAACCTCTCCGTAAGTTGAAGACCTAGTTGCTCAATATCAGTAGAAATATCTCCTTCTTTGTAAGGTACTTTAAAACCACTACCGAAGTCAATAAAATCAATGGTTTTAAATTTTTTAGCCACATCAAATAAAATTTCTGTTGCTCGTAAAAAGGTGTCAATATCTAAGATATCTGACCCTGTGTGCATATGAATTCCATTCACATGCATTCCTGTATTTTCAACAACTCGTTTAATATGTGGAACTTGATGAACAGAAATTCCAAATTTTGAATCTATGTGACCAACCGATATCTTACTATTCCCGCCAGCCATTATATGAGGATTAATTCTAATGCAAACAGGTATTTCAGGGTGTTTTTGTCCAAATAGTTCTAAAATTGAAAGATTATCTATATTAATTTGAACCCCTTTTTTAGCAACATTTTCTATCTCCTCTAAAGAAACACCGTTGGGTGTATAAATAATTTTCTTAGGATCTACTCCAACCGACAATGCTAAGTTCACTTCTTGAATAGATACTGTGTCTAGGCCAGCTCCGAGATTTTTAAAAAAACGCAGGATATTTATATTAGATAAGGCTTTTACAGCATAATTTAATTGTAACTGTTCTACTTTTTCAAAAGCATCTGTAATTCTTCTGTATTGAGAGGCAATAATATCTGTATCATACACATACAATGGGCTTCCGTATTTATTGGCTAAATCTAATAAATGTTCGTTGTTCATCTGGTTTAATTTGAACCAAAATTATAACAATAAGTTCTTTAAAAAGTATTTGTTTAAAAATACAACATATTGTTATATTCTGTAAAATATTTACTGTTTCAGGCAGTGTAAAATCTGTTGATAACTAATGTACTTGACCATTTTAATTTTTGATGAGAAATCCTATTTTAGCAAGGCTACAAAATAGTAGAAAGATTTTATGACTCAACAGACTAAGTATACAGAAGATAATATCCGCTCGCTAGATTGGAAAGAACATATTAGAATGAGACCTGGTATGTATATTGGAAAATTAGGTGATGGATCTTCTCCAGATGATGGAATTTATATATTAGTTAAAGAAGTACTTGATAATTCTATTGATGAGTATGTAATGGGAGCTGGAAAGACCATCGAAATTTCTATTCAAGGCAGTAAAGTTTCAGTGAGAGATTATGGTAGAGGGATTCCATTGGGTAAAGTTGTTGATGTAGTTTCTAAAATGAATACTGGTGGTAAGTATGATTCTAAAGCATTTAAAAAATCTGTAGGATTAAATGGTGTTGGAACAAAAGCCGTAAATGCATTGTCCTCTTTTTTTAGAGTTGAATCTAATAGGGATCATAAATCTGCTTCAGCTGAATTTGAACAAGGTAATTTAATAAACAAAGAATTATTAGAGGAATCTTCCAGAAGAAAAGGAACAAAAGTATCCTTTATCCCAGACGAAGTGATTTTTAAAAATTATAAATTTAGGAGTGAGTACGTAGCTAAAATGCTAAAAAATTACGTGTACCTCAATCCAGGACTGACTATTATTTTTAATGGTGAAAAATTCTTCTCAGAAAATGGATTGAAAGATTTATTGGAGGACAACAACAATAAAGACGACATGCTTTATCCTATCATTCATTTGAAGGGAAATGATATAGAAGTAGCCATAACTCACAGTAAAACTCAATATTCTGAAGAATACCATTCTTTTGTCAATGGTCAACATACCACTCAAGGAGGAACTCATCAATCTGCCTTTAGAGAGGCGCTGGTAAGAACTATTAGAGAGTTTTATGGTAAAAATTTTGAGGCGTCAGATATTAGAAAATCTATTATATCGGCTATTGCTATTAAAGTAATGGAACCTGTTTTTGAAAGTCAGACAAAAACAAAATTAGGTTCTACCGAAATGGGGGGTGGTTTACCCACTGTAAGAACCTATATTAATGATTTTTTAAAAACACAGTTAGATAATTATTTACACAAGAATTCTGCTGTTTCAGAGAGTATTCAGAAAAAAATATTGCAAGCCGAAAAAGAACGAAAAGAGCTTTCAGGTATTCGAAAATTAGCTAGAGATAGAGCAAAAAAAGCTAGCTTACACAACAAGAAATTACGTGATTGTAGAGTACATCTAGGCGATATTAAAAAGGAAGCACATTTAGAAACGACTCTATTTATTACTGAGGGAGATTCTGCTTCTGGATCTATTACAAAATCTAGAAATGTAAATACTCAAGCAGTATTTAGTTTAAAAGGGAAGCCATTAAATTCCTACGGTTTATCTAAAAAAATTGTGTACGAAAATGAGGAGTTTAATTTATTGCAAGCTGCATTAAATATTGAGGATGGTTTAGAGGATCTTCGTTATAATAATATTGTAATAGCCACCGATGCAGATGTGGATGGAATGCACATCAGATTGCTATTAATCACTTTCTTTCTTCAATTCTTTCCTGAGTTAATTAAAGAAGGACACTTATATATTTTAGAAACGCCATTATTTAGAGTGAGAAATAAAAAGCAAACGTATTACTGTTATTCAGAAGAAGAAAAACGAAATGCCATAGAAAAATTGAAAGGGAAGCCTGAAATTACCAGATTTAAGGGGCTTGGTGAGATTTCTCCTAATGAGTTTGTTCATTTTATTGGTGATGACATTCGATTAGATCCAGTAATGTTAGATAAAGAAATGTCTATAGATCAAATGTTGCAGTTTTACATGGGAAAAAACACTCCAGATAGACAAAAGTTTATTATTGAAAATTTAAAAGTTGAATTAGATATTGTTGAGGAAGTATAAAAGATGAGTGAAGAAATTAACGACTACGAAGAAGATAAAGAATCTGCAGAAAATCATATCGATTCTAATGAATCTACAGAAACTATTACAAGAGTTACTGGGATGTACAAGGAGTGGTTCTTGGATTACGCTTCCTATGTAATTTTAGAAAGAGCAGTTCCTGGAATTAATGATGGTTTTAAGCCTGTACAACGTAGAATCATGCATTCCATGAAAGATCTAGATGATGGACGCTATAATAAAGTTGCCAACATAGTAGGTCATACCATGCAATATCACCCTCATGGTGATGCTTCTATTGCGGACGCTATGGTTCAATTAGGTCAAAAAGAATTGTTAATTGATATGCAGGGTAACTGGGGTAATATACTCACAGGAGACCGAGCTGCTGCCTCTCGTTATATTGAAGCTCGTTTATCTAAATTTGCTTTAGATGTTGTTTTTAACCCAAAAACTACCGAATGGCAAGCCTCTTATGACGGACGTAAAAAAGAACCTGTTAATTTGCCGGTTAAGTTTCCTTTACTATTGGCTCAAGGAGCAGAGGGTATAGCTGTTGGATTATCTACTAAAATATTACCTCACAATTTCATAGAATTAATAGATGCTTCAATAAAATATTTAAAAGGAAGAAGTTTTAAAATTCTTCCAGATTTTCTGACTGGTGGGATTGCTGACTTCTCCAATTACAATGACGGTAAACGAGGAGGGAAAGTTCGCGTTAGAGCTAAAATTTCACAATTAGATAAAAAAACGCTGGTAATTACAGAAATTCCTTTTGCAACAACAACATCATCGCTAATAGATAGTATCATAAAAGCGAACGATAAAGGCAAAATTAAAATCAAGAAAATTGAGGATAATACCGCTGCTAATGTTGAGATATTAGTTCATTTACCAGCGAATATATCTCCCGATAAAACCATAGATGCACTGTATGCATTTACCAATTGTGAAAATTCAATTTCACCTTTGTGTTGTATTATTGAAGATCATAAACCCAAATTTATTGGGGTGTCTGAAATGCTCAAAAGTTCAACTGATTATACAGTTCATTTATTAAAAAGAGAACTTGAAATTCAACTTCATGAATTAGAGGAACAATGGCATTTTGCGTCTTTAGAACGAATTTTTATAGAAAACCGTATCTATCGAGACATTGAAGAAGAAGAAACATGGCAGGGTGTTATTAAAGCAATAGACTTAGGATTAAAACCGCATGTTAAACACTTAAAACGAGCCATTACTGAGGAGGATATTGTTCGTTTAACTGAAATTAGAATTAAGAAAATCTCAAAATTTGATATCGATAAAGCTAAACAATTTATAGAGGGTTTAGAAGAAAAAATAGCTCAAGTAAAGGAGTACTTAAATAACTTGATAACTTATGCGATAGATTATTTTAAACGCTTAAAAACTACTTACGGCAAAGACAAAGGACGAAAAACTGAAATAAGAAGTTTTGAGGATATTATTGCCACGAAAGTAGTTATCAGAAATACAAAACTTTACGTGAATAGGGAAGAAGGTTTTGTAGGTACCTCTCTACGAAAAAACGAGTATGTTACAGATTGTTCGGATATAGACGATATCATCGTTTTTAAGAAAGATGGTAAGATGATTGTTACCAAAGTAGCCTCTAAGACATTTGTGGGAAAAGATATTATTCATTTAGCAGTATTTAAAAAGAAAGATACCAGAACTGTTTATAACATGATGTACAGAGATGGTAAAGGAGGAGCTAGTTATATGAAACGTTTTTCTGTGACAGGAGTAACCCGAGATAAGGATTATGATCTTACTCCTGGTAAATCCAATACAATGGTTCATTATTTCACTGCTAATCCCAATGGAGAGGCTGAAGTTGTTACCGTTTTGTTACGTGCAGTTGGAAGCATAAAAAAATTAAAATGGGACATAGATTTTGCTGATTTAGCTGTAAAAGGAAGAGGAGTTAGAGGAAATACTATTACAAAATTTGCCATTAGAAAAGTTGAATTTAAATCTTCAGGAGTTTCTACATTAAAACCAAGAAAGATATGGTTTGATGATGCTGTACAAAGACTTAATGTAGACGCCAGAGGAGAACTACTGGGTGAGTTTAGAGCCGAAGACAAGATATTAATAGCTACTCAATCTGGAAAAATTAAAGCTGTTACACCAGATTTACAGATGCATTTTGAGGATGATATGATTGTTCTTGAAAAATGGAAACCAAAAAAGCCAATATCAGTTATTTATTATGATGGTGAGAAAGAGCGCTATTATGTGAAGCGTTTTTTAATTGAAACTGAAGAAAAGGAGGAAGTTTTTATATCTGAACATTCAAAATCACAATTAGAAATTATTGTTGTTGACTATAGACCTGTAGCTGAGGTTATCTTTTCTAAACGATCTCTTGATAAAAAAGAAATAAACTTTGAAGAATTTATTGCTGTAAAAGGATTAAAAGCACAAGGAAATCAACTTACTACCGATAAAATAAAACAAGTAAATTTACTGGCCTCTTTACCTTATGAAGAACCGGAAGAGCTGGTAGTTGAAGAAGTAGAAGTAGTAGAAGAGGAGGTGATTTCAACTTCTGAAAATACACATCCATCAACTACTACAAGTAAAGAAACTACAGATGAAGAAAAAAACGCTTCAGATGATGGGCAAATCACACTATTTTAATTAGTTTTTTTAAATAAATTATAAACTATATGAAACGTAAATACATCTTTCTTATCATTTCCATCATAGGTATCAGTTATACTTGGTTTTACAATATTCAATATTTTATGACTTATGAGGAGGCTTCCCTTGTTCATTTCTTTGAGTTGGCTCAATCTAATTTTGCAGGGAAATCTTTTGGTGCAGATTTAACTGTAGTTGTTTTAACGTTTTTTGTGTGGTTTATCCCAGATGCAAGAAAATTAAAAGTTAAAGCTTGGTGGGTTATTATTCCTCTTACTTTCTTAATTGCAGTAGCTTTTTCTTTTCCGTTTTACTTGTATTTAAGAGAATTAGCACTTGAAAAAAAAGAATAAGATTTTATTATTTCATTTGCTCAAAAAATGTCAACGTATAATTGGGTAATAGTTCAGGATTTGTAATTTTAATGAGGTCTTGTAAAATTAAATCAGGTCTGGTTGGTCCTAATTCATAATACACAACTCCTCCTTTTACGCCTCTTTTAGTAGAAGCCGTGTAGATATTATTGTTTTTAAAAGCAGTAAAGTTCTTGTAATGAGGATTATTTTCAAGCAATTGTGCTTTGCTAGAGAAATATCCTGGAGCAATCCAATAATCAGCATGTTGGGCCTTATCTAATACACTTTCAAAGCTTAGTTGTAAGCTTCCTTTCCCTTTAGAGTCTTTCCAAAGATAATTTACATTGGCATCTAGTAAAAATTGAGAAACAAAACTTTCTCCAGCGGGTAAGCTCCAAATATCATTTCTCATGATTGCTCCTGAAAGAATGGAAGGGTATTTTGTATTTTCTTTTGCAATACGTTTAGCTGCTAAATAATCTACTTCAATAGTATTAAAAATGCTATCAGCTAACCTTTCTTTGTTAAATAAAACTCCAAAAAATTTAATCCATTCTGCTCTTCCAAGTGGTGTTTCTTCGCGCCAATCTCCATTTATAATCACTGGAATTCCATGCTTTTCTATTAAATTAAAGGTTTTATTATAATTATCCATAGTAAAACCAATAACAGCGTCTGGCTTTAATTCGAGTAAACTTTCGGTGTTTAATGCAGCTTCATTTCCTAACTCTTTTACAAACCCAGCATCTATTCTATTTCGAGTTTTAGTTGAAGAAATATAGTCTGTATTTTGAAACCCAACCAAGGCTTTCTCTTCACCTAATAATTCTAGCATTGGAATATGTGTTGTAGAGGTAACCACTATTTTTTTAATGGGTGTATTAATAACATTTAATTGATCATTAATCCCTTTTTTAATAATGTATTCAAAATTATTTGAGGTATTTGAATACGGATTTTTAATAATTAATTTTTTTTCATTTTTAGAGATTACAATATCAAATCCTTTTGCATAAGATATTTTAGTTGGGTTCTGTAGTAGACTGCCAGTTGAGTTTAAAGACGTCTCTTTTTTACAAGAATTGTATAAAGTTAAAACTATAACAGCAATATACAGTAATCGTATTTTCATTCATATAAAATTTAGTAGTACAAGATTACAAAAAATACTTTTTTAAAAGATCTGTCAAATAAAAATAAACGCTAAATTTGTACTGATTTTTGGTTTTGCTGTCAACTCCGTTTACAGCAAATTAAAAGGGAATTTGGTGTAAATCCAAAACTGTTCCCGCAACTGTAAGTATTTCCTAAATGAAATTTAGGACCTCATTAATTATGAGATGTTATGCTTTAAGCCACTGATAATATATTAAATATTTAATTTGATACTATTGGGAAGGCCATAACAGAATACAAGTCAGGAGACCTGCCTTAAATTAATTGTAAAACTTTCGGGATAAAGGTTTTTGTACAATCTATATTGCTTTGCACAAAAATTACACCTGATTTATTTTAAAAAATTTAAATCATAAAAATGAAAAAAAGTAAAAATGTATGTGTTGCTGTTGTATCTCTATGCCTTTTTGGGACTCAATTATTTTCTCAAGAAAAAGCACAAGAAAAAAAGATGGAACAACTAGAAGAGATTGTTATCTCTGCCACGAAGTTTGAATTGAAAAAGGAGAATACTGGAAAAGTAATCTACAAAATTAGTCAAAAAGACATCCAAAGAAATGCTGGTAAATCTGTTATTGAACTTTTAAACAATGTTCTTGGAATAGAAATTAGAGGAGTAAACTCTAATCCTGGAGAACCACGAAGTACTTATATACGTGGAGGAAGAAGCAGACAGGCATTGGTTTTAATTGATGGGATTCCGTTGTCGGATCCAACAGGTATTGAGCAATCATATGATCTTCGATTAATTTCTCTTAATCAAATTGAATCTATTGAGATTTTAAAAGGTGCTTCAAGTACATTATATGGTTCAGGAGCAGGTACTGGTGTTATTAACATAATCCTAAAGAAAGCCACTGAAAATCGTGTCTCTGGAGTTTATGAGGTAAGTCTTGGAACCAATGCAACTTCTAAAAATAGTACTTCAAGTTTAAATGATAAAAACCAGAATATTTCTATCAATGGAACTCTTGATAAATTGAAGTACAATGCGTTTTTTAATATAACAGGAAACAGTGGTTTTTCTTCTGCTAAGAGTACACTAACGATACCATTTGAAGAGGATACGTATTCTAGTAACAATGGTTTTTTAAAGTTAGGATACGAATTCAATACGCAATTAAGAATGGATGCTTTTCTAAACTATGATGAATTTGATTATACTTTTGATGCTGGAGCTTTTAATGATTCAGATGTAAATCTAGGAAATCAAGAGCAATTTAGGATAGGCATTAGACCTCGGTTAAAATATAAAAAAGGAGAAGTATTTCTAAATGCATCTATCAATTCTTTAGATCGAAGCTTTGAAAGTTTTAATTCATTTTCAGGAGGAACTAATGTCTTTATTTATAAAGGGACTAGTGTCAATTTAGACTTTGTTAATAAATATGAATTCACCAAGAATTTTCAATTAATTACTGGAATTAATTATCAAAAACATGAAAACGAATCCATTTCTGATTTCGGAAATATAGATCCAGACTTGGCAAATTTTAATGTTGTAGATCCGTATGTGTCTGCTGTTTATATTACAGATTTTGGACTAAGTATTAATGCAGGTAGTCGTTTAAACATACATAGTAATTATGGAAACAATTTTGTTTATGATACAAATCTTGCTTTTGGAATTGTAAAAAACGAAACTATTAATCTAAAATTAATCTCTTCTTACAGTACAGCATTTATTGCGCCAAGTTTATATCAATTATATTCTGATTATGGAGCCACTAACCTAGCTCCAGAAACTAATAGAACTTTTGAATTCGGATTTGATAGTAAGCTAGGAAAACAATGGGCTCTTAGTGCTGTCTATTATAATAGACTAGAGGAAAACAAAGTTATTTTTCTGAATTTACCAACACCACCTTACGGAATGTATGCAAATGCACTTGAAACTATAGATGTTTCTGGTATTGAAGCTGATGTTACTTTTACAATTTCTGAAGAACTAATAACTACAGTTGGTTATGCTTTTGTAGATAAAACAAGCGATATAGATTATATTCCAAAAAATAAACTAACAGCTAGTTTTGTGGTAAATCCTATTAAAAATTTAGCGATTTCTACTATGTTTAAAAATGTAGGAAAAAGGTCTTTCTTTGACGCTTTTGGAAGCTTTGGAGAAGCTGGGAAAGATGTTATTTTACCGAGTTATAGCCTGTTAGATATGAATATTAATTACAAAGTTCTAGAGAGTAAAGTGTTGTTTTTTGGTTCTATTACAAACCTATTAAATGAAGAATATGAAGAAACAATAGGCTTTAATACTAGAGGTAGAAATTTTAAAATGGGAATACGAATTCAATTTTAAATTTTATAAGAAAGTAGAAGAAAAACAATATTTATTTCGAGCAGGTTTATTGTATGTAGCAATTTAAAACGCATTATTTCTATTAATGACAGGAATGATGCGTTTTAAATGATTTTTTTTACTTCATTTTTTAAAAATGCAACAGCAGTATCTGTAGCA
>ERZ1046568.1950-NODE-1950-length-14008-cov-6.673189_pt1 | contig 14008 bp, 19 predicted proteins | sample MGYA00383092_ERZ1046568 | MGnify/ENA primary metagenome ERZ1046568 (study PRJEB29581, sample SAMEA5548362) | metagenome | biome: marine; feature: coastal; material: water | depth 1 m | study: Short-term variability in the microbial, nano- and picoplankton... | reverse complement strand
GAGAGCTTCAAGTTTTCGTTAATCATAACGATCTCCTTCAGAACGTAGTGGAAGCTCCGACAAAGTCTTCCGCAAAGTAAGTGAAGTCAGAGTACCCCTGACTCCTCAATGACCCCGTGTCGGTACTCGAGGTCAAATCCAGTAACACCTTTCCAGCTGTTACTACTGTCGCGTCTCCTAAAAGGGCGCTGTCTGAACGTAATCTCGCAAGAGATTTTGCCAGAGTTTCGCTTGCTACAGGTATATCATAAATATGCTTACCTGTAACCATATTTGTACTATCGGACGTATTTGAACTGTTTGTAAAGGCCCGACTGTAGTCGACCTGTCGCTCAAACACCTCTGAAACAGAAGCCACGTGCGTGCGTGCTTTGTGAAACTGCATCTCTTGGTCATCAAGAGTAGATGCCGTGCCGTCAACATCGTCAGTAAAACCAACGGTGTCTCCTAAGTTTTTACCCAGCCCAAAAGTGTTAATCTCGTCAGAGGCCGCAGAAACGTCCGTAAAGACTTTTCCTACGTTAAGAGTATCAATGGCCTCAGACACATAACCGTGCTCTACAAGAGCTTTAGCGAAGGCTATGATGTCATTGTCTGTAGAAACGGGTTGGTCCGTTAGCGCTTTGGCTGACGCTAAAGTCGCTGTGTCATCTACAGCTGTAACCTGATCTAGCGGGAATTTCTTAGAGAACAAGAACGCTTGGTCGCCCGCGCTCGCTATTATCTCAGCTATTGGTTTGCCCGTAGCTAGTGCTGGTTCGTCCTGCAAACCAGTGGTATCAGCCTTTACAAGAGCCGCGTCTATCGAAACCGCTTCAGCAACCCCTACAGGGTCTTCTGGGAACTTCTTAGCGAATATGAATACTTGGTCTCCAATACCGGAAACAAGGTCAGCTAGGTCTTTACCAAAATCAAACGACTGGGTGTCTACAGACCCCACTTGTTCGAATTCGCCTTTAACAAACCGTATTACTTCGCTGTCAATTATGTAGCTGGGGTCACTTACCCCCCGTATGAGAGACTTAGCAGCAAGGTCAGCTACCGCAGAAGCGTCTTCAAATGTTTTAAAATACCCAAAGAACAGTGCATCTGATGGGCGGGTTCCGTCTTCCACGTAGAACGTGTCAAAGAACGAGGCGAAGAGTAGGAAATTACCCTGCTCTGCCTTCACAACGTTTTGGTTAATGTTTACCGAAGTTTGCGTAAGTACGTTTAGCTGCTCAAACTCAGCAGATAACGCATTAACAAGTTCGACAGACTTTAACTTCACGCAAAGTCCTCCCGAATTTTGAACTTGAGTTTGTCAAACAATGTCTCACGGACACCGCTGCTTCTAACAACCTCAATCTCACCTTCGTAAGTACCCGCATCAACTTCTAGGTCTCCTTCACTCCACTGGAGTACAGCGACACCTGTGTCTGCCGTCTCAGGGTTAATGAAGAACTGTCTGGAAAACAGAACGCTTTCAGCGCCTGCTTCTCGGAAGTGCAAAGTAACTGTAGCACTGGTCAAGTCGACCGGTGCGTTATCATCTTCGTTCGTAAGGGTTACACGAATCTGTGGACCGGTATCTCCTTGAACGTATTTAAATATCTGTGCCATTAAATCCCCCTGCGAACGCTGGCTTTGTCAAACCCAACCATCTTGGCCCGAAGACTAGCGCCGCGTGTGTCACGGCCTGAAGCGTCGGTGGCGTGCTTGTAGAATTCGGACTTGTAGTAAGCCGCAAGTTCAGGGTTGGTCCATTCTTTGCCGGGGATTATCGCTAGGCGAAATATAGCCCCGCAAGCGATTGAACGACCGTATGATTCAAAGATAAAGTCCTCCACGCCGGTAGCTGTCAAAGATGGTTTAATTACACCGGTACCCTCGAACTCGTACTTACTGTCGGGGGTTGGGTAAAACCTAATCTGAGAGTCTTGGTAGATACTAAAAGACATGGGACGCCCGTTGGCTACGCCGCTGGGCAGGTCGAAATGACGGTCTGACACACGGTTTACCGCTGTACCGTTTATGTAAAGAACTAGAATGTCCTCTAAAACAGCACGAGTAGGCACCTCGACTTCGTACTCAGCAGTATTTCTACTGGTGTAGTCCTTATCTATGTCATAACGCCATATCTGACTGACCGCACAAAACTCAGCTGCCGCTTCTTGCAAGTGAGTTTCGATGATTATTTCCGGGCAGCCCGGAAGCAGGGGCTGAATATACGGAAGGAAATTAGCCCATGCTACTGCCATATTAAGTCACCGAACTCATGTTAGACGGCGATACTGCCGAGTCTACTTGGTTTTTAGTGGCCAGAGCTGCGTTAAATGCCCCGTAAGCTGCCTGCGCACGTTGCTCGTTGGCACCGTATTCAGCATCTTTCGAGTACGCTCTGTACAGAATCCAGTCTATCATTGGGGACATGTAAATGTCGTCCAATAGAATAACTGTTGAGTCTGAGCCTGCCGGATCGAGTTGAGCTTCTGTCAGCGTAGTCGCACCCGGAGAATCCGTGTAAACAACTTCAATTTCAGCGGCTGTTGTAGCCGGTGGGTAGACAAAGAACTCTTTCGGTTGACGAGGGTCAAACGTGAAGTGCTGGATAGCTGTCGTACCAGTCTCAGCGTGCCATGCGGGGCGCTGATCGTCCAGAACACTACGAGCAACAAGGCGAATAACCTTGTAACCTGAGTTGGTGGCTAAGTTTCGTGTCACATCCAGTAAGCGAAGGCTTGATGGGAACTCAGCTGTGAGAACCTGTCGTGTGCCTGCTACGCAAGTGAATGAGCCTGTTTTGGCGTTAGCGTCAGGACGTGCAAGAGTAATGGCGAGGTAAGACTCGTTCATCCAGTTCTGCAATTCCGTACGCGGCCATCGAATATTGGTGTCCTGTAGGACATCCTCTACCCGTCTGATAATGTCCGTGACTTTTACGGTAGACATCCGTTACCCCCTATTCGCTAGATTTGGGTGCAGCGGCAGCTTTAGCTTTCTTTGACTTAGTATTCTTAGCTTTAGGTGCAGGAGCAGGCTTAGTATCCTTAGCCATCTCTTCGCCTTCGGCAGTTAGAACCATCTTGTCGCCGATTACTTGGGCTACAACCACGCGTGTACCGTCGACCTTAACTGATGCCTTATTGGCAACAACTTCAGCGTCTACGGCGTTAATAAGATCAAATACATCCATAATAACCTCCTGAGTTATAAGAAGGGGGGCGAACCCCCCCTCAAAGGGCTATTAAGATGCCGCGCCTACAATCGTAGTAATCAAAGCCTCGGGCTTGATGACCTTGCGGCCATAAACGGCTAAGCCACGAACGATGTCGCCAAAGTCCGTTTGATTACGAAGAGGTTCAGTTTTGCTGATCTGCGATGCGAATGCACAAGATGCTTTCGTACCAGCTACCATCAGTCGACGAGCCTTAGCGTTAGTTACGGTAGCACCGCCTGAAGTGGCAGCAAGACCCGGAACCAATGCTTTACCAGCAGCGCCCTTAGGTAGAAGGTTAGAAACATAAACTTCGAAGCGATCCAACATACCGATCTTACCAGTACGGATGGTGCTTGAAGCATCTCCTGTGAAGTACGCCTGAGCGATGTCAGTTTGCATGAGCAACTGGCGGTCGAAAGGCGAAAGGATCAACCAACGGCCATCTTCAGGAACGTTCTGCTCGTCAAGAGCAGCTGACATACGAAGGATCGTATCCAGTACGTTCTTTGGAGTAGCTTGGTCGATTGGGGCAACGTCAGTACCGAGGTTATACTCGCCAGACAAAGCACCGGCAGTGCCGCCTGCGTTATCAGCGTGTGCACCTTCAGTTACAAACCAGTTAAAGAAACATTCGTTTTCAATGTTGATCTTCAACTGCTTAGCAGCGTCGTCAGTGAACATGTTCATCAAGTCCATATCGGCTTGGTGAGCAAGTACGTCGTTTACCTGAACGCTAAAGTACTTACCTTTGTTGATCTGCATATCAAGGTAGATAGGCGTAGGAACTTCAGAAGTAAGAGTTGTACCAGCGCCAGCGTAATCATTAATTGTGATTGATGGTGCAGTACGGATGCGAATTGTGTCGCCCTGATTTTTGATCTCGCCTTCCCAATCGGTATTGGCAATTTCAGTCATCATGGTGTTCGCGTAGAACTTAGCGTTTAGCTTGTTAGACCACAGTTGTGGAATGAATCCGCCAGAGTAAGACGGGTTTGTGTCGAATGATCCTGATCCGACGACGGGGAATACAGCAGCCATAATGGCCTCCTATTAGTTTAGTTGGTGACTAACAGCTGCTTACTCGTTAACACGTTTACGTTCGTACACGGCCTTCGAGGTATGCAGTTGTTATATCTGCTTCAAGTTTTTGGGCCTCATCATACTTATGCCGCGTATTCAAAGTGCGTATCTTGTTCCAAGCTGTTGCGATTTCCCTTTCGGAGTAAATCTTAACGTCTTTTCCTACACTCTTCGTATTAGCGGAATTCGCTGAACGATTTGGCGCGACCTGTTTCTCAAGTTCGGCTTGGCGAGTCTGACGCTCATGCGGTACTTCCGGCTCTAAGGTTTCCTTCCACAGTTTCACGTAGTGTGCAACTGCATCAGCGTCCCCTGTAGTAAACGCCTGTGCCGCCTGATCCCTGCGAGGTCCACGAGACATGGGGTCATGCTCATTTAACCACGCAATCCAACGTTCGTCGTTGTCGACACTTGCAAAATCAGGAACTAGCGCTGCTAGTCTCTGAGAAAAGCTCATCTCTCCAACCTGATTACCAGTTTGCTTCAGCTGTTTTTGAAGCTGCGCGATAACCTCGTCTTGCTGCTCTAGTCGCCCCTCGTATTCTTGAGAGACTTCCTGTGCAACACGACGTTGAACGTCAATCAGTTCTTCACCAAATTCGGCTCGATCTTCATCGGTCACATAACTGACTTTCTCCTTCGACTTTGTCGGCTCTTTGGGCTGTGCTGCTAAAGTCTCAGTGAGATCGTTTAGCTTAGCCGTTAAGTCCTTAACTTGCGAATGCAAGCGTGGGACTTCAGCGTCGTACTTACCCCGTAAGGTTTTGTACTTTTGCTCAAATTCGTCCGCTACGTCCGTCGGTGACGTGTCAGCTGGCTCTGCTTCTACCGGTTCAAGTGCTACTTCCGCTTCGACTGGTACTTCTGCCTCGGTATCCTCAGGTTTTACCTCTGAAACTTTAGGCTCTTTTGCCTTCTTTTTCTTTGGTTCTTCCGTTTGGGCTGTTAGCGTTTTCTCTAGTTCTTCCACTTCAGCAAGCTGTGCTTGCACCTGTTTTGGCAATGCCATGTTTGTCTCCTTAAAGCACCAACTCTGTTCCTAGCGTCCCGTGGGTATGCTGTTCCCGTTATGGTGTGCTTCTCGTGTTTTGCGCATATGCGCGGTTTTCTACCTTGGCTGCGTCTTTCGCGGCTTCCAGTAAATCTGCAAATGCTTCCGCTCGTCCTTGCAGCCGGTGGACTTGTACCATGTCGGCTGCGTGTACTAGCTTCAGCTTGGCGGTCTCTAATTCCGCCTCGAGTAACCTAAGTAGTGCTTCATTGCCGGGTTCTCGAAACCTCATAAGGGCTTTGACGGCTTGGGTATCGGCACTATTCAAATCAATCATATTTCAAAAGTATAGCATATGTGTCAACGTGTCAACAGATAGACTCGTTAACGTCCATTTGGGCGCGGGCTTATAAAGTTACCTTCCCGCCCACCTTGTTCGCTTCCATCTTCCTGTAAGTTAGCTGCTTCTTGAGCTTGCTGCTGCATCATCATCTGCTGTTGCATCATTTGCTGTTGCTGCTGCTTCTTTTCAATATCTTCTCGAGAAGGGACAAGACGGTCAACGTTGGTATTAAGATTACCGGCCAAATCCCGCATGAGTTCAGCCGTACCCGTGTGTCCAACAATTTCTTGCGCAACAGGACTTTCCAATACAAGGCGGAGGAACTCATTTTTACGTACAGCCTCAGCTTCTTTGACGACAAGCGACATCGCGCCTCGTGCCATGATTTGTACATCACCAATCAAATCCGGGTCTTCCGAGTACCTTAGGTTTCTCTGGTACTGGCGCTCAAGCATAGGTGTAATCACATCGTGGTCAACGTTACCAATAACCTGCTTTATGCTCTTGCCTGCGTTAGAAATAAGCATAGACAGACCGGACGACGTACGTCCTGCGCCCGGCACATGCTGGCCTGTCATATAACGAGGGATACCTGACACTTCGTCCGCAAGTTCCATGAACTTCTCGAACACAGCCATAAGCTCACCAGCGTTAGAATTAGGTTGGAAGAACTGCATCGGAGCAGACGCATCGCCATATTCTGACGACTTAAACTGCCATATCTTCCATGGATACATCTGAGTAATGTCTTCACCTGCTGGGAGACGACTTACGTTTACGCCGACCTGTGGGCCAGATGAGATGCCCATATTGTTCGCTAGTGCGCGTGCTGCCGCGTTGCACATGTTCTGCGCGTCAATACAAAGGTCAGCTACCCCGTTCCCGTCTATTCGACCCGGAACCTTCTCGAAAGAAGTGAGGTAATACGGTTTACGACCAATGGGGTCGTAGTTCAAAACAGCTTTAACAATCGTGTTGTTAATCATCCAAACTTCACAAGGGTACGACTTATGAGGGTCGTCAACCTCGTCTTCGGACATGCCCCACTCTAACAGTACCTTGCCGGGTATAGAGTCCCATAACTGCAACGCAGCAATGAGGTCAGAACTTGCATCATCAAAATCTTTGTCGGTTACAGACTCCATCTCACTGTCGTAGTGTTCTAACCATTCAAACCCGCCTGCGCCAAAATCAGCGAGGAGTGTACGTATGGCAGCTTCGTCGTAACCTTCGACACCTAACATCGCCTCAAGGTCTTCACGCGTTAAATGGTGAAGCTCCATGATTGGCATGTTTTGGATGTCATCGCCCCAAGGAGCGTAGTAGAACTTGTAAGGGTCAACCCGTTCCCATTCGTCGCGTAGTACATCAACAGCAGCTAAACCGCCGTCCATGAACTTCATAGCCTTACGCTTGCGAGGGATTGGACCTTTTAGAACAGCGAACGGGAATGTCGCTAGATCGTTCGTGAATTCGTAGAGAGCTTTTACCCAGCCGCCCTCTGCAAGCTGGTCTTCCATCTTGAGTTCCATCCGCTCAACGCGCTTCTCCGCCTCAAACTTCATAGCCCGTGTAGCAGTATCTTTCATACCGCCAGCTAGGCTTTTTAACTCCATAGGGTCGATAGGCTCGTTCCCCGCAGCGTAATACTGCTGTAGGTTCATCTGCATAATACGTTGTAGGTTTGCTTCAACGTCTGCTGGAACCTGAGGAATTGGTGTAGCTGAAATGGACCAAGGCTTATCAGCCCCAGTGCCTAGAAGTGTATCGCGCAACCATGCAGTAGCAGTCCGGCACTTAGTACTGACAATACCCATAAAGATTTCAGAGCCGCCTTGTTCACGTATCTCTGCCATCTTCTCTGGGTCATATTCCATGTTCCTTGCACGTACGCACTTAGACAACCGATCTTCGATTGTGTCGCGCTTATGATCTCGCATCACTTCCCACCGACGGCGGACATGCGCTGCTAGACCCTGTACCATAGGGGTCATCTGCGTTTGAGCAGACTCTCTCTGTGCTGCGGCCTCTAGGTCAGAGGCACGGGCAACAGGAATAAGTTGCGAACCTAGTGCCATTAAATATTATCTCACATGTGCGATACTATGGACACCATAGCGTTTATCTGCTAACAGGTCAACACATTACGTCCAACCTCGTGATGATACCTTAACCACCTCGCGTCGTTCGTCCATTGAAGCCATGCCACCAAAGGTTTCACCGCCGTCTGCGTGCAAGCACATATACTGAAAAGCATCTGCTACATCCGACCATGGATGCGATTTTTCTGGACTCTCATCCCTCACACCTTTCGTATTTATCTTGTAACGGTACTTACCCGCTAACGCCTGTACGAGTGGCAGCGCACCTTCGGGGTCGATAACAACTCCGTGCTTACCGTCGACGACGCGTGTCATAAACCTATCAACCGCTGCGATCCTAGCGGCCACTGAGTTAGTCTTAGCCCCTTTGACCATAAAGCCTTCGTTACGCCATATATCAGCGACAGTCCGCTCATCAGTCTGTGCACGCTGAAACGCAGCCGGATCAATGATAATCAGGGAGCGTCTACCGGGGAACTTGTTAACCAGTAGAGGTTTTATCACTTCCCGCACAAACCTCAGTGCGCCCATGCCATCAGATATTTTCGCATCGTACACAACCAAACGTCCGTCGTAGGCTACCTGCCCTATCACCGCCGCCGGGGTTAGACCCGCGTCGACACCGATCAACAGGGGATCATCGGAGTACATAGGTTTCATGGAACTTTTCGCAACGTGCACGTCTCTGTCAAACGAACGGAACACAGGTAGACCAGACAACGATTTGCCGAACTGCGCGTTAATATACACGTCGATCCAGTCGTCGGTCTTACCTTGTGAGAGGTTGTCGTAGTAGTCATCTGGCAGGAACTGCGTCCAGTCGGCTTCGGGGGAGAGACCACTGGGCTGTATCGTGATATGTACGTTCTCTGGCGGCTCAGTGAGCAGCGTTTCCCAAAAAGTATCCATGTCAGGGGGGTTAGTCATACCCCAAATGTGCATATTAGACCGCCCATCGTCGGTCACACACCCTACCCCGTTCATCATTTTGTCTGGGTAGCGGCCTACACGGCCTTGTGCAGCGTTGTAAATATCGGGGTGAATCTCTCTAAATTCGTCAAATATGATGAAACTAGCCTGTAAACTGAGCAATCTACGCACGTCATTGGCGTCATCTAGCCCCCGAAACAGCACTTCGCACTCAATATCACCCACTTTTAGGACGAATTTGTACTCAGTTTTGAGGAAAGACCCCATAATTCCGTCGGGAATCCACTTCAAAAAGTCAGGAATTGACGTATCTCGCAGCTGTTCTCGCGTATTTCGCACCCAAATGCACCTAGAACGACGTATTCCGTCCTTACACGGGGCCATCTGTGCCGCATGATGCACGATTTTCATGATACCGGCAGTGGTTTTGGTCGATCCGACCGGTCCAACAGCCAAAGATATGAACTTTTCCGAGTAGAAAAAGTCGTCTAGGCTCGCTATAACCTCAAAATTAACTTCATGTAGCATCGTCGAGCGCCTGACCTTCGATTGTGATGGCGTCGTCTCGGTCCTTAGCGCGTGTGATGTTGATTATGACCTGTGGTCCACCACCTGTGTTGTCCGCTTTGGTATCCGGTTCCAGTTTGCCGAGCTTATTCAGCATTTTTTGGAACTCTATCCGGGCCATGGGGTTTATTGTCGGGTTCTGCATATGGCGGAACAAGTTATCTAGGTTAACTGCACCCAGCATACGAGCTACCGTCTCCATTTTGGACGGGTCTTCTTCAATCGCCAGCATATCTGCCGGGGACAAAATCGGTTTATCGACCTGCGTGGGGTCTATTGCTTTGTACAGTTGTTTGCTCATGGTCCCAGATGCTAACGCGTGAACACATATGTGTCAATATTTGGTATTTAAATAAACAAGAGGTTAGCAGCTTAAAAAGGGTCAAATTTTGGGTTGCGATATACGCGTTACATAAGGGCTGGGTGGCCGGGCACCCCCCGTCGGTCCCGCTCCCCCCCTGTTTACGCGCCGCTATAGGTGTAAGGTCGAACCGCTGAGATATTTAATCTGTCATGCTTTAGAACCTTGCCGCCACACGGTGTATGTGCTCGCCCTTGCGTGTTTTGCGACTATCTCGCTTTTTGCTGATAATCAATCGACCGCTCGATAAGGAATGGGGAAAAACGCATACACGCATTGCGCGCAGAAATTCGCGTTTTGTGTTGATCGGGTAACGCCGGTAAACCTTGTACAGTTAACAACTGTTAGTGACTTGTTCCGTTCGGTGTAGACCCTCAGATGTCAGTCCCTCTCGCATTACGCGATGACACTCCGCAACCTATTACGCGCAACTGGCAAATTAACGGGTAAGTAATAGGGTAAGTCTTTATGGGCTTACATTATGCACATTCATGCTGAGTGTTCATAACCTTAATCCCATAACCTTATCAGGAGATAATTCCATGCGTAAATCATCAGCAATCAAAAAGTCAATCAACACTCTTGCACGTAATACCAAGTCATTGCGCGACAAGTACCACGTCATTCTGTGCGAAATCGCCGGTCACGCGTACCAAAACTCTGACCCACGTATGTTTGACGACATACTTGGCGCGGCGTCAGGTATGAACCGCAAGCAAATGGTCAAGTGGATAACCGCTAATGGCTTTGCACGTTTCGACAAGGACAAAGCAGTCATTAACAAGTCAGCCATTAAATCCGCTGACTTTGTCGACGGCGACGCGGTTGTCGCGTACCTAATGGATCAAGACAAGTGGTACGAAGGCGAGCAGTCTGTATCTCAAATCGTCAAGGACTTAGACGTTCAACAGTTGTTGGCCATGGTCCACAAGAAGCTCGACGACGCCGAGTCAAATGGTGCAGAGGTTACGAACAAAGACCCACAAGCCACTGCAAAACTGATCGACCTCATGGCTGAACGCGCAAAGCGTGCGGCCTAATCCACTGTGCAAGGGGTATTTAGACACGAAATGGCTTGTCTAGTCGTTTGTCTAAATACCCCAATGCCGTAAAGTGTTGTTTTATATACTATTTATTATTCTATTTAGACAATTAGACAATAAGACAAGAATAAATAATAACATCAGGATTTCACATCTCTGACGTGTTGACGTGCAAAACGCGCCCTTCATTGGCGTCGCCGCACTTTGTTCTTAATCTTTGTCTAATTGTCTAAATACAGTAATACCAAGGGCTTACGCGCTAGACGCTGTCTAAATACCCTTGTCTAAATACCCTTTTGTCTATTATCTGTTTACACGTCACCACTTATAAGGAGTGTCTAACCATGTCTTACGTTTCATCGCGCCAACGTCGTCTCGACCGCGCAATCAGTCAAAGTAACACGCGCCGCGTCATTGATTGGCTTGGCAGTATCACGCTCGCCTCGGTGTTCGGCCTGTTCTTTGCCTTCATCATTCTTAACTGGCTCACCGGATGCGGCGAACGCTTCCCCACTGATTCCGTCGGTGGCTACGTGCAGGGCGAGTGCATCACGCCAGTTGATATATACCGCGACTACCGCGCCGACCACAGCACGGGGGACAAGTAATGTTCGACGCACTGTATGAGGTACGCCGTCGAGGTGACATGTGGGCTGTCGTTCACATCCGCAGCGGACGTTCTGTCGAAGAGCGCATTCGCTACCGCAACTATGCAGAAGAATTGTGCCGTCGGTACAACGCCTGCATCTAACTGATTAAGGAGTTAATCATATGGCTAAAGTAAGTAACCGCGAAGTCGGTGATCTCGTTAACAAGCGAGAGCAGTTTGTTACCAACAACGAGACGATCACATCGTCTATCAATAGCAAGGGTTTGTATGTTGTCTATTCGTACGGACAGCACTTCCCCATGTATGCGCACGACGCTGACACCAACCAATGGTTCGGCAACAGCGACAAGTACAGTCGCACCACGTCACGTCACCAGAGTCACGCTCGACCCGACGCTGACATTCACTGGACAGATACCGACACTATGTCCGCGCTCGTTAACTCAGGTTCGTACGCCGCCGCGTGTGCCGACCGCATCTTATAGGAGATAGCATGTTCATAACCGTTCGTATCGCAAACAACTACGGCAACCGCGTAGTTTACCCCGTGTGTCCACGTGCTCACACGTTCGCAGAGATGGCAGGCACAACAACGCTGACTGACCGCGTCATCTCATTAGTCAAATCACTTGGCATAGACGTCAAGGTACAACAGGAGACGCTATGAATATATTCGTGCTCGACACATGCCCAACCATCGCCGCGCAAATGCAATGCGATAAGCATGTGGTAAAGATGCCGCTTGAGTGTGCTCAGATGCTGTCAACCGTTCACCGGCATTACGGTAGCGACGACGTGCAACTCTACAAGTCAACGCACAAGCATCACCCGTGCACATTGTGGGCGGCAACATCACGCGCAAACTATGCGTGGCTGTTCGATCACTTCCGTGCGCTTAACGACGAGTACTTTCACAGGTACTACAAGAACCACCTTTCGTGGACCAAACTGCGCGACGTTCTCGCAGAGCCACCAGCTCAGATGCGCGACGACGACCCGACCCCATTCGCTCAGGCTATGCCTGACGAGTACAAGCACGACGACGCTGTCGTTGCTTACCGTGCCTACTACATCAACGAGAAGGCAAATCTACTCACGTACACAAAGCGTGACCAACCTACATGGCTGACGTGTTGACAGTTTATCTGTTTACATGTAATCATGTGTAACCAAACGTGCACATATAAGTGCATACAGGAGTAAATCTATGGCTAGTATAAATGAGTGCAAGGCAACCGTCTCTGCAATTTTCCGTAAATCACCCAAAGCCGTGCCGATGTTGCATGGTGCGCCCGGCATGGGTAAGAGCGACGCGGCTATTCAAATCGCTGATGACTTAGGCATTCCCCGTGATCGTGTGCTTGTCGTACACATCAACAACCATGACGTTGTTGACTTCACTGGTGTGCCATCTGTCACCGACGGTATGACCGTGTTCAATCCAACCAAAATGTTCTATGACTTCCGCCAAGGTACAGGCGCAGGCATGATTGTGTTAGAAGAATTAGCGCAGTCCAACCAACAGTTGCAGACATGGGCGGCAGGGTTCGTGTTAGAGCGTGAAACCCCGATGTTCAAGGTAGACGACGACGTCGTGATGATCGCCACAGGTAATCGCGCAGAAGACCGCGCAGGTGCCAAGCCACTGTTAGGCCATCTCAATGACCGCATGTACCACTTCGATGTAGAGACTTCGCTCGATGACTGGTGCGAGTGGGCTATGAACAACGGTGTCGACGCAATGGGTATCGCGTTCCTTCGCTTACGTCCCAACCTGCTCAATGACTACGACCCCAACAGGCGTAGCAATCCAACCCAACGCTCGTGGACTAAGCTGTTCACAGAAGTGCCTAACGACTTACCCACTAACATGTATCTGACTGCTGCCGAGGGTAAAGTCGGTGAAGGTGCCGCCGCCGAGTGGGTAGCCGCACGTGACATGATGAATAAGATGCCTAGCATCGACGTCATACGTCTGCACCCTGCTGACACTGAGGTGCCACAAGAACCTGCGGTCAAGTATGCCGTGTCGACTGCGCTGTCTATGACTGCAACGCCCGATAGCTTTGCACGTGACATGCAGTACATGGCTCGACTGCCGAAAGAATTCCAGATGGTGTACGTCACTGATGCGCTGAGGTTATCGCCGCAGTTGCAACAGACCAAGGACTTCATCGACTGGGCTATCAAAAACAAAGACATCTTTATGGGAGGTAATTAATGGATAAAGACGACATCCGCTTTGAACTGACAAACATAGAAGTGTCAGCCCTTGAACTAGCTAACGGCAACTACCGCGCCGGTGAGTTAGAAACCGATCTAATGAAAATAGCACAAGCCGCTCGCGAGCTTGCCTACAAACTAATGGGAGAATCCAAATGACTATGCAAGAAAAACTCCGTGCCGCAATGCTTGCCGCACAGTCTTCGCCGGTGTCAACAAACGAAGCGCCGACCCCGACCGCTTCGCCTGATTGGGTAGAGGCAATCGCTGACGTCGAGACCGAGTCCGCTGTCCAAGCTATGGATACGGAGTCACCGTCGGTCCCTTCTACGTATAATTACGTAGACCACGACTCATCATCCGTCGTCGCAACACCTGACCCCGGTAACGTCAACGCCGAACCTGTTAACGTGTCAACTCCTCAACCAGTTACACCTACGTTTACGGTCAAGAACCTCGACGAGAAGGCTGTGCTCGTACAGGTCAAGCGACGCATGTACTCACCGTACAAGCTAGACACCGAGGAGACTCGTGCATACGGCGCAGGTAATGTTAACAA
>ERZ1046568.1948-NODE-1948-length-14028-cov-4.350104_pt1 | contig 14028 bp, 10 predicted proteins | sample MGYA00383092_ERZ1046568 | MGnify/ENA primary metagenome ERZ1046568 (study PRJEB29581, sample SAMEA5548362) | metagenome | biome: marine; feature: coastal; material: water | depth 1 m | study: Short-term variability in the microbial, nano- and picoplankton... | reverse complement strand
TTCAAACCGTTTTAGGGCAATCTAACAAAGCAGAATCACTAGATTCTTTGTACCGAGAAGATCAATTGTATATTTCTGTAACGTATAATGCTTTGATTAATTTGACAGAAGATATGACTCAAAATAGTTTCTCACCAGGACTTCACTTGGGGTTCATGAGAGATTTTCCAATGAACAAAGCTCGAAATTTTGCTATCGGATTAGGACTCGGTTATTCTTACAATAGATTTAATCAAAATTTAAAAATTGACACTTCATCTCAACCTATATACGAGATTGTTGAAGGGGGTAATTTTAACAAGAACAACTTTTCTCAACATCTTATCGAATTCCCTTTAGAGTTCCGTTGGCGCACCTCTAATTCAGAAACATATAAATTCTGGAGGATTTACTCCGGAATCAAAGCGGGATATGTATTTGCTTCTAAATCTGTTTTTGAAGACGCTAATGAACGGCTGTATTCAAAAAACTTAGAAGGCCTAAACGCATGGCAATATGGTCTTACCCTTAGTGTAGGGTATAACACTTGGAATGGTTATGTTTATTATGGTTTGAACTCTGTTTTTGATTCGGTTTCGACAATAAACAATCAATCAATTGATTTCAATTCCTTAAAAATTGGTCTTATATTCTATATTCTATAACCAATTATTTAAAAGTACCAGTTGAGGTGTCACTCCAATAATGAGGCCGACGAAAAGCTCTCTTACCGTATGTGCTTTTAGATGCAATCGGGAACTAGCCATTGCGCCCATCATAATAACAAATACAACGAAAGCACTGATTAATGAATAGCTATAGTGTAAGTTTAGTAGCACTATGAAAAAGAAGGTCCCACTAGCACTCATCATATGAATGCTGGATTTAAATTTTAATATAGCTAATACCAGACCAACTAAAACTGTTAGAACAATTCCCAAAAAATAATAATGTAATTCTTTACATAGAGGCTCTGGAAACACACCCACACACAGATATCCAATAATCATACTATTCAATAATAAAGGCCAGATCCGCTCTTTTGAGGTTTTAAGATGTATGGTTTGCGCTTGGTTTAATTTATTTAAAACAAAATACAATACGAGCGGTAATAAAACGCTCAAACTAATAATAGAAATCAACCAATAACTGATTTTTAGTGGTGAATAATATTCGGGAGTAACAGAAAAATAATATACAGCACCCATCCATGGCATCAGTAGGGGGTGAAATAAATAAGTGATACTTTTTAGAATTGATGTTAACATAGGTAGGTTTAGCTCTGGTAATATTACTAAAAAAATAGTATTTAAGTGATATGTAAAGCCAAAATTGATCGTACAATTTTAAGAATACCATCAAAATGCAAAATGACCGCCTTTATTCGTCGCCTTTTTGTTAAAATTTCTTAATTTTGCGACCTTAATAACAATGAACAATGAGCGCGACATTTCCTGATTATAAAGGACTTAACTTACCAAACATAGCAGATGAAATGCTAAAGTTTTGGGAAGACCATGATATATTTAACAAAAGTATCACCACTCGAGACGGAAAAACCCCTTATGTTTTTTTTGAAGGACCTCCTTCTGCAAATGGGTTACCAGGTGTACACCATGTCTTAGCGCGTGCCATTAAAGATATATTTCCACGCTATAAAACAATGAAAGGATTCCAAGTGAAGCGTAAAGCAGGGTGGGATACGCATGGACTACCGATTGAATTGGGCGTTGAAAAAGAACTCGGAATTACCAAAGAAGATATCGGTAAAACTATTTCTGTTGAAGATTATAATGCAGCCTGTAGAAAAGCGGTTATGCGATACACCGACATTTGGAATGATCTTACTCAAAAAATGGGGTATTGGGTCAATATGGAGGATCCGTATGTGACTTATGATCCTAAATACATGGAAAGTGTCTGGTGGTTATTAAAACAAATTTATAATAAAAACCTTCTTTATAAAGGGTATACGATTCAACCCTACTCACCAAAAGCAGGAACCGGATTAAGCTCCCACGAGCTGAATCAACCGGGAACCTATCAAGATGTTACAGACACGACTATAGTCGCGCAATTTAAAGCAACTACGGCCTCACTCCCTGTGTTTTTACAAAACGAAGGTCCGATCTTATTTTTAGCTTGGACCACAACGCCATGGACTTTGCCAAGTAACACGGCCTTAACAGTAGGGCCAAAAATTGAATATGTACTCGTAAAAACGTATAATCAATACACCTTTGAAGCGGCCAATGTAGTTGTTGCAAAGGCATTGGTTGGAAAGCAATTTAACGGAAAATTCAAAGAAGTTGATGCGGCAGATGGTTTAGAAGGCTACCAGTCTTCAGATAAAACCATTCCATTTTATATTGTAAAATCCTTTACCGGGAAAGATTTGGTCGGAATTACTTATGAACAATTGCTCGATTATGCTCTACCACATGACCATCCAGAAAATGCATTCCGAATTATTTCGGGCGATTTTGTAACCATTGAAGATGGAACAGGGATTGTACATACTGCTCCAACATTTGGTGCTGATGATGCGATTGTTGCCAAACAAGCCAGTCCCGAAATTCCGCCATTATTGGTAAAAGACAAGGACGATACTTTAGTGCCATTGGTAGATTTACAAGGTCGGTTTAGACCCGAAGTCGCAGAATTTGCAGGACGTTATGTTAAAAACGAATATTATCCGAAAGGGGAAGCCCCAGAAAGATCGGTAGATGTCGAACTGGCGATTAAGTTAAAAACAGAAAATAAAGCCTTTAAGGTAGAAAAATATAAACACAGTTATCCAAACTGCTGGCGAACGGATAAACCAATTTTATATTATCCATTAGATTCTTGGTTTGTGAAAGTAACCGATGTAAAAGATCGCATGTTTGCTTTGAATCAAACAATTAATTGGAAACCAAAAAGTACTGGAGAAGGCCGTTTTGGAAACTGGTTAGCAAATGCGAACGATTGGAATTTATCACGCTCTCGTTATTGGGGAGTTCCACTTCCTATATGGAGAACAGAAGATGGGAAAGAAGAAATCTGTATTGGTTCTGTGGAAGAGTTAAAATCAGAAATGCAAAAAGCAGTACAAGCAGGGGTCTTAGAAAACGCCATTTTTGAAGATTTTGTAGTTGGCGATTATTCGCTTGAAAATTATGCTAAAATCGATTTACATAAAAATATTGTAGATGCCATTATTTTGGTATCTGCATCAGGGCAGCCAATGCATCGCGAAAGTGATCTCATTGATGTGTGGTTTGATTCTGGAAGTATGCCTTATGCACAATGGCATTACCCATTCGAAAACAAAGATTTAATTGATCAAAACAAAGCCTTTCCAGCTGATTTTATTGCGGAAGGTGTAGATCAAACTCGAGGTTGGTTTTATACCCTTCATGCGATTGGAACCATGGTTTTTGACTCTGTGGCGTACAAAAATGTTGTTTCAAATGGCTTAGTATTAGATAAAAATGGACAAAAAATGTCGAAACGATTGGGCAATGCAACCGATCCTTTTGAAACGCTATCAACTTATGGCGCAGATGCTACCCGTTGGTATATGATTAGTAATGCGAACCCATGGGATAATTTGAAATTTGATACAGAAGGGATCGAAGAAGTCAAACGAAAGTTTTTTGGCACTCTGTACAACACTTATTCATTTTTTACACTCTATGCTAATATCGATAAATTTAGTTATGCTGAGCCCGATATTCCTACTAAAGAACGCCCAGAAATTGACCGTTGGATTTTATCGGAATTAAACTCACTAACAGAAAAAGTGGATGCGTATTATGCAGACTATGAGCCCACCAAAGCGGCCCGTGTAATTTCCGAATTTACGCAAGAATACCTCAGTAATTGGTATGTTCGTTTGAGTCGAAGACGTTTTTGGAAAGGCGAGTATCAAACGGATAAGATATCTGCGTATCAAACCTTATATACATGTATGTTAACCATTGCAAAGCTTAGTGCGCCTATAGCACCTTTTTTTATGGATCGCTTGTATTTAGATTTGAATTCAGTAACCAATAAAGAAATATTTGAAAGTGTTCATTTAGCGAATTTTCCAACTGTAAACGCCTCTTTAATCAATACAGATTTAGAGCGTAAAATGGAACAAGCACAAACCATTTCATCACTCGTATTGTCGTTAAGAGCTAAAGAAAAAATTAAAGTTCGTCAGCCTTTACAGAAAATCATGATTCCTGTGAGTTCGGCGGCTCAAAAAGAAGAAATTTTAGCCATTGCAGACTTAGTAAAACACGAAGTCAATGTGAAAGAAATTGAATTATTAGAGGATGCATCTGATATTTTAGTAAAACAAATAAAACCAAATTTTAAAACGCTTGGGCCCCGTTTTGGGAAGGATATGAAATTAATTGCAAATGCAATTAATAACCTACAGCCAAGCGACATTAAACAAATTGAAGAAAATGGAGTTTTAGGTATTGATCTTAATGCAAAAAGCATTAATTTGGAACGCGGTGATGTAGAGATTACCTCTCAGGATATTGAAGGTTGGTTGGTAGCCAACCAGGGATCTACAACGGTTGCTTTGGATGTTACAATATCGGAGACATTAAAAGACGAAGGGATTGCTAGAGAATTGGTCAATAGAATTCAAAATTTAAGAAAAGATTCTGGATTTGATGTTACAGATCGTATCGAGGTTTTTTTACAAAAAGAGGCTCATATTGAGAACGCTATAAAACAAAATTTAGATTACATAAAATTAGAAACATTAACGGAGGAGCTACAAGTCGTAGCGCAACTTGACAAAGGAATAGAGGTGTCTTTTGACACGATTGAGACCAAGTTGTACATCCAAAAATCCAAATAATTATGTCCATTGAAACCACAAGTCGATACTCCGACGAAAAATTAGAAGAATTTAGAGTCCTCATTCATCAAAAAATAGAGAAAGCGCAGCACGATTTAGAGTTAATCAAAAGCGCTTACATGAATGACTTAAACAACGGTACTGAAGATACATCTCCAACATTCAAAGCTTTTGATGAAGGCAGTCAAGTGATGAGTAAAGAGTCTAATTCGCAGTTAGCAATTCGACAAGAAAAATTTATTAGAGATCTTAAAAATGCCTTGATTCGAATTGAGAATAAGACCTATGGAATTTGTAGAGTGACAGGAAAACTCATTAACAAAAAACGATTGGAGTTAGTGCCACACGCCACTTTAAGCATTGAGGCTAAGAATATGCAAAAATAAGATGTCTAAAAAACAGACATTTTTATTAATAGTGCTCATTCTTTTTATAGATCAAGCCTCAAAAATATACATTAAAACACATTTTGAGCTCGGTCAAGAACTTAAGGTTTTTGATTGGTTTAGACTATTTTTTATTGAAAACGAAGGGATGGCCTGGGGTGCAAAAATTAGCGATGTTTCTTCTTATATATCTGATTCAAGTGCCAAATTGTTTTTAACTGTTTTTAGAATTTTCGCTGTATGTGGCATCGGATGTTGGTTACACCAAAGCTTTCAAAAATCGGCCTCTAAAATCCTCATTATTGCTTTAGCATTAGTGTTTTCTGGAGCACTCGGAAATATTTTTGATTCTGTTTTTTATGGGATCTTATTTGATGGTAGCCTGGGGCAAACAGCGACTTTATTTCCTTCACAAGGTTATAGTAATGTATTTCATGGAAACGTTGTAGACATGCTTTACTTCCCCCTATTTAAAGGCTATTTTCCCGACTGGTTGCCACTTATTGGTGGACGCTATTTTTCTTTTTTTGATCCTGTTTTTAATATTGCTGACATGGCAATAAGCACCGGAATTGGTCTGCTACTAGTGTTTAACAAAAAAGTATTCCCGAAGTCTTCATTCGATTAAAACGTATACGTTTTATGTGGCGTAACACAATAATCTAAAGGGATGTCGAAAAGCTCAATGTCTTTTATTTCTGCGTCTGCTTCAAAAAATGAAAGCCCAATTTTCAAAGTATCTTTTGAACAGTTTTTTAAAAACCCATCGTAAAACCCTTTTCCATATCCTACCCGATTTCCTAATTTATCAAAAGCCATGAGCGGAATAAACACCACTTCAATTTGTTGGTTACTTATCGGAATACCATTCTTGGGTTCTGGGATGTTCCATCTGTTTAATTCAATACTCGTATTGTCTTGCAGTAATACATGTGACATCGTTTTTGCTTCAAAGTCAGTTTTTGAGAGCACAATATGTTTATCTTTTCCAGCAAGAACAGATAAAATAGGTTCTGTTTCTACTTCGTTTAAAGATTTAATAGTTAAAAATATATGAAAAAATGAACGATCCCATATTGGAAGTTTTAGCACATGATTCGCAATTAGAAGGCTAGAGTCTTCTATTTTTTTTGGGCTTAAATTTGCTCGAAGTATTTTGTATTTGCCTCTTAATTCTGTTTTCTTCACGCGCTAATATTCTTTATGCCTTTACCCTGTTCAATATAGGTTATGATGGCTTTTGCAATATTTTTGTTTGAAACCTCCTCAATTCCTTCAAGTCCAGGAGTAGAGTTAATTTCCATCACTAAAGGGCCTCGATTTGACTGTAAGATATCGACGCCACAAATAGGTAGTTTTAGTTTTTTAGCCGCTTTGATAGCAAGTTCAATTTCCTCATCACTCAGTTTACGGTACGTATAGCTTCCACCTCTGTGAAGATTCGATCTGAATTCGCCTTTTTTCCCTTGTCGTTTCATTGCACCAACAACTTGACCATCCACGATAAAAACTCTTAAGTCAGCTCCTTTGGCTTCGGCAATATACTCTTGAACTAAGGCCCTAGCTTCGAGCCCGTTAAATGCTTCTAGTACCGATTCAGCGGCATTTTTTGACTCTGCTAAAACAACACCAATTCCTTGAGTTCCTTCAAGAAGCTTGATGACTACAGGGGTACCACCAACCCGAGCAATTACGTTTTCTATGTCGCGCGAGTAATTAGTAAAAACAGTTTTTGGCATGTCGACACCTGCTTTGGAAAGGTGTTGAAAACTTCGTAGTTTATCTCGCGATTGGAGAATGGCATTTGAGGATACAGTCGAAAACACATTCATCATTTCAAACTGTCTGACCACGGCACACCCATAATAAGTAACGGAAGCTCCAATGCGTGGAATGATTGCATCCACATAATTGAGATATTTATCTTTATAAAAAATAGTCGGTTTTTCTTTTTCAATAATCAAATCACAATCCAAAGGATCAATGACTTCAACCTGATGATGTCCCCGTTCAGCTTCTTCGACAAGCCTTCGAGTTGAATAAAGATTTATATTGCGTGAAAGTATTACAATATTCATAAAAAGAATGGTGTTTACTATTGCAAGATACTAAAAATGCAAATTCCATTTTTACAATCGTTAGAATTAATATACCTTTGAATTAATGACGCATTCTAATATAGAACTTCAACTACAAACGTTACCAAATACGCCTGGTGTCTATCAGTTTTACGACGCTACGGGTGTAGTAATTTATGTAGGAAAAGCTAAAAACTTAAAAAACAGAGTTCGTTCCTATTTTAATAAAGTCCATGATTACGGAAAAACAAATGTTCTTGTCAAGAAAATAGTTGAAATAAAACACATCGTTGTAGAGACCGAAACAGATGCGTTGTTGCTAGAAAACAACCTTATCAAAAAATACCAACCTCGTTATAATGTTCTCTTAAAAGATGATAAATCCTATCCATGGATCTGTATTAAAAACGAGCCATTTCCTAGAGTGTTTCAAACCCGTCGCGTTATCAAAGATGGATCTGAATATTTTGGACCTTATACAAGCATAAAAACGGTTTATACGCTTTTAGATCTTGTGAAAGGCCTCTTTCCATTGAGAACTTGTAAATACGATTTATCAAATGAGAAAATAACCAGTCAGAAGTATAAAGTTTGCTTAGAATACCACTTAGGAAACTGTAAAGGCGCTTGTGAAGCCAAAGAACGCGAGGCTTCTTATTTGAAAAATATATCAACGATTCGCGAAATTTTAAAAGGAAATTTTAAAAATTCAATTTCTGTTTTTAAAGCTCAAATGAAATTATTTTCAGAAAACTTAGAGTTTGAGGCGGCTCAATCTTTAAAAGATAAACTACAAATTCTCGAAAACTATCAAGCCAAATCAACCATTGTGAATCCAAAGATTAGTAATGTTGATGTATTTTCAATTGTGAGCGACGAAAGCTATGCCTACGTCAATTTTTTGCAACTTTCCTACGGCGCAATTATTCGATCGCACACGATGGAGTTGAAAAAGAAACTCCAAGAAACTGACCAAACGTTGTTAGAACTTGCTATTACAGAAATGCGTCAACGATTTGAACTAAAATCCAAAGATATTTATGTGCCTTTTGAAGTGAATTTAGGGACTGGTTTCAAAATCACGATTCCTAAGGTAGGAGACAAAAAACAATTGATAGATTTATCATTACGAAATGCTAAATATCAACGTCTCGAACAATTAAAACAGGTTAAAATCACCGATCCTGACCGTCATGTGGAGCGAATTATGGCGCAGATGAAATCGGACTTGCGACTTTCAGAAGCCCCGACTCATATCGAATGTTTTGATAATTCAAATATTCAAGGGACACATCCCGTTGCGGCTTGTGTGGTTTTTAAAAATGGAAAACCTAGTAAAAAAGAGTATCGTCACTTTAACATAAAAACAGTGGAGGGGCCAGACGATTATGCATCAATGACCGAAGTGGTATATCGACGCTACAAGCGGTTATTAGATGACAAACAACCCTTGCCACATTTGATCATAATAGATGGTGGTAAAGGGCAATTATCTGCTGCTTTAAAGAGTTTAGATGATTTAGATCTTCGTGGAAAAATTGCGATTATCGGAATTGCAAAACGTTTAGAAGAATTATTCTATCCAAATGACCCAATTCCCTTATATTTAGACAAAAAAAGTGAAACTTTAAAAATCATACAACAACTTCGGAATGAAGCACACCGTTTTGGGATCGAACATCATCGCAATAAACGTAGTAAAACAGCCTTAAATTCGGAGTTAGAATCGATTGCAGGAATCGGAGAAAAAACAATTGTAGAGTTATTAAAAAAATTCAAATCTGCACAACGTGTTTCATTTGCAGCATTGGATGAACTAGAACAAGTTGTTGGGGTGTCAAAAGCCCACATTATATATAATTATTATCAAACTAAATCAAGTGCGTAACCTACTAATCATACCATTTATTTTCTTATTCTCTTGGGGGTTTTCTCAAGAAAAAGAAGTTAAGAACCCGCGTGTCGGGTTGGTTCTTAGTGGTGGTGGCGCTAAAGGATTAGCACAGATAGGAGTATTAAAGACCTTAGATAGCTTGGGTGTTCGCGTCGATTATATTTCGGGCACAAGTATGGGATCTGTCATTGGGGCACTGTATGCATCGGGTTACACAGGCAAACAACTAGATTCAATTGTTAAGAAGTTTGATTTTCAGACCATAATTAATGATGAAGTACCGCGAGAGTCAAAAACCTTTTTTGAGCGAAAGAATGCCGAAAAATACGCACTTTCACTTCCAGTAAATAACTTTAAAATTCAACTGCCTTCTTCGATTTCTAGAGGACAAAACATGTTTAATTTATTTACGAAACTAACACTCAGTGTCTCTGGAGTTAACGATTTCAGTAAACTCCCCATCCCTTTTTACTGTATCGCAACCGACATGCAGACGGGTCAAGAAGTCGTATTAGATCATGGGAGTTTAGCACAAGCGATCGCAGCGAGCAGTGCTTTGCCCACACTTTTTCAACCAATCGCATTAGATGACAAATTATTGATGGATGGTGGAATCGTAAACAACTATCCAATTGAAGGTCTACAATCTAAAGATTTGGATGTGATTATAGGCGTTGATGTCCAGGGGCCACTGCTAGATACAAACCGTTTAAATTCGGTTTCAGATATTTTAATTCAAATTAATAATTTTAGTGCCATCAAAGAAATGAAGGCCAAAGCCAAATTTACAGACATCTATATCCATCCAAATGTCAATGAATATACCCTTATTTCGTTTGAAGACAAAAACGAGATTATTAAAAATGGGGAAACTGCTACTGAAAAGTTTTTAGATGAATTAAAAGCCATTGCAGCTGCTCAAAACTATCAAAAAGAGGTGATTGAAAGGCCTCATTTTGATGAAATTAAAATTAATAAAGTCGAAATTACAGGGAATGAAAAACACACCGCCTCCTATATATTGGGGAAATTAAGGTTTCGAAGTAATGAGATGATTACTTATGACGATTTTAGTAAAGGCGTTAATAATTTAGTGGCAACCAATAATTTTGATAGTTTTTTATATAAGTTTTCACCATCCGGTCAAGGCTATGATTTATATGCGAAAGTTATTGAATCCAAAAACACAACATTTGTCAAACTTGGACTCCATTATGATCAATTATATAAAAGTGCCGTTCTATTAAACCTTACCAAAAAACAACTGTTACTCAAAAACGATGTATTGTCTTTAGATTTTATCCTCGGAGATAATAGCCGTTATAATTTTGACTACTATATAGACAAAGGCTTTTATTGGAGCGTAGGAATGAACTCTCGTTACATAGGGTTTACTCATTCTACAGGTCCATCAGGGTTGATTAATACGGATAATTATCCTACAGTCGATAAAATTCAGATATCTTTCAGTGACTTTGCACATCAGTTTTTTGTTGAAACACTTATTAAAAAGGACTTAGCGCTAAAAATAGGATTAGAGTTTAAGAACTTAAAGATCACAACGACAGACAGTTCGTTTTTGGCTATTTTTGACTCCACGGAATATAAATTTGAAGACAGTAACTTTTTTAGTGGTTTTGGGTCATTGAAAATTGATACCATTGACAATAAATTTTTCCCGACCAGCGGATTTCTGTTTGAAGGGGGATTTCAATACTATTTTGCATCTTCAAATTCCAACGGAAATTTTAACGATTTTTCAATTGTGAAATCACAAATATCCAAAGCATTCAAAATTACTGATCAGTTATCACTCAATATTGGCGCAGAAGGTGGCTTTATTGTAGGAGACAGTAGCACGAAGGCATTTCATTTTGGATTGGGGGGATATGGACAAAATTATTTTAATAATTTCTCCTCGTTTTATGGCTACGATTACTTAGCCCTTATAGGCGATAGTTTTGTCAAAGCGGATGCTACAGTTGATTATGAAATTTTAAAGAATCACCATCTTAATATCTCTGCTAATTTTGCCAACATTGGAGAGGGTATTTTTTTAAATAGCGATTGGATCCAACCACCTTCTTACGGAGGTTACTCTGTGGGGTATGGTTATGAGGCATTTTTTGGGCCGATAGAAGTTAAATATAACTGGTCCGAAGAAACCAAAAAAACTGGTTTTTTTGTAAATGTAGGGTACTGGTTTTGAAAAAATTAATAGCCACATCGAGTTCGCTGCTTTTTTGGAATAATAATTGCAAATTTGTTTTAAATATTAAGCGGTATGATTGATGACGTAAAATTTTATCACCCATGGACACTGATTAATAGCGAACAGCACGGGTCCGACAAAAAATAAATATAAACACATGAAAAAAAAATTATTTTTAGTGTTGCTTTTGGCAAGTTTAGGCTTTTTAAATGCCCAACAAACCTCCTCTTTTGAGGCAGGCGAATGGCTAAAGTTTAAACTGAGTTATAGTGGCTGGATGAAAGCGGGAAACGCAACCCTTCAAGTTTCAGAAACGACCTACGCCAGTAAGCCAGTTTATAGAGTGGTTGCTAAAGGGTGGACAACGGGTCCTATTAAATGGATTTTTAAGGTTCAAGACCACTACGAAAGCTATTTTGATAAGCAAACAGGGGCGCCTTATAAGTTTATTCGTGATATTGATGAAGGCGGTTATGTTAAAAATAGAATTATTGAGTTCGACCACAGCAACCAAAAAGCCCATATTACGGACATTAAAGACAGCACGAAAACCTCCGTTGATATCGGTCAAAATGTGCAAGATTTAGTCTCTGCCTATTACTATCTGAGAAATAATTATCAAACGAAAACAATTCAGATAAACGATATTGTAGCACTAGATATGTTTTTTGATAACGAAACCTTTAAGTTTAAATTAAAGTATTTAGGGAGAGAAACCATTCAAACGGCCTTTGGCAAAATTAAATGTCTAAAATTTAGACCCTATGTAATGGCTGGACGTGTGTTTAGTGAAGAAGAAAGTCTCACGCTTTGGGTGAGTGCCGACGAAAATAAAATTCCAATGAGAATAAAAGCCGTCCTAAGTGTTGGTTCTTTACGATCTGATTTAATCGCTCAAAAAGGGCTAAAACATCCCTTTGAAATTCAATTTTAATGAACAAAAATTCAAAAACCGACCAATTATCAAATAAACTGAAGGATAAATATCAGGCCATTCGCCAGGACCCAGACGTTCATTTAGAAGGCTTATTACATAGTAAACCGATCACGTATTGGGATTATATACATACCGATGCCCTTCTAAGTTTACAAATTCAACGAACAGAATTTCCCGATGAGATGGTGTTTATTAGCTATCATCAAATAAATGAGCTTGTTTTTAAGATGATTCTTTGGGAAATTCGACAAGTCGCAGAAGCATCCCCCTTGAGTTTGTCGTTTTTTAAAGACAAACTCATGCGTATCAGTCGTTATTTTGACATGCTAACGACCTCTTTTGATATTATGAGAGACGGTATGGACGTGTTACAATACAATAAATTTAGACAGACACTCACGCCAGCAAGTGGTTTTCAAAGCGCTCAATATCGACTTATTGAGTTTGCATCTACTGAGCGCATCAATCTTATTGATGTCAGATTTCGTAAAAAAATAGATACAAATACGTCATTTGAAGAAGCGTTCGACCATTTATACTGGCAAGCTGCAGGAAAAGACTTTAAAACGGGTCAAAAATCAATTCTGTTAATCAACTTCGAAAACCGTTACAAAAACGAGTTCAAGACGTTCATGGAAGCCTATGCTTCTAAAAATTTATGGTCAAAATTTAAAGAGTTACCTGAAGAGCATCAAAAAGATGAAGCACTAATTGCAGCGATGCGCCATTACGATTATACAGTCAATATCACCTGGGTAATGGCACATTACAATGCCGCCAAACATTATATCTTAGGGAAAGACGGCGATGGTGCAGCCACTGGAGGAAGCGATTGGCAAAAATATATGCATCCAAAATACCAAAAAAGAATATTTTTTCCTGAACTTTGGAGCAATGAAGAAAAAGACAATTGGGGACATGCAGTGGAAGGACTATAAAAAATATTTTAAAGCAAGATATTTCATTTACGGACTTATGATTATCAGCTTTTATAGCATTCTAAAAAGATGCTCAAGTGATGATCTAGTGGAGGCTGAGCCAGAGGCGATTGTCGAAAAAGACCATTATAAATTTGGATACAACCTAACTAACTATCGGGTCGTTAATGATACGATTAGGAGTGGTGATAGCTTTGGTGTGATTTTAGAACAACACCATTTGTTTTATCCACAAATCCATCATATTGCCGAAAAAACAAAAGAAGTTTTTGATGTCCGTCAGTTAAGAATTGGGAAACCTTACACGGTTTTATACGATAAAGGGAGTCTTCAAAATCCATTAGTTTTTATCTATCAACCTAATAAAATCGAATATGTAGTCGTTGAGTTTTGCGATTCAATTATTGCATATACAGAAAGAAAATTTGTTAAAGTAGTCGAAAAAGAGACGTTTGGGTTCATTCAAAGCACCCTCTCTGAAACCATGGAGGATCAAGGTTTGCCTACACAACTGATTTATGATATGTCCGATGACATCTACGCTTGGACCATCGATTTTTCTAGACTTCAGAAAGGCGATAATTTCAAAGTGATTTATGAAGAACGTTATGTAGACGATTCTATATACGCAGGGATTGAAAACATTAAAGCTGCTTTTTTTGAACATAAAGGCGAATCGTTTTATGCGTTTAATTATATAAATGCGGATTCAAAAAATAGAACCGATTATTTTGATGAAAAAGCAAAAAGCCTTCGAA
>ERZ1046568.1944-NODE-1944-length-14044-cov-6.055258_pt1 | contig 14044 bp, 18 predicted proteins | sample MGYA00383092_ERZ1046568 | MGnify/ENA primary metagenome ERZ1046568 (study PRJEB29581, sample SAMEA5548362) | metagenome | biome: marine; feature: coastal; material: water | depth 1 m | study: Short-term variability in the microbial, nano- and picoplankton... | reverse complement strand
ATAGATTGGTATTATTATCTAAAATCCATTCTCCAATGTCTTCGCAACTCATTCTACCAAATTCTAATATATTACCTCCAAAATTAGTTCGTAATTGTTTTTTAATTCGACGTTGCATTAAAATAAATTCTTCATCTCTGTCTGTGTGTGTTACTTTTGCATAACACTTAAATCCAAATTGATGCCGATGCCTGTCAGACAAAAACGATACTTCTGGAAATATTTCTTTAGCTTCGGGCCAATTATGAAATCCTTCAATGCTAAACGTTACTACTACTGAGTACTTCATTTGCTATTAACTTTTTAAATTTAGTTGTAGACCATCCATGATCTCTATTAATATAATGTATTGGGATATTTAGATCTTTACCTGTAAACTCTTTATCTTTATAATCGTCTCCTAAAAATCTCACTTTAATTTGAGCTTGTCGATCGGCAATTATATTGTATAATTCGGCTTCAGTGGTATATGTAAGTACATCATCGATCTGTTCAAAGCATTTTAACATTTCAACACGATCTTGTACATTTAGAATCGGCTTCAATTTATGAGGCCTTTCAATAGACGGATCAGTATGTAATAATACTATAAATTTATCACAATTAGATTTACATTCTTTAAACATTGCAATATACCCTGGGTGTATTACGTCAAAATTACCTGCAATTATACCAATATCCATCATAGCTCTTCGTCGAATTTATAGTTGCTAGGTTTAATTTCCATCATATTGCATTTAGTTACTTGATGAACCCGATACCAACCAGCATCTACACTAAATGTATCGGTGTCTTTAAGAACTTGTAATGCTTTATCTTGTATTCTATATATAATGTGGCATCTATTAATTAGATCAGGCGGTATACGTGTTATAGTTTCTGTATTTGCTTCTATAGTAATAGCACAATTACTTGTGTCTAATATCCAACGAATTGTTTCCAATTGTTTAGTTCCTACAAAACATTCTAACATGTATTCTATGGTAAAATAATAATGAGGATATTCGTTAACATTAGATACGTTTAGTCCATATTTTTTATCGTCATCTAACTCTCTTACGAAGAATGTCATGATATCAGAATATCTACCTTCAACTTCTAAACCACGCCATTGTTTTTTGCCGTACATATATAACTTTTTTATTTATTATAGTAAAAATATTACTATTTTCCAAATGAAAAGAATTTATTTACCGTATTATTTTCTGGTAATTTACCCCAATTCATTGCTGCGTAAAAATCATCTATCTTTCCTTGCAAATCTCGCTCAAACATTTTATCTCTATCAATATACATGTTAACAAAATCTACTAACTCTTTAGGATCTTCATATCCACGCAATGCCATGGTATCAAACCCATATGGATTATTTTTAAGATATCCCCACTTTACTTTTTCTCCATTTGTAATATCAGTTACATCTGTATTTAATTGTGTTAACATATCGTTAAAATTAATTGCCGATTTAACGTGAGCTGGAGTACCTGATATATATCCGGTAAATGGTTTACGATTCTTAATGTATTTAGATACCTCCTTGACTCCGGAGTTCTTCATTACATTGAGAACATCTGATTTTTGTATAGACGATTTAAATTCAAATATAACATCTGACGTTTCTGTTTTGCTTTTTTCTTTGAGTACACACCATAATGTTTCCTTCATGATCTTTTTGAAATCAGTCGGAAAACTAGATCGAACTACGTCTAATCCTTTGATATCCATTTTATTAGTTGGTTTACCCTCTTTGAATATTACCCATTGAGCATAACGCTTTTTAGCAATCCAAAGACCAGACTTTGCTACATATTCTTGTTTAATTTGGAATCTATGATCGTTTGTATTATGAAATGCAACAGCATATTGATCATACATTGCATTTACATATTTTTGTATTTCTGACGCAATCTCATTAGTTTTATCAATCATGAATTGCTCGTCTGTTTCATCAAAACCAGGATATCGTTTTTCTATTAATGGTAACGAACTAACAAATGTAGAATCTGTATCAGTATAAAAAGAAAATTCTGCTTTATTTCCATTTGCATTTATAAAATGATCTTTACCAGTTTCCTTTTCATAATATTTGTTAATTACTTTTGCTGAAAATTTAATTACGCTTTGACCAGTTGCTGTAATTGCACCCGCATTGTCTAGATCATGAAATCTAAATGTCTTCAATCCTAATACCCCATAGAATGAATTAAGCAAAACCTTTTGTGTCAATTGTAAGGCATCATAAAATTTATAATCTTCAGACCCAACTTCATATTCATCTCGTTTATTCTTAAAGGTAACACGCTCATTAAACCACTTTTCTAGAATAGCTGGGAGAAATCCTTTTCTGGAAGTATCATAGACTGCTCCGTTACTTGCAACAGTATATTTATTGTTAGATAACCACTGCTTTACGTCTGGTATTGTATTTGGGTTATTATGAATACTAACTTCTTGACTTTTAGGGCTTAGTAGGCATTCTTCGTCCCAATTATTAATAACTCCAATTTTAGTTTCTGGAGATATATTGAGACTCATAATAATACTAGGATATAGTGAAGTTAAATCTAAATCATATATCCATTTGTATAATCCTGGAATAGGAGGCATTACATATGCTCCCGCAAGTGCATCTTGTCGTTCTTCTTCTATAAATCGAAATTGTTTATTTGGTGCTACAAATCCGTTTCTTTTTAGATCTACAATTGCAGCTCCATCTAAATATTTAGATGCATAATATACATCTTCATATGGAACATGTCCTTTATGGCAAATAGTTCTAGCTAAATTAATAAGTTGTAATTTTTCATCTAATTCATATACCAAATCAACATCGGTCATATTATAATAAGCAAACTTATGAATATCTTGCTCGAATAGATCATCTAAATCTCCGTCATATTCAACTTTACCTTTATTGAGCTCAGTCTTACCAACAGTATCTAATCTATAGTTAGGAAGTTCTGTATATGTAAAGTTTTTGTATAATTTAATATAATCTAAGCTAGACACGCCAAATATCTTCCACTTTTTACTTTTAGGATTTTGTGTAACTATTCCAGCTGGAGAAAATTTCTTTATAGATTGATTACCTAATATTTTTTTACACCTACCTAATAAGTATGGAATATCATAGCCGTCAGTATTCCAACCAGTTATAACCGTTGGTTGAATCTCAGCAAATGCGTTAATGAATCTCGTAAGCAAATCACGTTCGCTTCGGAATATTTCCAACACATAGTTATCGCCTTCTATAATTGATTCTTTAATTCGTTTACGTTCATCTAATATTAGAACTCTACGGTCATTACCAGCTTTGTCATAATATGCAATTGATGTTATAGCAGTTCGGACGTCGTCAATAGTACTATATCCATTTTCGTCTTTTGCTGTTTCTATATCAAAATAAAAATCTCTATGTCCTTTTGAGACATCATCATTTTCATAGTATAAATCTATCAGTGTACGAACTTCTTCGTTTAAGTCTGATTCATATGCTTTTGAGTTATCACGATGATTACCAGGTACTCGGTCTAAACGAACACCATCTAATGTTTGGTATTGTCCATTTTCATTTGGTAAGTATCCATATGGCTTAAATGGAAACTTTTGATGACCTAATTCGTCATCCCACACGTGCATTATACCTCCGCGCTTATCATAACCGATTGCTTGATATGCCATTTACTTTTCTTGTTTTTTGCATATATTCCATATGCCGTAAATATTAATTGTGATAATAATAAAACTTAACATCATATGACTTATATTATATATAAAAAAATCATATGTTACCCAACCAATATCACCTATTATCCATGTTACCATGGCGTATTTAGTTAATTTCTGAGCGTTGAGTATATAACCGGCTAAGACTAATAATGTGCTAACCCATCCTAGAATTTCAATCATTGACTACGGCAATTTCTGATTCTCTTATTAACATAAAGTGTTCATCGTTTAACACTATTTCTTTGTTTTCACCTAGGTTAGATTTATATACATACACATTATCATTAACCTTTACAGTCATTGGAATACGCGCGCCTGTTTGAGTAAATAAACCATCACCGGTTGCAACTACTGTTCCTAATACAAATGCCATATCTCTATCAACTAGAATGATACCCGACTTAGTCTTTTCTGTCTTTTTTTCTACTTTTAGCAATACTTGATCACCCATTGGTTTCCAATTCATAACTTGTTCTTCTTTTTTATTAGTATAAACTTTATTTTTAAATCTTTATATGTTGTCGTGCTATACCAGTACATTATAATCCTTGTATATTAGCAATGGTGACACTATTTCCTACTAGCCTTGAAACTTCTTGACCTTGTGCATTAATTTTTATAAAACACGGAATATTTCTAACGTTATATTGATTAGCAATTTGCATATCATTGTCAATATTAATTGTTCGAAATGAAACAGTTAACTTATTTAGTTGTGGCTTTAATAATTTACATGGTCCACACCATGGTGCTGTAAAATATAGTAATTGACTCATTATACTCCTCTTTCTGTATCATATGCAATAATGTGGTCTCTACCGGTCATATTATAACCTTTCTCAGCACACATTTCGAATACCATTGGATACATTTTAATTAATTCATTTCTAGTGTCGCCAGCTGGCATAATATATGTTTTGTCTTTTGGAATATCGTGTTTAATTCTAAATTCCTCAATTTCATCTAGAGTTTTTTGAGTACCGTCCCAAACTGGCTTATAGTGATAGTCTTTATGATATGCTAATGTTTTAGAAATTGCGTCATGATTTAATCTTAATCGATTATGCACTTTAACCATACGTTCATCTACAATAGCCCCATTAGGAGTAGTAGCCCCCACCATGGGAACACTATTGCTGAACTTAGGAGACAAACTAATAAGATCCAATGGAATATCTGTTTCAAGATAATGGGATCCTTCAGTTTCGATAGTAACAAAAATATCTCTTTCATTTGCAAAATACATTATTTCATTTACCAATGCAGGATGCATCGTTGGCGAACCACCCGTTAACATCATTTCTTTTACTTGCGGATTCTTATCATAAATATCAATAATATCTTGGAAACAAAATGTTCCTTTTTCTGGATGTATTGATGTATACCAAGAGTCACACCATCCGCCTTCTCCAAAGTAACATCTATGAGTACAGCCGGTTGTTCTTACTGCAATAGTTGGTCTTCCGAATCTACTTCCTTCTGATTGTACACATCTATATACTTCTAATACTGGGAGTACTTTGTTATAATCTTCTATTCTTTTCATTTTTTTTAAATTACGATTTGTCGATAATTCTGACATTACAATTGGTAACATTTATCTTGTATAAAAGATGTTTTGAACTATAGATAACATTTCACTTATTATAAGTAAAATCATTGAAATAACCAAATTAAATGGAATAAATGAATATCCGATAATTCTGAAACCTGTTTTAATATATGAAAGTATCATATTTTTTTTAGAATTAGGTGTGTAATTATTATTTGTAGTTTTCCATAATGGCATCTTCTTATTACTGGAAAAGTATGTGCCGCGTCTTGATTCTGTTATTCCGTCACTCATATTAATTTAATTATTTTATTATTGATAACTTGCTGAATTTCTTTCATGTTCATATACTTCTACTTTACTAGCTCTTACTCTGCCGTTAGTTTCTTTTTTCAAAAAATCGTTTATAATTTCATATAGAAACTCTGCAAACTTTTCACAACCAGTATCATTTATAATACGAAGTTGAATAATACCTTGAGCATCCATCATTCGAAATGAATCTAACTCTGGATCATCATTTGCGATAATCACTGTGTGATCTAATAACCATGCAAAGTATTCTTTAGGAGCCATTCCGTATATTTGATTTTTCGAACGTTTCATTCCTCCAAAATCAAATACCCAGTTGCGGTGATCTAATTCACCTTCGAACCATACTCGAAATGATAATGCATATCCATGTAGATAACTACAATGCGTTTCGGTTGCTTTCCATTGTCGGAAACATGTTGAATATCCGTCAAATAATTTTGTTGATGTAAATTTAGCCATTATATCCTTTTATAAATTCATAATATTCTGATCTTGTAGATGGGTCATTTTTAAATGCACCAGTTAGTTTAGATGTCTTCATACTTGCACCTCCATGCTTAACTCCTCTACACTGTACACAATTATGAGAAGCATCAATCATGACAGCAACACCATTATTATCATCAATAATTGAATTTACTGCATGATGTATTGCAACTGTTAATTGTTCTTGAATTGCACCTCTTCTTCCAAAATGTTCTACTAATCTATTTAGTTTACTCAATCCAATTACATTACTATCATCGCCTGGAATATATGCAACATGTACTACACCCATTATAGTCTGATGATGATGTGAACACATTGAAGTTAATGGAATACCGCCTTCAAATACCATACCATCATATCCATCACTAGGGAATGTTGTTATTGCAGGCGGAGCTTCATATCTACCTGCCCATAAGTCATTTACATATGCTTTAGCAACTCTATATGGTGTTTTATCTGAATTAGGATCATTTCTCCAATCGCATTTTAGAGCATCTAAAAACATACCAAATGCATGTTCGGCGTCAGCAATCATTGCTAATTTTTCTTCTTTATTTAATGGGCGGCCTTCTGCAGCTCCATTGGCATATCCTGCCTTTACTAGTTCGATATCGATTTTTTTATCCATATTACTCCTTCAGTTTTATTATTACGAATTAATATTATTATATTTAATATAAGAATTTTTTTTCAAATAAACAAATAGCTCACACACTTTTTTTATTTAGTTATTATTGTTTATCCATTTTCGTATCTACAAGTCTATGCAGATCTGATACGTGTTCTGAAAATTTTGATATAATCTGGTCAGCACGTCTGTCCATATTACTTGATATTTTATCAAAATCCTGATTAGTGTCGCGTCTCATATAATCCATCTCTATATGCAGATGATTATCCAAATCGTCAATTCTACCCTTTAACTTTCTATAAACCTGCACGATTGCCATCACAACCCCACAAATCAATAGAGTGACTAAAACTGTAATTATTGTATGTTCCATAATTATCCTCCTATGTTATGGTGTGAGCTATTTGTATTATTTATATAATAATATATTTTATTTAATTTTCAAAGTATTTTCGCCTTTTTTATTTTTAGGCTCATATGGACAGTGCCGACAACCATTGCCGCAACAATGTCCTCTACGTGTATGGTAACTAGATGTCATTACCCGATTACCATTCTCGTAGTAAAAATCAGTAGGAAAGAGCTTGTTTCCAAACTCTTTCACGTACTGCTGATATATCCAATCTGTTCCCAAATTGACCATCATTTACTTTCCTTCTGCTACTGATGCTTTTCTGTAATCTGTAACTAGTTTCTTAAGTTCACCAACTGCTTTTCTTGCTTGTTGTTGTGACTTTTTTGTTGTTCCGTTATGCTGAGCTTCAAACTCATTCCATAAACTCAACATCGATTCAAATAACTCTTGTTTGTTCATCGTACTTCTTTTTTTTTTGTTAATAAATATATTTTACTGGTTATGTTATTTCGCAAGCGCCACCAGCACACGCTAATTCTCCTGATAAATCAGTATCATCATCTAATTCTACAATTTTAGATAAATCAACGTCTTTTAATGTTGTTAGCATTTTATTATATGTTTCTATATCACAATCTTCAAATGGAGCTTGTACATATGTACCACCGTTATATGGTAATACTGATAATCCATTGTAATGTTCTCTATTTTTCCACATCCATTCGCCAGCTAAATCCCATTCATCTTCTTTAAGTGATACAGTTGCTGACACATTATGTGTATTATTACCTGTACGGTGTCCTGGCTTTACCCATTCTAAATGAACTTTCTTTATTCTATCTAAAAGCTGAAATGGAGATTCTGTTCGCATAATTGCTCCAATTGGGGCCTTTTGTGGAATACTAATTACAGCCGTATCATGTGGTCTAAAATATTCATCTTCAATTAGTTCTGGATGATTGATTGATAGATATGTATATATTGCTTCATTCTTTCCAACTCGTACACGTCTAATATAATAATCATTGTGCCATGCATGGATTCCTGAGCTAGTTCCTAATGCTAATGAAGTTGTTCCTGCAGGCTTAACTGTGGTTGTTCTTGCACTCTCATTAATTCCTAAAATTTCTGCTACTCTAGAATTTTCATTTTTAACTATATCTGCTGCTTTAGTCATATCATATCCTAATACAGTTCCAGAGCCAATTCCTGTCATTGATACGCCTATCAAAGCATCTTTTTCGGTTGTTCTCTGCCAGACTGGTCTTAGATAGTGAAATTCAGTATACCCTGCCTGTAACGTTCCGATAAATGCAGCTGCTTTAACTCGATTTTCAAAATCTTCTTGTGATTCGATATCTGAAGCATTTACTTCACATAAGTTACAAAATTGGAATGGCCTTAATGCAATCTCACAACATGGGTTAGTTCCCCAATCTTTGTCATTTGTTAAATATATACCCGGTTCGCCTGCTCCTGATAATTCTACTCGTTTCCATAGATCCATAAAGAAACCTTTTGTTAATTTATGTCTCATCAATGCCGCAGAGTTATTTGCTCTACCTCGTTGCGGATTTGTTTCCCACCAGTTGCCTGACTTACATGAAATCATTTCTTCATCGTCAGCACTAAACAAACTAATTAATGCAGCACGTCTAATACCACCAGCTAAAACAGCGTCAGCTATATGACATATAATATCGTGAACTTCGATTGGAGATAATGAGTCGCCAATTTGTTTTGAGTCTAATATACCTTGAACTTTAATCAGGCACTCTTTAAGAGGTTGTGGTCCTGGTGCTTTACCTCCTGATGTAATTAGTCGAGCTCCTTTTGGTCTAATATCAGAGAAATCAAATTTTAATTTTGATGTGCCTTGAAAATAACTTTTTACAAGTGCCTTAACGGCATCAGCCCAACCTTCGATTGAATCCGCAATAAGAAATCTTCTTGTTCTGTCTAAATTTGGTTTTCTGATTTCAGGTAATTTTTCTACATGATGTTTTTGTACTGAATAACCAACTCCGGTACCGCCTAACAATAAAAACATCGTTTCGCCAAATGCTCGATAATCATCGATAGGAAGATATGCACAGTTATAAATTCTATTTGGGGAGATTTCAATAGGTTTGCCGCCAAATTGCAATGATCTCATCGATGGTAGTACTTTTTTTGCATAAACATATTCATACGCTTCTGATATCTCGTTGCGTAGTTTAGGATATTTTTCTATGTGCATATCCTTATTACGTGTTACTAATTCCTCCCATGCTTCACGGCGGTTCAAGGATGGGATATACTTAGCATACTTCATGTACACTGTAATATCACTTAAAATTTTGTTTGAAATCTCCATTTTGTAATCTCTTTTTTCTTTAATTAAACGATTTATTTTTAGACAAAAAAAGCCCGGGGTGTAACCCGGACGTGCTTTTATATAAATATGACATCATCCCAATGTTCCGCCCAGATCTTTAAACTTTTGCGCAAGATTTTTTTTCACAATATTTTCTCCCGTTTTCATTACCTGAGTCGTTTGCTTCCCTTGTGCAGTTTGTGGCTCAAAGAATTGAAATTGTCCATTATTTGTATTTATTTTACATGGCAATGTTACACCATCTGGGCCGAATCTATTTTTAATTACATGACCCCGACCCGTTCCAGACATTTTATCCTCTACCTTTCTAGAAAGAGACATTAAAAAGTCTGATACCATTACTTTGCCATATGATGAAGCAATCTTGTCTGCTTCAATTACATCTTCTTCTAATGCAGATCTATTTGCTTGAGTTGCAGTCCAAACTGGAACTCCATATTCTCCTGCCATTCCTCTGAGGTCTTCATATAATTCTTCTAATGCTTCATGTTTGTCTTTTTGATTTACTTTCAACAGATCAGCATAATCCACAATAATTAAATCTGGTTCATTGCCTAACATTATTGTTTTTTCGATATGAGCCTTAATACCCATTACCCCTACCGATTTAGTTGGATAATATTTTATGATTAAGTCACCAGTAATCTTATCCATTTTTTCCTGAATATCTTCTTGATAATTTTTAAGATTCTGAGCATTAATACCAGTAACCACAGAGTCATATCTCTGACCAACATAGTTTTCATTTAACTCTAATGTATAATGAATAACAGTTTTACCTGCTTTCATTGCATTAGCACCTATATTAATAAGCAACCATGATTTACCAATACCTGCAGGCGCCATTACTACTCCTAATTCTCCCGGAGCCAATCCGCCATCCATTAAATCATCAATAACATCCCAACCAGTTGTCATTGTTGCTCGAGCAGCTTCTGCATATCGAACAGCTACATTATCTTTATATTCTAATCCAATATCGGTGTCGGCTCCAGCTTTCATAGCACCGTCGATTTTGCTTTTAATTTCGTCATAATTACCCATTTTAAGTAATCCGACACTATCCATTATTGCTCTTTTAATTTCTTGATTCTTACAAAACTTGAGTATTTCGTCTTTAACAAATGTTAAATCGTCTGACTCCATATATCTAAAAACGTCTTTGAGTTGTTCTAATATGGCGGTCTTAAGCACATCATTTTCTATACTAGTAACTTTAACTTTTAATACATCTTTTGTAGGAGGACTTTTATATTCCCGAAAATGATCTATTATTACTTCTAATAACCAACTATTTGCATCAGACTCAAAATATTCAGGCTGAATAATATCGGTAATTTGTTGTAAGAATAATCTGTCGGTAAACATTGCTGCTAAAACTTTTACTTGAAAGCCCCAACCGTATTCACTTAACTTATCTGTCATATTAGATAATAATAAAAATTATAATAAAATCAAATCATTTATGTGTTTGTTTTGCATATGCATCTAATGAAAGCCACGTTCGAGTCAACCAGTCTGGTAAATTCTTCATTACAGCCCACATTTTATCTTCATAAAATAATCGTTGAAACTCAGCTCTATTTAAAGAAGATACTGGTTCTGACATTATTCCTCTAATTTTAGAAGATACATTTGCAGATATATCTAATAATTTTATATCCATGAGTTGCCAATTTTTAATTAACGTTTCTCGGTTGTCTAAAATCTTTTGATATTTTTTCGTTTCCGTTAAAAGTTGATTGCTTTTTTCAAATAACTCTTCTAACGTAACTTGTTTTTCATGTACAATTTCTGGGATAAGTTTTAAAATAGTTTTTGGACCTATACCAGTTACACCAGGAATATTATCTGACTTATCTCCTGTAAATGATCTATATAATACCATATTACTAGGATGTACACCAAATTCATCTATAACTGCCTGGGTGTCATACATTTTCTTTTTAATAGGAGACCATACTTGTATTCGGTCGTCTACTAATTGATAGAAATCTCTATCGGTAGAAACAATTGTAATTTTTTTACATGTTTCATTGTACATTTGTGCAATGTAGGCAATAGTATCATCTGCTTCTATGCCATCCATTGCTAAAAAGGTTACTGGTAAATTATCTAAATATGAAACTAATCTACTAAATTGCTTTCTCATTGACTCTTGTTCATCTTCTATACTTGTTTCGTGATGATCGAATCTTCGAAGTTTAGTTTTATTAGCTCGATTTGCTTTATAGCCTTTATAAATTTTTCTTCTTTTAGCGTTACCTCCTCTTCCGTCAAATGCAATTACACATCTACTAGGTTTAAAGTCTCTGACAGTTTTACCTACAGAATATAAGAATCCGGTAATACCACCAATATGGTCACCATCTTCATTATATGCTGGGGTTGCACCAAAACTTCTAATAAAGGTATTGAGCCCGTCAAATACCATGATATGATCATTAGCATCCTTCGGGCTCGTTTCCTTTTCTTTCTGTAACTCTTTAAATAATCGTTGATACTTATTCATTATCCTTCTTCGTCAATTACTTCTTCATCGATAACAACATCATCGATACCTCCGTCTATACCAGCTTGATATTTGAATATATAAGCGTCGCAGATTCTTTTGTATAACCTTTCTTTTGCTTCAGGGTTTTGCATTACCTTGCTAACAAAGTCTTTGCTTTGGAATTTCATTTCTCCAAAGACTTCTCCAGTTTCATGATCTACATCTTCCAATGTGTACCATGCTCCTGCTTGTTTAACCAATTTGAATTTCTTCATCAAATTTAACCAACCGCCAAAGTTGTCAATACCACTATCATAATAGATTTCATAATCAATCTTACGATGTGGTGGCCCCATACGGTTTTTGACTACCTGCACACTGGTTTTACTACCCACTACTTGCTCTGCACCATTAACCGTTGCTTTAATCTGACCGGTATTTTTTAATCTTAGTCTGACAGATGCATGAAAAGGAATTGCCTTACCACCTGCTGTTGTCCATTGATCGCCAAATGACACACCCATTTTAACTCTGAGTTGATTTGTGAAGATCAGACAGATTCGTTCACGAGCAATCCAATTTGTAACTTTACGCATTGCTTTTGACAAAATGATTGACTTTGAGGTTGCATAACCATCTTTATCATATTCTGCTGCTAACTCGATTTTTGTAGATGCACCCATGATTGAGTCGACTACAATAGTAACTAATCTGTCTTTGTCTGATTTACGTACACCGTCAACGATAGTTTCAATCGTTTCAAAGATTTCCTCTACCGTTTCTAGTGGTACATATAACATGGTTTTCAAATCGGCTCCGATTGCAGTCAAGAATTCCGAACTAGTAGCTGACTCAGTATCAATATAAACTGCTAATCCTCCCTTTTTCTGCGTTTCTGCTAAGGTATGTGCTGCTAGCAATGATTTACCCGACGCTTCTAACCCTGTTATTTCGGTTATTCTACCAACAGGAAATCCTCCTTTAGGTCGATTAGATATTGCCAAATCCAATGAATCACACCCAGACGATATCCACTCTTTCACATTACTAGGAGAATCATCATCTCCATCTAAAAAGAATGCAGTCTTTAGTGTCTGTCCTTTGAATTGTTTATTTATACTATCAGCTAATGTGTTTGCTAATGCATCTTCCAGTTCGTTCTTGCTTTTGCCTTTTTTCTTTGCCATTGAAGCCCCTACTTGTTAAATAAATCGTTAAATGCTGATGCTACATCTGTTTGTTTTTCTTCGGTCTTTGTTTCCGTAGTTGCATTATTAGTGCTAGATGTATCTGTTGTTGAGCTAGATGATGTGCTAACGTCTGAACTGTCATCGTCCGGATTCATCCAATCTTTAAGAGCTTGTTCTAACTCTTCATAAGTTGGTTCTGGGAAAATATCAGTGATAGTTGGCTGATTCATAATCTTTTCTGCAATTGCTTTGTCTTCAGTTGCTGCTGATGTATTAGGTTTAACACGAATAGCAGTTTTAGGATATCCTCCACCTTCTGCTGGTGTAAACTCTACGTCGATGTCACGACCATTTAATAGATCAGTGATATCACCATAATCTGGATCAGATACAATTGAAAGCAATTCAGTGTAAATTGTTTTGCCGAATCCCCAAAATTTAACTCCCTCGGATTCTTTACCTCTTACGATAACCGGAACATATGTTCTCATTTTAGGTTCGATTTTACGACCCATTAGCCATTCATCTTTGTCACCAGTCTTTTTTAGTTTTTCTGCAAATTCAACTACTGGATCTGCATTACCGAATGATACCGGTGATAGCATTGATCTTTTAGCAATGTCATAATGAAAATACAATTCTAAGAATGGATTATCTTTGCGATGAACATACGGCACGATTCTTACACGTGTCTTACCAGCTTCTGGTTTCCAAAGATTGTTTCGACGATCGTTGTTGTTGTTTAATTGATTAAGTTTTGCCTTGATGGCGTCTAAATTAAGTCCCATTTAAGTCCTTTTTTTGTTAAGTTATTAATTTATGTTATTTATTAATTATATATTAGATAATTAAATCGTTAAGTCCAAGTAATTGTTTAAGTTTTTTATTATTTTTTTATAAGCCTTGTTTGCT
>ERZ1046568.1942-NODE-1942-length-14046-cov-4.348295_pt1 | contig 14046 bp, 10 predicted proteins | sample MGYA00383092_ERZ1046568 | MGnify/ENA primary metagenome ERZ1046568 (study PRJEB29581, sample SAMEA5548362) | metagenome | biome: marine; feature: coastal; material: water | depth 1 m | study: Short-term variability in the microbial, nano- and picoplankton... | reverse complement strand
CTCTAGTTTCTTTGAATTTAAAGGAACAATGCTTTTCGCAATCGATGCGATTGCGAAAATCTTGGCAATTTCAGTTTGTTAAAAAGAACGGAAAGAGATACCGCGACGAAGCTTTTTGGTTCCAACTAGCAAGCAACTCGACGTCTAATGAACTGCCTAAATTAGGTATTATTGCTTCTCGCCGTTATGGTGGAGCAATTCAGAGGAATCAAGCAAAGAGGAGGTTTCGAGAAATTTTCCGGAAAAACATTCATTTTTTTCCTACAGGTTCACAAATCGTACTTCTGCCTAGACCCGCTTTATTTTCTTTCTCTTTTAAAGAAACAGAAAAACGAATTTTAAAAGCGATACAAAAAACAATCTTTAAGTAATGAAAAATATTCTAATTGGTATAAGCATGCTTGTTCTCGCTTTCTACTTGTTATGGGAGCAAGGAATGCAGCAACAGGAACTCATCGATAACAGTATCGTCGCAGACGAAAATGTAAGTATTGCGACTCAAGGAGAAACACGAATATCTACTCAGTCTCCTCCCTCTTCGTTTTCCGACCCCGTGGTTGATCAAAATAGAAGCTTACCTGACATATCCACATCCCCTACTTTGATCGAGAGAGAGGAAGAATTATTTGAAGGACTTGCCAATCAATTTTCTACTCTTGTATTCACGGATCATTCGGGTGGAATTCGGGAAGTTAAACTCAAAGAGTTTTCAAGACTAAGTCGTGACTACAACATGACGCATGTCGGAGACTCAATGCTATCGCTTTCATTTGAAGATGAGGAAGGAAGGAAGTTGCCTGGAGTACTTTCTTCACCCCGCAAGTATGAAAAAGTAAGAAGTGACCGATCGAGCGTTATTTACGAATGGAAATTGGCCAATTTTTTAAAAATTGAACGGATATATACCCGAGAAGACAATAGCACCTATTTATTTGATCATAAAACGATTCTCACAAACCTGAGTACCAATCCACTCGCCTTGGATCGGGTGAAGATTAATTTAGGAACGGCATTTCGAATGCCTCGCTTGTACAATCCATTTGATAATGCAGCGACATACTTAAATGTAGGTTATTACAATGCTGGCTTACCACTAGCCGAGGGTTGTTCTTGTGCTGAATGTAGCGGACGGATCGATGGAGAAAAAGAGGAATTTTTTCAGTTAAATGAAATGGGAGTAACTGGCGAGTTAGACAAAAGAAAATTATCAAAAGCTAAATGGGCATGCGTGAATAATCAGTTTTTTGTGAATATTATTCGTCCCACAATCGATTTATCAAATGCATGGATTGGCGGAAAATCAATTCAGGTTAAGGGCAATGAAGGGGAAGAAATTGAAGGTGTCAGCGGTACGATGTCTTTTCCTGTTGGTATTTTAAGATCTCAAGAATCCAAGGAATTCGCACTTCATGTGTATGCGGGTCCCAAAGATTATGCGGGACTCGCATCCTTAGGACATGAACAAAAGAAAGTGATGCAGTTTGGAGTTTTTTGGTGGATATCCGAGCCTTTTAGTTGGGTTTTAAACAAATTGCATGGAGTGTTTGGCAGTTATGGACTGGCTATAATAGTTCTTACTATTTTAGTTAAATTAATACTTTGGCCTCTTACAGCGCAAGCCACGCGATCCCAGAAAAAAATGCAGTCATTGCAGGGACCAATGTCAAAATTAAGGGAAAAACATAAAGGAAATTCCCAAAAGCTTAATCAAGAAATGATGAAGTTTTACAAGGAACATAAGGTGAACCCGTTTGCAGGTTGCTGGCCTATCCTAATCCAAATCCCCATTTTCCTTGGTATGTTCTGGATGCTTCGTTCAGCGGCAGAGTTATACGGACAGAGCTTTCTGTGGGCTAATGATTTATCCGAACAGGATCATGTCGCACAAGTGCAAGGATTTTCATTAAATGTGTTGCCCATTTTGATGGTGATTACTCAGTGGTTTCAGATGAAATTAAATCCTATGCAAATGGGGCCTGAATTAAGTGATGCCCAACGAATAAATGCAAAAATGATGAGGTTTATGCCTTTCATGTTCCTAATATTCCTCTACTTTTTGTCCTCAGCCGTGGTGCTTTATTGGACTATTCAAAATTTGATGACCATTCTTCAAACTCTGATAACTAAGAAGGCACCTGAGCCGGCCGCTGTAGTTGAAAGTTCGGGTGACAACATTAAGGAAATTGAAGAAAATTCTCGGACCAGGGATGAGGTAACAGATAAAGAGAAGAGGTACCGAAATTTACTTGGTTTAAAAAGCAGGGGTTTGATCGATCCCAAGATTTTGGAAAGAAATTATAAAGAAAGAGCAGATAACTACAGCGAATCTAAATTGGAAGAAATGAGTGCAAGTAAAAGAAGAATTGCTTTGGATAAAAAACAAAGATTGGAGCGAGCCCACCAATTTCTATTTGATCTCGTAGATAAGTGAACTTGACAAATACTTGAATCCTTCTTTTCCCTTTTAGTATATGTCAGGACACAGTAAATGGGCTACCACCAAGCGACACAAAGCCTCGGTCGATGCAAAACGAGGTAAAATCTTTAGTGTTGTTAGTAAGGAAATTACTTTAGCGGCAAGAGATGGTGGAAAAGATCCGGAGTTTAACCCTCGCTTGCGGACTTTAATTACCAAAGCAAAGCAGTCTAATATGCCTGCCGATAACATCGACCGTGCAATCAAAAAAGGAACTGGTGAATTGGGGGGAATCATTATTGAAGAACTCCTTTATGAAGGATACGCACCTGGTGGGGTAGGTTTGATAGTTGAAGTTACGACTGATAACAAAAATCGATCTGCTTCGGAAGTACGTAGTACTTTTTCAAAAGCGGGAGGAAATTTAGCAGGTGCAGGCGCGCTTGCGTTCAACTTTAAAAGAAAAGGCCAGTTTCTTTTAGCGAAAGAAAAGATCGGAGAAGATGACCTAACAGAACTAGCATTAGAAAATGATGCCGAAGATGTGATTATAGAGGAAGAACATTACGAAGTGATTTGTGAAACTGCCCTGTACGATCAAATTGCGGAGGCTCTTTCTAATGCGGGAATTTCCCCTGATTCTTCTGAGCTTGCCTACCTTCCCAATAATTTAGTGCAGATAACAGATGAAGATGTGGCTCGAAAAATATTGAAGTTAGTGGATAACTTGGAAGAATTGGAAGATGTCAAGGCAGTGCACGGTAATTATGACATAGATGGTACTTTGCTTGAATCTTTGACTAGTTAGTATCTAACTTGCGGAAGGCGATTGAATTGCCCTCCTTGCAGATGAAGAAAACAGAAGATAAAATGAACGCAGTTGATGGTGGAGAGGTCGGTCTAGTCTATCCGCAAGTATTTGAGTATAAAAATGAATTTCGTATGACTCATGGAGTCCTTGATAATTTTCAGTTATATTATGAAACTTATGGGACTTTAAACGAAAGTAGAACCAATGCTATTTTAATTTGTCATGCACTTACTGGTGACCATCATGTAGCGGGAATTCATGAAGGAGCCGTGAGGAAAGGCTGGTGGAACCATGCAATAGGACCAGGCAAGGCGATTAATACAGATGAATTTTTCGTAATCTGCTCCAATTGTCTCGGTGCCTGTCAGGGTTCTACCGGGCCCACTTCAATTAATCCAAAGACTCAAGAACCTTATGGAATGTCATTTCCAGATCTTACTATTAAGGACATGGTGGTCGCTCAAAAACTGTTATTGGATCACTTGGATGTTCTTTCTTTGTATTCAGTAATTGGGGGTAGTATGGGAGGGATGCAAGCGTTGCAGTGGATTATTGAATTCCCCAAATTCGTGGAGAAAGCAATGATTATTGCTGCAACGCCCCAGCACAGTGCTCAAACAATTGCATTTAATGAGGTAGGAAGAACATCCATTAAAGGGGATCCTCGATGGAACAATGGAAATTACTCCCAAGATGCCAGACCGGAGATGGGTTTGGCAGTTGCCAGAATGATGGCCCACATTACTTATCTTTCAGATGAAGGAATGGAAGAAAAGTTCGGTCGTAATAAGATGAATCTAACTGCGGAGGAAGCGGAGAAGCAATTTGCAGTCGAAAGTTACCTCCACCACCAAGGTTTACGATTTGTAGACCGTTTTGATGCAAACACATACCTTAAGCTTACAAAAGCATTAGATCACTTTGATTTGGTGGGAGAAGACGGACTTGAAAAGTCTTTAGAGAATGTACAGGCAAAGGTAATGGTAGTTGGATTTACTACTGATTGGCTTTACACGCCTGCTCAGAATAAGATGATATCCGAGTCCTTGCAGAAGTTAAATAAACATGCATCATACCTTGAGATTGATCATCCCCATGGCCATGATTCTTTCCTCATAAACTCGGAGAATTTTCTTCGGCTAATTAGGCTATTTCTGCAGGGTGCGGATGAAGATGAAATTGCTCGTCAAGAAATTAATAAATCCCGGCATGCGATTACTCGAGCAGATGTAAAAAAAGAAGCGGACTTGAAGATAATTGGTGACTGGGTAAAAAAAGGCGAAAAAGTTTTAGACTTGGGTTGTGGTCGGGGAATTTTGCTCGAAAACTTGCGTGAGACAAAAAATGTGAATGGTCTGGGCGTTGATTTTGACTGTGATAAAGCGAGTGCATGTATTTCCCGAGGCGTTGCAGTTTACCAAGGCGATATACGAAAAGCACTATCAATGCTTCCGGATAATTCTTTTGATTGGGTCGTATTTTCTAGAATGGTTGAAGAATTGCCTGAGCCCGGTCAGGTGATTTTAAATGCACTCCGAGTTGGCAGGCGAGTTGCCGTAAGCTTTGTTAATCACGGCTATTGGAAAAATCGCCTCTATTTTTCAAAATACGGGTCTAAAATAAATAATGATGTATATCGTGACAGCTGGCAGAAAAGTGAGCCTAGAAATCATTTTTCAATAAGGGAGTTTGAACAATTTTGCTTATCTCCAGAAAGTCAAAAGATCCCCTTTAAAATCGGGAGAAAAGTATTTCATCGTGGAAACTGGAAAACTACATGTAAGTTATTTCCCAACCTTCGGGCGGGATTAGCCATTTACGAACTTGTTCGGCTTTAGCTTATGGAGAGGATATATGAGGTCTCAACCTCGATTCCATCGGATCGCAGAGATATAACCCCAAGCAGAGCCAGTTATTAATCCTCCTGCATGGGCCCAATTAGCAATCCCAAAATTTGGTACTACGAAACATAGGCAAAACCAACCCAACATTATGAGTGCGGTTGTTTGATGGATAAATAAACCATCTCCGGGATCAAATCTGCCTTTAATCCAAACATAGCCAAAAAGTGCATAGACGACTCCCGACATTCCTCCAAAGGCGGGCCCGGCAAATTGAAATTGAGCAAAATTGGAAATGATAGCGGTTACTAATACAAATAGGGTTATGAATCGTGACCCTTTTCGTTTTTCAATCTGGCTTCCTAGGTCATGCAGCCAAAACATGTTAAATAAAATGTGAAAAATTCCAAAATGTAAAAATATCGGTGTCACAATACGCCAAACCTCGCCTTCAAGTACCTCACTCAATGCTCCGTCTAATTTTTCAGAAATTAGAAATTTACTGACAATATCCTGATTTTTACCCATCCCGGATAGTAAAAATACTGCAACAGAAATTATGATAATTGAAAGAGAAATCATACCCGGTGCACGGTCCTGTTTGGACCATTTTTCTCTTAAGTTGTAACTTTTAAAACGTGATTTTAAATCCGGATTAATAACTGATTTGTGATTCGCTTTTGGTTCTTCTTTTACGGTGCTGTTAAATATAGGGTCTTCAGGGTTTAATTTAAATTTTTCACTGAATTGAATGGCGAAGGGAATTTTTTCTTCATCAATTACCCAAATAGCCCATGCCTCGTTACCGTCTTCTTCTAAAGTTGACTCAATTTCTTCCCCTTGCAGATAATTCCAAAAACGGAGTGCAAGTTTTTCTTCCTTAAATGTAGCAATACTTCGCATGATAAATAATTAAATAACTAATTCAGAATTTGCGAGAAAATGCCGAAGAAAAACAGACTTATTGGGAAAGAATCTGTGATAAGGCTATTCCTGCAAAGCTAGTCTTCGACTGTCAGACTTATCTTAAATGCAATTTTAAACGTGAAAGAAGATGGCGGATGAATAAGTTAGCAACAGTTGTCCTTATTTTTAAATAGCGAACCATGGTCGTTCGAAAATTGAACGTATTCGATTAATTTGTAGGCGAAGCTGAATTGCTACCCTTCCCTTCTACCTTGGGAAGTCAAAACAGAGAGTTCTTTGCAATCCTGCCACATTCCAATCATCCCTGTATCAGGGAGTAAACCGGAATGATAAAATTAATTATCACATGTCAATATGTAAAGTTACTGTTGTCCTTAAAGATATCGAATGGAATTGTTTAGCTGTACTAAGGTAAATTAGTGAGTTCCAATTTTATTTCTCCTGATCGATCATAACGGGCTTTTATCGCATCGGATTTTAACTCACTAAGCATCTTTTCTTCTATCAATCTTCCGGTCAATTTACGTAATCTTTCAAGGTGTGGATCCGACGGAATAAAATTTTTATGATTTAGATTGAATGAACTCTTTTTTTTCACTTTCGCTTTTGGAGAATCACTATTTGCCTTTTCCCTGTTCTCAAATTCTAACATCAAAGAATCCCTGGCTTCTTTTAATGAGATTGAGGAAACTGTTTTGATTAGCTCAGAAGCATCCCCTTTACGGTTTAGTTCAAGCAGGACTTTTGCTTGGCATAATTTAAAATAATCCATCTCAGTTGTTGTCCTGTCTGGAAAATTATCCTCTATTTGCTTCCACGCGAGTAAAGCTCTTGTTTTATTCGAATCGGGAAAGTCAAAAAAGCTCTGGGCATATCTCAATTGAAAATCAAAGTTTGTAGGCTGGAGCTTTTTTGCTTCGAAAAAGCAACGATGCATAAATGATTGAGCAGATAAATTTGTGAATATTTTTTCTTTCACGAGTTTTTCCTCGAAAAGAAAGAGAAAGTTCCCCAGTTGAAAATGGTAAACTGCTTCTTGAGGGTTTAATTGAATGGTTAGTATCAGAAGAGGAAACGCATCGACTGGGCGATTTTTTTCAATTAAGAAATTTGCCAGTTGTTGTTTTACTACAGCAAGTTTTGGGTTAATTTTATCTGCTTCTAAAAAATATTCTGCTGCATGTTCTTCTTGCCCAACCTTTCGAAGGAACTTACCAAACAATATCAAGGCATTTTCATCATTGGGGTTTTGACTAAGGTAACTTTCATATTCAGCAACAATTTCTTGTGCATGCCTCGTCATTTCTTTTTCATCGAGTTGTTCAGACGAGTAGTTCGAGAAAAACCTTTCCTGTCGGTCGACTATTTGATTTAAAATCTTTTCCGAAAATGTAATTTCGTCTTTAGCAACAGTAAACTTAACTAAAAAAATAAGTCCAAAGAGGAGTGTTTTTCTCCTCGACAATAATGACAAATAGATTTGGACCAACATAGATAAATATATTGATTTAATACGACAGTTTTTTCAAGCTTGGAACGCTTTCTGAAAATATCTATTATGACAAATGATGATTATTCAAAAATGTGTTTTATGTACACTTATTATTTTTCATTCATTACTATCGGCAAAAACAGAACGGTGGAATGAAAAAATATCATATCAAAATATCATAGAAAATGCACAATCTGGATCTGCATATTATCAAGGTCTACTCGGTATATATCTAAGATCGGGTGAAGCAGGTTCTTCGGTTAATATAGAACTTTCTCGAAAGTGGTCTAATGTTGCGGTAAAACAAGACCACCCTTTTGGTGCTTATAACCTAGCTAATTTAGCGATGCTAAAAGGCGATTTAGTTGCTGCTACTACGCTTTATCAAGATGCTGCATTAAGATTACAACGCTATGCATCTGATGGTGATCCCGTGGCGATGTATTGTATGGGGGAAATAGATTTCCAGGTGATTCCTACGAATGTTACTCGAGCATTGAGTTTATTCATGCGATCCGCAGAGTTGGGTTATCCGCAAGCGCAGGCAACGATTGGAGCTCTTTATTTAAGAGGTTTACCTGGGCTTTTAGACAAAAATACCGAGAAGGGAATAAGTCTTTTATCAAAAGCGGTACGTGCAAAATCCTTAACTGCTCGTTTTAATTTGGGGATGGCTTATTATAATGGAGACGGTGTTGAAAAAAATGCTTACAAAGCTTCCCAATGGTTGAGATTGGCGGTAAAGCAAAATTTTTCAGAGGCTCAATATTCATTGGGTTTACTTTTATTGGATGGTGGGGATGGTATAAATAAAAATACGACTGAAGGTCTAAAACTTCTTCAAGATGCAGCTTCTCAAAATCATCAACTTGCGAAAAAGTATTTGCAAAAGAGGGGAACCCCGCCCAAGAAAACAACTAGTTCATTCGATCCCAGTTCGGATTTAGAATTAGGGCAAGATAAACCAATTTTGGATGATTTCGAGCGAATGGATTTGGCACGCAAATACTATACTGGAGTAGGAGTTAGACGGAATTATGATAAAGCTTACGAACTTTTTTTTCCTCTAGCACAGGGAGGCAATGCGGAGGCAGCAAGATTTGTAGGGTTAATGAAGTTGGGTGGGAAAGGTACTGAGAAAAATCTAATACTAGCCAAAGAGTGGCTTTCAGTCGCTTCTCAAAAAGGAGATAAAATTTCTAAGAAATTACTCTCTTCCTACAAATCTCTCTTCTAACATGCACTTGAGCCAAACGGTCCCTAAGCTGCAATCCCTGATTCAAAAAAGAGACTAAGTGTCTCTTTTTGATTTTGGCTTTTATATTTAAGTAGTTGGTTTATAGTGACTTATTTGTTATTTACAATGGTATGTAATATGCATCCATTAGGGAAACCACTAACCAATAAAACCTATGAAAATAATAAATAACTTAGATTCGACTTCCCTTACAAATGCAATTGATTCCCTTTTTAATCCTTTTGATCGAAGATTAGAAATAGTAGAGCAAGAAGAGCTAATTGGCTATAATGGAGTCAATTATAAAGAGCAGGATTCGACGCTTACAATTGAGGCCTGCGTGCCCGGTTTTTCAAGGGAAGAAATTCAACTTTCCGTAGAAGATAAAATTATAAATCTCGAAGCGGTAGTTGATGGTAATAAAAAGTCTTCTTCATCAATACAGAAATCCTTTAAACATAGGTTTGAAATTTCTGAAACATATGATGTCTCAAAAGTATCAGCCAGTTTAAATAATGGGATTTTAGAGATCAAACTACCTAAGCAAAATGTCTCTAAGCCGAAAAAAGTTAAAATTGATTAAATGAAGTATACCCCTTTTTGCTATTGAAAATTATCTATGTTTAATAAATTTTGAGGGATGTATGAACTTCAAGATTTGCCAATTTTTAAGGCTTCTAATGAGATTAAAGATGCTTTTCTTTCATCTCAAAACTTAGTTCTAAAATCACCCACTGGATCTGGGAAATCTATTGGATTGCCACTGCTCCTTTTAAAAGAAAATCTTGTCCAGGGACAAATCTTAGTAGTTCAGCCAAGGAGAATAGCAGCCCGTTTATTGGCTCGGAGAGTTGCTGGAATAACGGGAGGTGAAATCGGGGATTCTATCGGATATCAAGTTCGCTTTGAAAATAAGACTTCGAGAGAAACTAAGGTTATATATTTAACAGATGGTGTATTGTTCCGAAAAATTTTAAGTGACCCAGTTTTATCTCGTGTTGGGCTAGTAATATTTGATGAATTTCATGAACGAAGTTTACAAATGGATACTTCGTTAGCTTTACTTCGCGAGTTACAGAATACAAAAAGGCCTTCCATCAAACTTGTGGTAACATCTGCCACACTAGACATAGATCAAGTTACTCAATACTTAAAAAAAGCTAAATCGCTAGAGTTATCATCTAGGAATTACCCAGTTGTGATTGAATACCGTTCAAGGCAATTAAATGAATCAATCTGGAAGCGTGTTACATCTGAGTTAAAAAAATGTTTAATCAATCATGACGGAGATGTTTTAATTTTCGCTTCTGGAGCGTTTGAGATATCTAAAATAATTCAAGAAATAAAATCGGCACCATGGGCAAAGTCACTTCTGGTTCGACCGCTTTATGGTGACATGAGCATTGAGGATCAAGAATTTGCCCTTAAAAAAACCGCGGAAAGAAAAATTATTGTCAGTACTAATATTGCTGAGACTTCTTTAACAGTAGAGGGAGTTCGCATTGTCATTGATACTGGAGTTGCTAAAAGATCGAGCTTTGACCCCGTTCGGGGTGTTAATGTTTTACTGGCCCAAAAGATAAGTAAAAGTGCCTCGGATCAAAGGGCGGGACGGGCGGGAAGAATGTCATCGGGTTACTGCTTACGACTATGGGGCGAGAAGGAACATGAAGATCGTGACAATGAAGAAGTCGCCGCAATAAAAAGATTAGATTTATCTGAAATTTATTTGAATTTATGTGCTATTGGGAAAACCCCGACTTCATTATGTTGGTTAGATAAGCCATCAGTTAAGTCGTTAGATCGAGCTTTTAGCACCTTACATGCGCTTGGGGCATTATGTTCGAACTCGCTCATTACAGATAAAGGAAGAGAAATTTGTAAATTTCCGGTTAATCCAAAACTTGGGGCGGCGTTATTATTAGCCAATGATTTGGGCTGTCTTCCTGCTTTTGCACTCGCACTCGCTTTAATTGAAGATAGAAGTCCCATTATTCATAAGGAATTTAACCAGCAGATTGTAGACTCGTTTTTATCTAAAAATTTCCCAAGAAAACAGTCCGATGAATTAGATTCTGACCTAAGGTTATTATTGGGGGTATGGTTCTATGCCAAAGAAGAGGAATTTTCGGTTGATCGTTGTAAGTATGTTGGAATTCATGCCCTTAGATGTAGAGAAGCGGAAAGATTGGCTTTTCGTTTTTGTAAAATAGCGGGGATAAGTTCCTTTCATTTTGAATTTCCCAAAATGAGAGATTTTGCAGAAGTATTTCTCGTTGCTTTCCCAGACCATCTTGCTCGATTAAAAAGGAGAGGGACCGGAATGTATGAAAGTATAAATGGAATCCACTTACATGTAAGTAAATTCTCTGAAGTGCAAAAAGCAGAATGGGTTATAGCTCTTTGTTTGGTAGAGAAGTCTCTTAAGGGTAAAATTGGGCTAGAAATGGAACATGTAACAGAGGTTAATGACCAAATAGTAAAAGATGTTTTAAATACAAGGGTGATCAAAGGTGAGGAGGTCGCATTGCACCCCGATACTAGGCAAGTCATTAGAAGAGAGTATGATCAAATTGGTACGATTAAATTCAATGTTAAAGAAAGAGAAGGCGAGGGAAAAGAAGACTTTCAAAATGCTTACTCAACTGAGCTTAAGGCGGGGAATCTCAGTTTAAAAAAGTGGGATAATCAAGTGGACCACTTTGTCTCTAAAATTTCATTTTTAAATAATCATTATCCAGAATATAATGTGCCTCAATTTAGTATAGACTTGAGGCACTTATTATTTGAAGAAATTTGTAAAGATGCAAAAAGTTGGAAAGAGATAAGAAATAGAGAGGTTCTGCCTGTTTTACAAAAGCTTTATTCAATTGAAGAACTTGATTTGTTGGAGCAAGCAACACCCTCTACATTCTCTTTGAATAACGGAAAAAGACCTTACCGTATCACTTACGAGGGTAGTCATGCAGTGCTGCGGGTAAAATTGCAGGACTTATATGATATCTCAAGGCAGCCTCGAGTTGTATTCGAAAAACATAGAGTTACTTTTCATATTTTAGCCCCCAATGAAAGGTGCGTTCAAGTAACAGATAATATTAATGAATTTTGGCTTGGTTCGTATCTTGAAATTAAGAAAGAATTAGCGGGGCGATATCCAAAGCATGAATGGCGTTAATAATTTCGCCCGTATAAGGAAGTATTGGGAATGTTTAAAATGGACCCTTGGCGTAAAGCCAACCTTTCAGAATGGAAAAGAAAACGGAGAATATGGCGAATGGCTAGCGAGAAAATATTTAAAGAATAAAGGCTTTGTGGTCCTTTATTCAAATTGGCGAAGCCTCAGTGACAAAAGAAATGAAATTGATCTAATCTGTATGGATCAAGAAATGTTAGTTTTTGTTGAGGTAAGAGCAAGGTCGGAAAACTCTTTTACCACAGGGTTTGAGTCGTTAAACAAAAGAAAAAGAACCGCTTTATTACGCTCTTTCAAAGCCTATCTTCGAGAAATGCAGGATTGTCCCCCTTCTTATCGGTTTGATGTGGTGGAAATTGATTTACCCATGTCAGGCAATAAAAATGTAAAGGTTTTTCATCATGAAAATATTGCCATCTTCCACGAGTCCTTACATTAAAGATATATCTTAAAATGATAAACACTTCTACATCCGACTCTAAAACCTCATTAAATAGAAAAACGCCCCCGACGATTATAATAATCTTTGGTGCTTCCGGAGACTTGACTGCCCGGAAGTTAGCTCCCGCTATTTTTAACCTATCAAAAGATAATTTACTGCCAAAAAAATGCTTTTTAATCGGCTATGGTAGATCCGCAATGAGTGATGACTCATTTAAAAACGAAATTAAGGAAGCGCTGAAGGCACACTCGAGGAGAAAAATTGAGGCATCCACTTGGAATAATTTAGAAAAGAATCTTATCTTTCATGCTGGTGCTTATGATGACTTAAATAGTTTTGTAACGTTAGAGAACAAAATAACTAAGATTGAGAAACAAATTGATTGTAAGGCCCAGTGTCTTTTTTATGTGTCCACTCCACCAGGGGTTTTTATGCCGATTTTGGAAAACCTAGGGGAAAGTGGATTAGCTAAAAGGCACCGTGGTACAGAAACAGCGTCCAAGGTAATTATTGAAAAACCGTTTGGGAGGGACTTACAATCGGCTCATGAATTAAACCAAGTCATTAACAGGAGATTTGATGAATCTCAGGTATTTCGCATCGACCATTATCTTGGTAAAGAGACCGTCCAAAGTCTGCTGGTTCAGCGATTTGCGAATTCAATTTTCGAACCAGTTTGGAATCGTAATTATGTATCGAGTGTACAAATTACGGTTTCGGAAGATATTGGAGTAGGAAATCGTGGAGGGTATTATGATAAAAGTGGTGCACTTCGAGATATGATTCAAAATCATGTGATGCAATTGCTTGCGTTAACTGCAATGGAACCGCCTTCATCCTTAGACCCTGAATCAATTCGTGATGAAAAGGTAAAAGCTCTAAAAGCCCTAAAGCCATTAGCCCTAGAAGGAGAAAGCCCGGAGGTAGTTCGTGCATCTTATGCGGCCGGTCTAGTTGGAGGCTCACCAACGAAAGCCTACATTGATGAAGAGGGCATACCTCAAGATTCTAGCACAGAAACTTATGCGGCAATGAGGTTATATTTAGATAATTGGAGGTGGAAGGGCGTTCCGTTTTATTTGCGTTCCGGAAAGAGACTGGCAATGAAAGCAAGTGAAATTGTTGTTCAGTTTACTAGACCACCTGCCATATTATTTGGTCAAGATTCCCGCCTAAAAGTCTCGCCAAATTTACTTGTGATTAGAATTCAACCCAATGAAGGAGTAACATTATATTTAAATTCAAAAACACCAGGATTAGAAACAAAACTTCAGCCCATTAAACTTGCATTTGGATATGAAACGACTTTTGGCTCTGACACCCCTGAAGCTTACGAAAGACTAATACTCGATGCATTAAATGGTGACGGAACTCTCTTTATTCGAGGCGATGAAGCAGAAATGTCTTGGGGTTTGCTTTCCCCAGTTCTTGACTATTGGAGTAGTCAGGGCCGACAAGGATTGGAGAGCTACGCTTCAGGAACTTGGGGGCCATTGGCAGCAGATAAGCTTTTACTTGGAAGTGGACACGAATGGATAACGGGAAGAAATTATGATTAAAATTAAATATTATTCTTATTTTTGTATGGTCGCGGTACTAATTACCGCTGGCTGTTTGCGACAAGAGGATGTCTCGGTTAAAACTGATTTAGAAGAGCTCGAATTAGATATTAAAAATGAGGTAAATA
>ERZ1046568.1918-NODE-1918-length-14188-cov-4.379750_pt1 | contig 14188 bp, 16 predicted proteins | sample MGYA00383092_ERZ1046568 | MGnify/ENA primary metagenome ERZ1046568 (study PRJEB29581, sample SAMEA5548362) | metagenome | biome: marine; feature: coastal; material: water | depth 1 m | study: Short-term variability in the microbial, nano- and picoplankton... | reverse complement strand
ATTTCTTATTTACCAATTGCAATAATTGTTAAATCGTCATCAAGAATATCGTTATCTTTTTTAACACCATCTTCCACAATTTCTTTTTTTAAACTTTTTAAACGAATTTCTTCTGTCGCACTTGTTAGTTCTTTTTGTAATGAAGAGTTTGTGTGTTTCAGAATTAATTCTTTTACGCCATCAATTCCTATTTCTTGTTTATTTTCATCCAAACACTCTGAAAATCCATCTGTAAAACAGTAAATTCGTCCGCCATTTAATTTAAAGCTTTCTAATTGATAAACACTTTCATCTTTATGCTTAATAACTGCCAAAGGCATTGAGCTTGAAGGATATTCTTTAAAATCTTTACCGACTTTAAGTAAAGTTGGCTGATGTCCAGCATTTGCAATTTCAACTAAATCTGTTTTCAAATTATATCTTCCAACAATTGAAGTAATAAAGGTACCAACAGGATTCGTTTCTTTTAAATCATTATTCATCTCTAATAAAATTTCGTTTGGCTTAAATTTTTGCTTAGCGAAGATCTTAAATAAAGTAATAGCTTTTGCCATAACCATCCCTGCATTTACCCCTTTTCCTGAGACATCAGACAGGGTGAAATACACCTCATCATCATGAAGGTAAAAATCATAAAAATCTCCCGAGATTTCTCTTGCAGGAATATTTAATCCAAATATTGGATAATTTTCTATATCTCTTTTTGGCATTAATCGTTGCTGAACATTCATTGCAAGTTTAATTTCCTTAGAAACTCTATTCTTCCATTTGTTTTTTTGCTTCTCACTTTGCTCCAATTTGTTCATTATGACATTATATTGTGTGCCAATAATTCCACTGTCAGTAAAAGGATCTTGTGGTGCACGGCTTGAATAATTATCTGATTTTGCTTGATTAGTTAATACCTCAAGTAATTCGTGAGTATCTGTTGATGCATTATGTTCTGAAATATTTAAACCAAGTTCTTCATGAATTTTACTCACTCTTAGAGGAAAAAATGAATTAATAGTTTTTAATATTAAATAAGAACCAATGAAACAAAAAGCACCAATTGAACATATACCAATTAGTTGAATATATATTTGTTCTAATCTTGTTTTTTCAACACCCATCAATTCAAAATTTGCAAACAAAGCAACTGCAATAGTTCCCCAAATTCCACATGCTAAGTGAACTGGTATTGCACTAACCACATCATCAATTTTAATTTTTTCAAGTAATACGATTGTTGAGCCTGAAATAATTCCACCAATGCTTCCAATTATAATTGCATGAGTAGGATCTACATAAGCACAAGAAGCAGTTATTGAAACTAGTCCAGCAAGAGGACCCGTGATCATAAATAATGGCTCTGGTTTTTTTAAAACAATGATACCCATAACACTTGAGAAAATAAGTCCAAAGGATGCTGATAAAAAAGTATTAATTAAAATTAATGGAATTTTTAAATCCATCGCACCATTAGCACCCCCATTAAATCCAAACCAACCAAACCATAAAATTAAAGCGCCTAAAGCTGCAATTGGTGTGTTACTTCCTTGAAAAGATTTTTTTTTATCATCATCTCTAAATCTTCCCGTACGATTACCAACTACCAATAATACTGATAAAGCAATCCATCCTCCTACAGAGTGCACAACGGATGCACCTGCAAAATCTAAATATCCTAATTGACCTAACCAACCAAATTTTTGTGCAGGATTTTCAAAATTAAATGCCCAAGACCAATGACCGACAATTGGATAAAAGAAACCAGAAACTAATAATGTAATAATTATATATGAGAAAAACTTTAATCTTTCTGCGACTGCACCTGAGATAATAGTTGCAGCTGTTGCAACAAACATTGCTTGGAAAACAAAATAGGTCTGATAGCCCGCAACCTTAGTGGTAAAGAAAAAAAATTTGGAACCAAACAGTCCTGATACACTGGTTCCATACATTAATGCGAAACCAAACGCCCAAAAAATTACAACAGATATTCCAAAGTCTGAAACATTTTTGAGGGCAACGTTAATACTGTTCTTGTTCCGAGACAAACCAGTCTCTAAACACATAAAGCCTGCCTGCATTAAAAAAACAAGGATTGCACAAATTAAAAGCCAAAAAGTATCCAAATTTGCTTGTAAGATTGCATCTAGACGAAATTCTAGTGCAGTTAAAGCTCCTTTATTAGTAAGCTCTAATTGATTTATATTTGACTGCAGCTTATCAAATAATATTTGAGTATCCGCTGCAGTCATAATTTTATTTTAATCAATCTACTAATTTTCTAGCTTCACCAGCATCAGTAATAATCTTATCAACACTTACTACTTTAATAACTTCAAAGCCTGTTCCAAGTATTGCTTTTTTATAATCTTCATTAGTTAAATCAGATTTATCAGGGTAAGAAGATACTGCTACACCTTCTGGCCATGAAACTTTAACAGTAGCAGATGGGCTAGCTGCTTGAAGTGCTTTAGTTACCATTTTTTGGCATTTAATACACATCATACCATTTACTTGCGCAATTTGAGTTTGAGCTGCAAATAAATTAGTTGAAAATAAAACGAAACCTAAAAATAGTATATATTTTTTGAACATAGTTTTTCCTCTTGTTAATTATATTCAAAGTTATCACGTATCTATTCGTTTTAAAAATTTATCAATGCTCATATTAGGTTAAATGATTTAAAATTTGCAGGAAATCTGAATTTTTACTTAATAACTTGTATATTATCTGTGGATACTCATTGGGTCAAAATAACAATCCATATGATCTATAGTTTCAAAAAAAATTTCATTTAACTCACTAGAATGAACTGTTGGACAAATTTTTTCTACATTTAATTCATTGATATAATCTTTATTAAATTTTTTCAATGCTGAGGAGCCAGCATAAGATGCTGATGCTTGTAAAATACTTCCAGAGTTTACTAAAGTTAAACTTGGCCCAAGTGCTGCAGAATATGGACCACAATTATTTAATAATGGTATAAGCAATAATAAAAGAATAATTTTTTTCACGATATCTATTTATACAAGAATATTTAATTTAAAACTATAAAACTAACCATTATGGGTGGTTAGCTAATTTTTTAACAATCATCACCTCTGGTAAAATTACCGTTACGACTAAGTGTTAATTGGCAAGCTTCACTACTTTTAATTTCTTCAGCAATTATATTAAAGTTTGATGAACCTGTGCTTGCAATGCAAATTTCATAACCCATGTCTTTAGGAATTTGATCTCCTCCTCCAAACAAGATTGTTTCAATATTATCTGATGTTGATGAGGTTGGTGTACAGCTACTGTCAGCCTGAGTATAATAACCTCCACTATTAGAATATTCTTCTGTTTGAGCTAGAGAAATTTGTTGCATCACATTTTTTGCAGATTTTTCTTTAGCCCCTGAAACATATCCACTGTAACTAACAACTCCTACAGCAGATAAAATTCCTATTATAGCCACAACCACCAACAGCTCAACTAATGTGAAACCTGAACTTTTGGTGGTCATAGTCTTTAATCCTTTTAACTTAGCAAAAATTTTTATTCGATTGCTATAGTGTTTGAAAGTGTAGAGGTAGTATCCGTAGCATCACATGCTGGTCCTGAACCTATTTCTGCAAAACAAGTTGCGACAGTAACATCTGACCCATCATCTGTTACATTGACAAAACCAATCGTAGTTGCTGATGCAGAAACAGCAGCGGTTGCTGTATTAAATGGATTTTTAAAATCTGCTAAAGCTAATACAGCGGCTGCTTGTACTGTCGTAGCAGTAGTTCTATCCGCACAAGTAAGTTTAGTATCCATTGATGATGTATCATCCATGTTACATCTTTGTAATTCAGCAGCAATGTACTTAACTACAGATGCGTGATTTGATTTTGCCGCAGCTTTTTTTGCATTAGCTGTGTAACCTGTGTACGCAACAGTTCCTACAGCTGCTAGAATTCCTATAATTGCTACAACAACTAGCAATTCAATAAGTGTAAAACCTTTATTATTTTTCATAATTTCCTTTTATATTAATTAGTTATGTTTAAAATTTATAATACTCCTTTATGAAGTAAACTAAGAATACCATTATTATCAACGATAATTAAACATAACTGCTCAAATCGGGTTTTATTATTACTTAATTTCGTTATTAGCTATATAAATAAAAAAATTATGAAATTTAAAGTTACTAATAATGAAAATGTAAGTACTGTTTTTCTTAATGGAGAAATAGATATGGATATTGCAGATGATGTAAGAGAAATTGTTTTTCCTTTAATTGATTCTGGCAAAGAAGTTCATTTAAATTTAAAAGATGTACAATATATGGACTCTTCTGGTATATCTGTAATAATAGAAAGTAATCAAAGAGCTCGAGAAAAAAATACTAAAGTTGAACTTAAAGAAGTTAGTCAACCTGTTGAAAAAGTTTTAGCAATGGCAAGAAAGTTTCTATGACATATAAAATTACAGAAGAAGATAATATCACTACCATATTTTTAGATGGTGAAATAGATATGGATAAAACAGAGGAAGTTAAGGAAGTTATCTTTCCAAAAATCGACTCTGGTAAAGATGTTGCTTTAAATCTAAGTAACGTTCAATACATGGACTCTTCAGGTATTTCAGTTTTAATAGAAAGTCATCAAAAAGCCTTAGAGAAGGGAACAAAGCTTGTCATCAAAGATGTGAGTAAATCAGTTTTAAAAGTAATCATGATGGCAAAATTAGAGCAAATTTTAAACTTGGAATAATTAAAAATCATGAGTATGGAAAACTTAAATCAATCAGAGAAAAAAGATTTTTTAGTTAGCTCAGCAAGTTTAAAAGATGTTAGAGCTTTTTCCAGAGATGTTTTTGAAAAATTTAAAATAGATGAAGATTTAAGAGAAGAGTTAGTTTTAGCTATTGCTGAAGCTGCACAAAATATAGTTAAACATGCTTATAAAGATTTTCCCAACACTCAAGATAGGATGGTAGTAAGAATATCTTGTAAAGATGAGGTTCTAGAGATTTCTTTCTTTGATAAAGGTAAACCAGTAGAAGAAAGTAAAGTTAAACATAGAGCGATAGATGATATTAAACCTGGTGGACTAGGAACTTTTTTTATTCAAGAAATAATGGATTCGATTAAGTTTGAACCAGGAAAAAAGCCCTGGATAAATAATTTAGTTTTAACAAAAAAATTATAAATTAGCCAATTAAAGCACCAACGTTAAATATTGGAGAATACATGGCTATCATTAGACCACCAATCATTACTCCCATAAAAACAATCATGATAGGTTCAATTAAAGCAGACATGTTATCTACTGTAGTATCAAATTCTTCTTCATAATAAGCAGATACAGAATTAAACATTTCATCTAATTGACCAGTTTGTTCACCAACAGAAATTAATTGACTAAACGTTGGAGGGAATAATGGTTCTTTTAAAAAAAGCTTAGTTAATGTGTCACCAGAGAAAACACCTTTTTTTACATTCTCAAGTGCCTCAGTTACCACATCATTATTACTAACTGATTTTGCAATTTCTATACTTTCTAATAAATTAACACCTGCTGCACTTAAATTACCCATAATTAAAGAAATTCTTGCTAGTAGAGATTTTAAAATCATATCTCCAAAAATTGGTAATTTTAAAATTTGTTGATGCCATTTAAAACGAATTGCAGCATTTCTTTTTACAATAAAATTAAACCCAAAATACCCCCCTATTCCTCCAAAAAAAATTACCTTACCACCTGTGCCACTTAAAAAATCACTCATTGCCATAATTGTTGCTGTTGCAGCTGGCAATTCTAGGCCCATACCATCATACATTTTTGCAAATACTGGAACTACTTTAATCAACATGAAAGCACTTACAACAATCGCTACTGTAAACATGATCGCAGGATACATTAAGGCTCCCTTAATTTTTTTCTTAATCTTTTCTTTTTTCTCTAATGAATCTACTATTTTAAGTAAAAATACATCTAGCTTACCACTTGCTTCACCAGCCTTTATTAAGTTTACATAAACGTTATCAAAATATTGAGGATATTTTTCAAAACATCTTGATAGGTTTACACCTCCCTCTAAACTCTTTCTAATATCTTCAATTATTTCTTTAATAGCAGGACTTTCTAATTGGTCTCTCAACATTATTAAGACCTGTAAAATTGGTAAACCCGCCTTAACCATAGTTGCAAATTGTTTTGAAAATATAAGAATTTCTTCTACTTTAACTTTTTTTTTCCCAAAGAGAGAGGAGCCACTTGATTTCTTTTTTGCACCCTCTTTTTTTTTCTTAGACTTATTTATATTGGTGATTATTATTTTTTTTTCTTTTAATAAATGAGAAGCCTCATCAAGATTTATTGCTTCAATATCTCCTTCAATATACTTACCTTCAGATATACCTTTGTAAGTAAAAGCTTCCATTTTTATTCGCTTGAAAGAACTCTCTCGTATTCTCTAAAATTAAGCTCACCAGATGCAATCATTCTTCTACCCATATCTTGCATCGTTCTAAATCCCTCTTTAATAGCTATTTCTCTTAATTCAGGAGTAGTTGCTTGTTTTAAAATAGCTTCTTTAATTGGTTTTGATACCACTAAAATTTCATAAATACCTTGTCGACCTTTGTAACCAGTGTCGCTACATTTTGCACAACCCTTACCTTTGATGGCTTTAACTTTAGATGCATCTTCATCACTAAAGCCCATATCTTTAAGAACTTTAGGATTAACATCATTATCTTGTACTCTACAATCTTTACAATTTTTTCTAGCTAGTCTTTGAGCTACAACAAGTTGGCAGGCAGCACTTATTAAATAATCGGGTGTACCCATGTTTTGTAATCTAGTAATAGTGCTTGGAGCATCATTAGTGTGTAACGTACTAAATACTAAGTGACCTGTAAGAGCAGCTTTTAACCCTATATCAACTGTTTCTTTATCTCTCATCTCACCAACTAGAATAATTTCTGGGTCTTGTCTTAAGAAAGATCTTAAGGCTTTAGCAAAAGTAAAACCAATATCATCTTTAATTTGCACTTGTCCTACACCTTCTAATTCATATTCCACAGGGTCTTCGGCTGTTAAAATATTTAAATGAGGCCGACTTACTTCTTTTAAAATACTGTATAATGTTGTCGACTTACCTGATCCTGTTGGCCCTGTTACTAAAATTAATCCCTGACTACTATGAATTCCTTTTCTTAAACTTTCTAAATCTTGCTTTTCAAAATTTAATTGCTCAAGAGTGATATCACCTGCATCCTTATTAAGAATACGCATTACAATTCTCTCATTATTTGCAGTAGGTAATATTGACAAACGTAGATCCACTACCTTGTTACCAATTTTAAAATTAATGGCTCCATCTTGTGGTAATCTTCTTTCAGCAATATCTAGTTTACCCATAATCTTAAATCGAGTAACGACTGCACCATAGTTATCATGCAAAAACTGCCTATAAGCTTCTTGCTCTTGAAGCATACCATCTAATCGGTATCTTACTCTGGAATTGAATCTGTAAGGCTCAATATGAATATCACTTACACCCATTTTTATTGCATCGGCTACAACTGCTGTACTAAATTTGATTACCTCTGACTCGTTTTCAATTGCTTCAATATCTTCTTCTGGCGCATTTTCTAAAACCTCACCTGCATCTCCTAAATCTGTTTCAAAAGTTTTAGTTTTTTTTCTATTATCACTACGTATTGATGCAATTGTTACTTCATCTGTTTCATTTGATAATCTTTCAATATATTCAGAGATATCAGTTTTGCAGCGTGTAGTTCAATGTCTTTTTTTGTAATAGCTTTTAAATTTCTCATCAATCCCAGTTTTGAACTATCTGGAATTGCCATATGCAAAGTTTTTCCTTCAATTTTAAATGGTGCTACAAAATTTATTTTTATATAATTTGATGGTAAAACTGTTTTTATTTCATCTGTAATTTTAACTGCCTTTAAATCAATTGTTTCTAAATTTTGTTCTTTAATTAATAGATCAATTATTTTTTTTTCATCAGTGAGTTTTAACTCAAATATTGCATCAATTTGGGACTTATTGTTTTCAGTACTTACTTTTTTAATATTTATTAAATCTTTTCCTGAAATAATGTCATTATCAATTAAGACATTGACTAAATTAATTTCACTTTCTCTACTAATTTTTAACATTATAAAACCCTTGGAGCGATAAATACTAGCAACTCAGTCATTGTGTCAGAATCTGATTTTCCACTCAATACTTTTCCTAGAACTGGTATTTTTTTCGTTCCTGGGACGCCCTCTCTATTATTTGCTATATTATTTTTTTTGATACCCCCAATTACAACTATATCTCCATCTGCAACTAATAGTTTGGTGTTTATCTCCATTTTATTTACACCTGGTGTTCCTGGAGACGATCTATTTGGAGTGTCATTATTTACTTGAATTGAAAGCATGACGTTTCCATCACCTATAATATTTGGAGTTACTATTAGTTTTAATGATGCATCAACTGGTTTATCTTCTCCATCTCCACCATCAATATAAATTGTTTCACCCTGATTAATACTTGCTTGATGATTGTCTAATGTAAATAATTTTGGATTAGATACTGTCTTTGACAAACCTTGAGATTCTAAAAAATCAAGTTCAACTTTTAAAACAGCTGAACCAGTTTTTTTCAATATTCCAATTCCACTTGTTGCTGCAGCAGATCCAAAATTTACTAAATTATCTGTTCCAGCTCCACTTGTAAAAGCTCCTGTAGAGTCTGATAATGCAGCGCCAGTTCCAGATGCTGCTCCTACACTACTACCCCCTTGGGTACCACCAACTCTTACACCTTTTCTTGTGTAAGCAGCTCCAAGTCTTTTTCCTAAATTTTGTGCAAAAGTTGAAGTTGCCTCAACTATAAAAGCTTCTATTAAAACTTGTTTAGTTCTCTTGTCAATTTCTCTAATTACTTTATCAACTATATCTAAATCCTTTTCTTTTCCTCTAACAATAATTGATCTTGTAGTTACTTCTTCGGTTACTTGTATTGGTATATAATTTCCACTAGTTCCAACAGTTGTAAATAATTCTGTGATTGTTGATTTAGCTTCTGTGGGAGTTATATAATAAAGTCTAAAAATTTCCGAAATAATTGGCTCAACGGAATCTTCCAATTCAACTTTCTTCTTAACCGCCGATGCTCTAGCTGATTTGTAACCTTCCTGTGAAGTTAAATTAGCAGGAGTTGAAACTCTAATAATATTACTTGCTACATCTATATCTGCTGCATAATTTTTTAAATCTAATAATGCATTAAATGCTTTATCCCAAGGCACATTATCTAATTCTGCAGTTATTGCTCCTGCAACATCTTCACCTACTAAAATATTAATTTCTCCAATTTCAGACATTAATTTCATTGCTTCTTTAAAATCTAAAGCTTGAAATTTAAAAGATACATTTTGTTTTAAATTTTCGAATTCATCAGAAATTAATAAGTAATTTCTCTCTTTAACAGATGATATTTGTTTTCTTTTTTTTAGCTTAACAACATCACCTTCAACGGGGATTGGTCCCATCTCCACACTTTTATCTACTTCTTTTTGTCCAATTTTTTTAATATCAGTTTTAATTAGTGGTGTATCGTGTTTAAAAGACCCACTTTTTTTAGCAAGGTGTTCTGCACAACCTGTAAGAAAAATTAATAATAAAGGTAAAATTAAGAATGATATATTTTTTCTAAAGTTCATAATTATTTAGTACTTTCTGTAATTTGGTTGTTAAAATTTATCACTAAAAAAGAATTTCCATTTTTTTCAAATACCGCTTCATCATTAGTTACTCCAATGAATTTCACCCCAGGACTTAATTCCTCAAACAGACTTAAAGTAGTCACATCTCCACTTGAATTAATTAATGATACAAATCCATCATCATTTCCAGAAGTCATTATTCCTACTAATTTAAACTTGTATAAACTCATTTCATTTGCAGCTTCCTCTGCACTATTTGCTATAAGTGTTGCACCACTTAAAGAGCTATCTCCAGCAAAAGGGTCATTTAGTGGCAGTGGTTCCTCATCATTAATCTCTGATGAAATATTTTTTTGTGAATTTGCTTGTTTTTCTTTAATCTTGTTATTTATCTCTTTTGCTTTTTCGATAATGTTTTGCTCTTTATCATGACTATCTGCCATAGAAACTTTTGATAATAATATAAAGAATACTGAAATAATAATTATTTTAAAAAAATTCATCTGGTAACCCCACTATAGTTAATGTTCCTTTTACTTTTATCGCTCCAGTGTTATTTCCTCTTACGACCTGAATTGATTCTTTGTCAAAATTTAACATCTTGTTAGAAAGCGACAGAGATCTCTTAAATTTAATATAGCCCAAAAAATTACCGTCAATTTCGAAATCAACAGGGATCAAATAATAGGCAATATTTTGGATATTTTTAACTTGAGTCTGTTTCTTTTTCTTTACTTTTTTACCGTCTGCTTTGGCCAAAGCTTGTGCTTTTAAAACTTCTTTAATTTCTTTTTTTTCTATACTTGTAATCACTAAATCATTTTGTCCAGCATATTCACTTAATGTCTGTAAAAGGCCTTCTACTTCAGATTTGGAATGAAATAATTTAGAATATTTTTCGTATTCAGGTTTAAGTTTTTTAATTTTTGCCCTCATTGAATAAATATCATTAGTAAACTGTTCAGTTTCTTGTATTTTTAAATTCATATCATTCAATTTAGCTTTTCTAGAATTAGCCATTGGGTTTAAAATTGCATAATAAATTATTAAGAAAAGAACAATTGCACCTGCAATTATTCCTATTTTTATAAGAGTTTTTTTATCAGCTAGTTTTAAAATCTGATCTTTGATGTCAGAAATATTAATATTTTTTAAATCTATATCCATTGCTATATTCTACTTCTTTTAATTTTTACAAACACTCTAAAGCCTTTCATTGTAGCACCACCTGCTGAAGATTTTGGTAACCGCATTGATGATAAGGATGCTTGTTCAACCAGTTTTTGTTTACCTAAATTTTCTATAAATTTTAATATATCTTGATCAGTTGCAGCCAATCCTTGAATAGTTAATCTGTTAGATCCATTAAAATCAACTTGATCAAATTTTACTCGGTTGGGAACACTTGAGGCTACTTGAGCTAAAATTCTATAAGTTAATTCTTTATTTGATTTAAGAGTTTTACTTAATTTTAAAGATGTATTAATCACTTTAAATTCTTTTGAAACTATTTTTTTCTGTTTTATAGTTTTAGTATGATCTATTTTTACAGCTTCATATTGTTTCAATTCATTGTTGTAAGAAATAATGTTCCAAAAAGATAAACCAAATAATACAACATAAATTGCAGCTACCGCAGCGGTAATTCCTTTGAAGGCAAAACCTGAAATTGCTTTCATCTTTTTTTGCTTCATCACATTTGATCTATCTGGAAGAAGATTTATATTTTTAACTGCAGTAACGAATTTATAATAGCCAAAGACATCAAGTTTTCTAAAAGCTAAACCAACAGAGGTTGATAGATAGGATCTATTTAACTTATTATCTAAAATTTGTTGATTTTGACTTGGAATTTTTAGTCCCTCTGTGGGATCAAAAGTATTAAAACCAATATTCATTAAAGCTTTTCTAAAGCTTGCTAAATATTCATCTACATTTTTAATATCTGAAACAACTTTAATGTTTCGAATTCTCTTTTCATATTTAGTCTCAAAATCTTGAATAGCTTGCTTAACTTGAGTAACATATCTTCTAACTAATCCCTCTTTCTCTTCGGTATTTTGAGAATCTTGTAAAATTTTTCTATCTTGCCCTCTGATAAAAATATCTGTGATTATTGGATTATTATCATAAAGAATCATCAAATAATTTTCATCCAATCCAAATTCTAGAACAGCAGTTAAATTAACATCTTCAGTTTTATTTGCTATTTGATTAACCTGGTCAACTGCTGATTTTAAAGCAAAACATTTAACATCAATGATTACAGGATTTAAACCTGCATTTTTAATTATTGAAGTATAGCTATTTATATCCGTTAATTTTGATGCAACAAATAAAAGGTCCATTGTATTTTCTTTTTCATTTCTATTAATGACTTGATGAAAAATAGAATAATCTTCTAAACTATCTGTTAACTGAACTAGGTTTTCCCATAATGAATTAGTTTCGATTGCTTTATTTAATTCCTCATCTTTCATTAAAGGTGCTGTAACCACTCTTATAATTGCACTAGTTACTGGAATAGCAATTGCTGCATTGGGTGAAGTTATTTTATATTTTTGAACTGCTAACATTAATTCTGTTGAAAATTTATCTGCATTGTCAATTGGTGTACTATCGTCTGCAATGTCAACTGGGTGGATATGTAGTTTTTCTAACACCCATTGATTAGCTTTGTTGCTTGAAACCTGAGCTATTCTTATTTCTTTGTTTGAAAGTTCTACACCAATTATTTCTTCACCTTGCACACTAGATTTACCTAATTTAGACTTAAAGAAATTTTCCAGTTTAGATTTATAATTAGCAACTTTAGATTTATTAAAAGATGATTTATTTAAATTTTTTGCAAAATCTGGTTTTTTAATTTTAATCTCTTTAATTTTTCCAAAAATATTTGATAATTTATTTTTTATTTGTTCTTGAGTAGTTGTTTGTAAATTTTCGTTTAATGAAGTGGTAGCAATTTGTTCTTGAGTCTGATTGTTAATTTGATTATTTGCTAAAGTATCAGTTGCTTCTTGATTAATATTTTTATTTAAACTATTTTCATTTTTTAATCTTTCACTTTCATCTTGGACATCATCAAACCATTTTTCTAAAATTTGTATTGCTTCATCTAAGTTTGTTGTGCCTGAAGATGAAATTTTTTGTTTACCATCAATATAAAGCCTACCAACCCAATTTTTTGATTTGAGTTCACCTTTATATTTATCCTGCCTTACATAAATATGTAATCTACCTTCTTTTTTATGAATAACTTGATGAGACGACTTATTATTTTCATTTTTTATTTCATCTGAAGTTTCTACAATTATTTTCTCTTCAATATTTTGATTGTTAACTTCTTCATTTAAATCAGTTTCTTGATTTTCATATTTGTTTTCATTCATAGTTTGATTATTTGAATCAACTATAGATTGATTTTCATTATTTGAATCGGGTTCATTATTTTGGTTTTGATTTTCTTCGCTTTGAGGTTGATTATTTAAATCAACTTCTGATTGATTATTATTATCATTGTCTGATAATGTATTATCTAAATTTTTTTTATCGTCTTCTTGATCATTCATAATATTTAAATATATTTATTTAATCAAACTAGTGAATCTCTAACACTAAAAGGGATAAACTCTTACACAAGATAATGATTATAGTGCTCAAAACGGGCATTATTTAAAAAAACAAGTAAAATCAATTATTTTATGTCCGTATTAAAATTTGAAGATAAATGTCTTTTTTATAAAATTTGAATTTACCTCTAACACAAATTATAATCATTTCTTATGTTTTAGCTTTTGGGCAATTTAATTTATCTCAAAAAAACTTATAAAATTTTCACATATTAGAATTTTTCAAAATTTGTTGAGCTTTTTAGAATCATTATAAATTTATGAATTTTAGTAAAATCAATTATGTTCAAAAAATAAAATCAAAAAATAATTTTTTTGTGTTAGAGATCTAAAAATTTAGAAATAATCTCAAAAAACTATTTTTTTTTGTGTTAGAGTCATGGAATTTTTCACTAATTATAAATAAACCAATAAAATCAACGATAATTGAAAAATAAGGACAAAAAGAATTTTTTTTGTGTTAGAGATTTAATAATTTACAAATAAATTAAAAAAACGCATTTTTTTGTGTTAGAGCTATGGTGTTTTTTACTAATTGTAAATAAACCAACAAAATCAATGATTTTTGAAAAGTAAGATCAAAAATTAGTTTTTTTGGGGTAGAGGTATGATATTTTTCAAAAATTGTAAATAAATCAATAAAATCAACGATAATTGAATAATTAATGTATTTATGATTTTTGTGTTAGAAACTTTTTGATTTGTGTTAGAAATTTTTTCATTTGTGCCAGAGATAAATATAAATGTTAGAAAAATTTGGATAATTGTAATATTACCCATTTCTCAAATATAATATTGAAATATTTTGTAATTTTCAATTAAAAATCGATTA
>ERZ1046568.1911-NODE-1911-length-14225-cov-4.653634_pt1 | contig 14225 bp, 9 predicted proteins | sample MGYA00383092_ERZ1046568 | MGnify/ENA primary metagenome ERZ1046568 (study PRJEB29581, sample SAMEA5548362) | metagenome | biome: marine; feature: coastal; material: water | depth 1 m | study: Short-term variability in the microbial, nano- and picoplankton... | reverse complement strand
AAGGCTCCACCTCGTCGATTGGAATCGGATCAAATTGATCAAATTCAAAAAGACCTCTAATGGTCATTAAACGGCTCGATTGGTCATTAACAAGCTCCGAATACTCTTTAAAAGTAGAGGCTTTGTTGGTGCGAACCGATTCTTGAAGTTTTGCTACAGTCAATGGATTAAACATGTGTTTTTCCTGACCACGACGCCATCGATATTCACCTCCAATTTCAATGTCGGACTCGATATTGGGGTTGAATGCTTTCTTATGACGTTTTAAAATTTCTTTTTCAATTTCTCTTAACCCAATTCCTTGAATTCGTGTTGGGGTGTTTGGAAAGTATTTTTCTACGGTATTTGTATTGATTCCTACACACTCAAATAATTGAGATCCACGATAGGAGTTTAATGTAGAAATTCCAATCTTATTCATCACTTTTAAGATGCCTTTTCCAATTGCTTTGTTATAGTTCTTGATGGCGGTAAGATATTCTAAGTCGGTAATTTCAGAGTCTTTAATTTGATTTTCTACAATCTCATTAACAATATATGGATTTACCGCACTCGCGCCAAATCCAAATAAGAGAGCAAAATGATGCACTTCTCTTGGCTCAGCAGACTCTATAATGAGACTGATTCGAGAACGCTTATTTAGCTTGTGAAGTGCATGATTTACATACGAACAGGCTAAAAGCGCTGGAATTGGTGCGTGATTTTCATCGACAAATCGATCGGATAAAATGATAATGTTTGCTCCGTCGTCTATGGCTTTAGAGGCTTTGGTTACTAAAGCTTCAAGCGCAATTTCTAACTCATTTAAGCCCCGATTGACTTCATACAACATCGAAATAGATTCTACTTTGAAATTAGGATTTGAGTCGTAATTTCTAATTTTATCTAAATCGTGTTTTGAAATAACAGGGTTTTGAATTTTTAGTTTTTTGCAAGCTTCTGAATTACAATCAAAAATATTTGTATCACTACCAAGCGTCAAACTGATGTCTGTAATTAATTCTTCACGTATCCCATCTAAAGGAGGGTTGGTTACTTGTGCAAATATTTGCTTGAAATAGTTATAAATAAGTTGAGGTCTTTCAGACAAAACAGCAATTGGTGTATCGCTTCCCATAGAGCCAATCGGTTCTTTTCCTAATTGAGCCATTGGTCGGATGATGGTGTTTAAATCCTCTTTTGTATATCCAAATGCGACTTCTCTTTTCTTTAAGTCAACCTCCTTATATTCGATAGGTCCTTTTTTTGCAGATATATCTTTCAGGTGGACCAGATTTTCGTTCAACCATTTTCTGTAGGGTTGTTTGGCTGCAATTTTTTCTTTGATCTCTTCATCATTTACGATGCGCCCTTCGTTCATATCAACCAAAAACATTTTTCCTGGCTCTAAACGTCCATGAAATTCGACCTCTTCTGGCTCAACATCAACCACGCCAGTCTCAGAAGACATGATCACATTTCCATCTTTAGTGACCGTATATCGAGACGGTCTTAATCCATTACGGTCTAAAACGGCTCCAATAAAATTTCCATCGGTAAACGGAATAGATGCAGGACCATCCCAAGGCTCCATTTGACAAGAGTTATATTCGTAGAATGCTTTTTTAGAATCGGACATGTCCGGATTTTTTTCCCAAGCTTCAGGAACCAGCATCATCATTACTTCTGGAAGCGAACGACCAGTCATTAATAATAATTCGACCACCATATCTAAGGTCGCTGAATCGGATTTCCCTTTAAGAATTGTCGGGATTATTTTTTTAATATCATCTCCAAAAGCATCACTTTTAATGATTTCTTCTCTAGAGAACATGCGAGATACATTTCCTCTCAAGGTGTTAATTTCTCCGTTATGACAGATGTATCTAAATGGCTGTGCCAAATCCCATGTTGGAAACGTATTCGTTGAAAAACGTTGATGTACTAAGGCCAATCGCGTATCTAGGGCAGAATTAAATAGATCCAGATAATATTCGTTGATATGCTCTGGCTTTAATAAGCCTTTAAAAATAATTATTTTAGTGGAAAGACTTGGAAGGTAAAAGAATTTCGACTCTGACAATTTAGAGTCATATATTGTATGTTCTGCAATTTTTCGAGCAGCGAATAATTTAAGATTAAAATCAAAGTCCGTTTGTTTCTTGTCTGATTTACTAATAAAGACTTGCTTCACAAAGGGCTCTGTTGTTTTGGCGATTTCTCCTAAAACATCACTGTTAACAGGAACATCTCTCCAGCCAAGAATTTCTAATCCTTGGTTTTTTAGTTCGGTTTCAAAAACCTCAACACAATATGCTCTTTGGTTGTCTTTTCTTGGTAAAAATACATTACTAACGGCATATTCCCCTGCTTCTGGCAATTCGAATTCACAGAAAATTTTGAAGAATTTGTGAGGAATATCGATAAGAATCCCAGCGCCATCCCCCGTCACACCATCTGAGCTTACCGCACCCCTGTGTTCTAGTTTGACTAAAATTTCTAATGCTTTATGAATGATATCGTTGGAGCGTTTTCCTGTCAAACTACATATAAACCCTGCACCACAGTTGTCGTGTTCAAATTCTGGTAAATAAAGACCTTGTTTTTTTAACATACTTAAAATTATTTCTGGTTGAACCTTAATAAGGATGTAATATAATTGGTAAAAGTCGATTTTAAAAAAAGCCAAGTCACTTTTTCGAAATTCCAATTTAGAATACCTATTTCTGCATTTTGAGCAATTAAATACGCAATAGACTATCGAATAATCAATGAGAAATTGACCGCCTATTTAATAACGTATATATAAGGACAGGCCTCACAAAAAACAATTCTAAAAAAACAACAGACTATTGAAATATTAAAAATATTATAAATAAAATTGCAATACCCTAAAAATTTAGGGGGTTAAATTAAATATTATACAAAAGCCATCAATATACCCTTCTTTTTTAAAGGGTGTATGTTAATTATACTTAGTTTTGAGCCGTTAACTAAAAATATTAACTACTAAAATTAACTATTATGAAAAAAATTATTTTAAGTGCAATTGTTTTTGTTGGAGCGATGACTCTAAATGCACAGGACGAAGCTCCTAAATTATCCGTGTCTGGAACTGTAGATGTGTACTACAGAGCAAATTTATCAGCACCAAATGACGAAGATGCTATTGCGCCAGGATCCTCATTTGCACAATTACCTGGATTTTCTCTTGGTATGGCAAACGTAATCGCAAGCTATGAAGGCGAAAAAGCTGGGTTTGTAGCAGATTTAGTTTTTGGCCCAAGAGGGACAGACGCTATCTTTGCATCACCAATGTATTCAGGTACAGGAAACATCGTTAACCAATTATATGCCTACTGGAATGTAAGCGAATCGGTAACATTAACAATGGGTAACTTTAATACCTTTTTAGGATATGAAGTTATTTCTCCTGCTGCCAACTTTAACTACAGTACATCTTACTTGTTTTCTTATGGGCCATTTAGCCATACAGGAATTAAAGCTGATTTTGATTTAGGAAGCGACTGGTCTTTAATGACTGCTGTAATGAATCCTACAGACTTAACAGAATTCAACCCAACAGGCGATTATGCGGTTGGCCTTCAACTAGGATACGCGGGTCAATACCTAAACTACTTAAACTCTCAAGGTGCTTATGAAGTGGATTTCACAGGTGGATTTGACCTTTCTGAATCATTTTTCTTAGGGGTAAATGCTGCTTATTTTGATGCAAGTGACGACAACGACGCTAGTTTTGCTGGAGCCGCTTTATACCCACAGATTGCTACTTCTGAAAGCTTCTCTTTAGGATTAAGAGCTGAGTATTTTGTTGAAACCGAAGGTGGAGCAGGCGCTATTGGAGCTTACGACGTAGATGGTGATGCAGATATCTTTGCAGTAACATTAACAGGAAGCTATACCGTAGGTAACTTAATGATCAAACCAGAATTAAGATTAGATTCTGCGAGTGAAGAAGCTACTTTTATAGATAATGACTTAGCACCTTCTAAAAGCTTATCATCATTTCTTTTAGCTGTCGTTTATTCTTTCTAGAACCAATATTAACCAATCAAATATATAATTTATGTCACATTTAATTAACAACTTACCTCTAGTAATACAGGATGCCGCTGCGGTTGAGAGTCTTGCTGGAGCGATCAAGGACGACATGGGAATGTTATGGATGCTGTTATCTGGTATCTTAGTGTTCTTTATGCAGGCTGGTTTTACTTTAGTAGAATCTGGAATGACACGTTCAAAAAACGCAGTGAACATCGCAATGAAAAACTTGCTTGATATCGCTGTAGGTTCTCTTACCTACTGGTTTGTAGGATACTCTCTCATGTATGGAGACACCACCAATGGTTGGTTCTTCTGGAGTGGAATTATGCAAGGTGAAGGCGCTGATTTATTCTTCCAAACAATGTTTGCTGCGACTGCTGCAACAATTGTTTCTGGCGCAATTGCTGGAAGAACTAAGTACTCAACGTACATTATCTTTTCAATCGTAATGACGGCTATTATCTACCCAATTGCAGGGGGATGGCAATGGCAAGGATCGGGTTGGTTAACTGAGCTCGGTTTTATTGACTTTGCTGGTTCTTCAATCGTTCATGCTGTCGGTGGTTTTGCTGCTTTAGTTGCTGCTTATATGGTAGGTCCTAGAATTGGAAAATACATTGACGGAAAAGTAATGCCTATTCCAGGTCACAACCAAATATTAGCAACCTTAGGGGTGTTTATCCTTTGGTTAGGATGGTTTGGTTTTAACGGTGGATCTCAACTTGCTTGGGGTGGAGACGATGCAGTTGCTGCTTCTACAGTGGTTTTAATCACGAATCTTTCTGCTGCTGCGGGTGCCTTAGGGGCGCTTATTACAACATGGATCTGGTACGGTAAGCCAAACTTAGCGCAATCATTAAATGGTGCTTTAGCTGGTTTAGTAAGTATTACTGCAGGGTGTGGAAACATGACGGCTGGTGGTGCTGTATTAGCGGGTTTAATTGGTGGTATCATCGTTGTATTCTCTATTGAAATCATCGAAAAGAAACTTAAAATTGACGATGCTATTGGTGCGGCATCTGTTCACGGTGTTGTTGGATTCTGGGGAACGATTGTTATCGGACTTTGGGGTGTAGACGGCGATGCTGGACTTGGGATTTTTAACGGAGGTGGTTCTGCTCAACTTGTAGCACAATTGACTGGAGGGTTGGCATATGCTGTATGGGCTGTCGTTCTTTCCTTTGTAGTCTTTGGAGTCCTTAAGTACACTGTTGGATTGCGAGTTACTGAAGAAGAAGAAGTTGCTGGATTAGACATCTCAGAGCACGGATCTATTGCATATCCTGGTAAAAGAGAAAGAGGTCAAGACTAACTTCAAAAAATATGGAGTATTCATTTACTCTAAAAAAATTAAAAATTAGTTTGTGATTTTTAGTTTGTGTTAAAAACCTTAGGGGCTCGCGCTTCTAGGGTTTTTATGTTTAATGCCGTTTATCAACAAGCCCTTCAAAATAAACAGGGTATTATTGTCATATTCATAAAAATATATACTATACCCCTAAATTTTTAGGGGTATTTATATTTTTAATTATTTTTGATTTCAAACTAAACTTAAAACCAATGAAAAAAGTAGAAGCAATCATTAGAAAATCTAAATTTTCTAGTGTCAAAAAGGCCCTGCACGAAGTCGGTGTAAATTTTTTCTCGTACTGGGACGTTACAGGCCTTGGGAACGAAAAAGAAGGCCATGTATACAGAGGTGTTTCTTACAGCACGAGTGATATCCAAAGACGTTATTTATCTATTGTCGTAAATGATGATTTTGAAGATGTAACCATCAAGGCGATCCTTTCAGCAGGCTCTACGGGCGATGTTGGTGATGGAAAAATCTTTGTATCACAGGTCGATGAAGTATATAGAATTAGAACCGGCGAAAAAGGCGGAAATACATTAAAATAACAACCATGGAATTACTAACTATCAATAACGTATGGATGATGATCTGTACGGCGCTCGTTTTCTTTATGCATACTGGATTTGCATTTCTAGAAATTGGGCTCACACGTCAAAAAAATACAATTAATATTTTATTTAAAAACATCTTTATTATAACTGTTGGGCTTCTCCTTTACTACATGATAGGCTTTAACTTAATGTACCCTGGAGATTTTAATGGGTTTATAGGATCTATTGTTCCTGGGATAAGCCCACCAGAAAACGGCATGACTGCCGAGTATGCCGATGGTGGCTATACGTGGTGGACCGACTTTTTATTCCAAGGCATGTTTGCCGCAACCGCAGCAACAATTGTTTCTGGAGCCGTTGCGGAACGTATGAAAATCGGAGCCTTTATGATTTTTACGGTTGTATATCTCGGATTTGTCTATCCAATTGCTGGATCTTGGCAATGGGGCGGCGGATTTTTATCGTCGCTAACCATAGGAGATGCGGAAGGCTTTTATGATTTTGCTGGATCTACCCTTGTCCACTCTGTAGGGGGATGGGCTGCTTTAGTCGCTGTTTATCTTTTAGGAGCTCGGATTGGGAAGTTTTATAATGGAACGTCCCAGGCCATTCCAGGACACAACATCCCATTAGCAACGGCTGGAGTTCTTATCCTTTGGTTGGGCTGGTTTGGGTTTAACGGCGGTTCTGTTTTATCAGCAAATCCCGAAGCAACGTCCTTAACTTTGGTAACCACTTGTTTGGCCGCTGCCGCTGGCGGTGTCGTCGCAATGATTACTTCAACGATCTTATATAAAAACTTAGATTTAACAATGTTCCTAAATGGTATTTTAGGTGGACTTGTAGGGATTACCGCAGGTGCAGACCAAATGAGCCCAGAAGATGCTATTCTAATTGGAGCAATTGCTGGTGCACTCATAGTATTTGCAGTGAGCTTAGTTGATAAAATAAAATTAGATGACCCCGTAGGGGCCATTGCTGTACACCTTATTTGTGGTGTCTGGGGAACCTTAGCTGTTGGACTTTTTGGCGCCAAAGCAGGGGTTGATCAGTTTCTCGTTCAACTCATTGGAGTTTTATGTTACGCTGTGTTCTGTATCGCGACTTCTTTCCTTATCATCTTCGCATTAAAAAAGACCATAGGCATTAGAGTATCGGAACGAGAAGAACTAGAAGGTCTTGATGCCCACGAACACCAAATGGATGCTTACCCAGATTTTAGGTTAAATGAGCATTAACCACCTTGTTTAATTAGTCAAAAAAAAACCTCAAAAGATATCTTTTGAGGTTTTTTAATTTAAAGTGTTTTGATTTATGCTGAGTTTCGACTCGCATTAATATTTCCAAATAGAGAGCGCATTACAATCTTTTCATAAGTTTTAATTTGATCCTCGTCTCTTGGAGATTCTTTTTCTAGCTCCTGAATCATTTTCAATGCATATTGCTGTATTGTTAATAAAGGCAATACGATAGACTCTCGCACCGAGATAGAAGCCTTTCCAGCAAGCTCTTCTTGCATCAACTCGTCATAACCTGTTAGTTTTAACAACAATCGCTTGGTGGTAACATACTCAGTGTAAATCACATTCCAAAATTCGCCATACTCTGGATCTTCAGACATATATTTGGTCAAATCAAAGAACGATTTAGATAAGGACATCATACTGTTTTCAATCAACGTTTTGAAAAAATCAGAAGTTTTAAATAAGTGTTGTGCTTTTTCAAACTCTCCAATATCTTCATAATGCTTCAAAGCAGTTCCTACTCCAAAAAACCCAGGCACATTTTGTTTCAATTGACTCCATGAACCTACAAAAGGAATGGCGCGCAAATCTTCGAACACGAGTCCTTCCGCTTTGCCTCGCTTGGACGGACGGCTACCAATATTGGTTTTCGCATAATACTTAAGCGTGCTCATGTTTTCTAGGTAAGGAATGAACTTTGGATGCGCTTTAAAGTTCACATACGCTTCATAACTTAGTTTAGATAACTGCGCCATCACCACTCTGTTTTGAGGAGTCATTCTTAGGTCTTTATCACTTAAGCTATTGTGAATCCCTGAACTAATCAATTGTTCAAGGTTATATTGTGAGGACTCTAACGTTCCAAAATTAGAACTTATGGTCTGCCCTTGAATCGTAAGCTGCACTTCTTTATCTTCAATTGTTGGTCCTAGAGACGCATAGAAATTATGTGTTTTTCCACCACCTCTAGCTGGTGGTCCACCCCGACCATCAAAGAAAATAACCGTAACATCATACTTTCTAGACATCGCCGTTAACAACTCTTTTGCTTGATAAATCGCCCAATTGGCCATTAAATAACCGCCGTCCTTGGTGCCGTCACTAAACCCGAGCATAATGGTTTGTCTATTCCCTCGCGCTTTTAAGTGCGCTGCATATTCCGGATTAGAGTAAAGGTCTTCCATGACGGAAGGTGCATTTTGTAAATCTGTAATGGTTTCAAAAAGTGGCGCTAAATCCACGGTTAGTTCCTCTTCAAATGCAACGAGCTTAAGCATTGCATACAGCTGCATGACATGGAGCGTGCTTTGATTGTTACTAATAATGTAACGATTGGCTGCCTTTTCACCATTCGTCTGCTGAATGGTTTTGATCGCCTCCATTGTTTTTAAGGCTTTTAATGTGTTTTTATCCGTAATTAAATCAAAATCAACACGTCCTTTAATATTGGACAACACCTCAATTTGATCTGTTTCTGGCAAATCATGATAATTTTCAGGGAAACTAGAGCTTCCGCTTTCAATCATCACGTTGACCATATCGTTAAATACCGCAGCATGCGCACGACTGTCTTGACGGATATCTAAAGTAGAAAAGTGGAATCCAAATAAATGAATTTTATTTAAAAGGCTGTTCAATTCAGGGGCATAAAGTGACTGGTGCTCCTGAATAACAACGGCTTTAATTTCTTTTAACTCTGACGTTAAATACTCTAATGTTAAGGTAGATTTTTTGTTGGTTATAATCTTATAAAGCTCCGCTTCTAAGGCCACAACTCGGTCTTCAACCCCCGCAAATGATAATTTTCTTTTAAGACCTCTTAAGTCTCGGTAATAATTTTTTATAATCGTTTCACGCAGCCTTGCCGCAACTTTCAAAGTGATTTCTGGGGTTACAAATGGGTTCCCATCTCTGTCGCCTCCTGGCCAAAAACCAATATTAATAATATCGTTATCAATGTGTTTGCCGTCAAAAATGTTTTGCTGAATATAGTCATAAACACTCCCAAACGATTTATAAAACACATGTTCTAAATACCAAATAAGACTCACCGCTTCATCGTAAGGCGTTGGTTTGGCTTGTTTAAAGAAAGGTGTTTTTCCTAATTGTGCTAACAATTCGTTGATACGAAATAAGTCATTTTCACGGATGGCCTCGGTTAAATCGGTAATGATTCCTAATACAGATCCCGGGTAAAATTGCGTTGGATGCGCTGTTAAAACAATACGCACTTTGAATTCCTCTAAGTAGTTTTGAAGTACTTCTAATTTGTTCTCAGAGCTTACTTTTTCTTTTAGACTTCTCAAAGTTCCAATTCCGTCCATATTGTTAACAACAGGGAAGGCGGCATCTTCGATGGCATCAAATAAAACCACTTGACGCTCGATATATTGTATAAAACGAAACAACAAATCGATTTGACTTTTAGGAGATCGTCTTGCTTGATATTTTCTAAAGAACGTATCTACAATCGCTGTAGGATCTTCATTATTTGCAAATCCTTTTTTACAGGTTTCAAAAAAAAGCGGCAAAAGCGCACCGGTTTTTGTAATCGAATTAAAAGGAAGGGTCATAAATATACTGTTGTATATTTGATATTTAGACAAAACGTTTTGTTTAAATCTGGTGATTTTTGGCTGAGTGGACATTACTTTAATACATTTAGTTGCTTCCAAAATTACTAAAGCAACTCCGAAATCCCTCTATGAAAGTAGGATTTTTGCGAATATTCGCATATTGGTTGTGTTATCCCAACGAAATCTTAGCAAACCAAAGAATTCATTCCATATCTTTTAGCAATTACTCCAGATAAGTCTCCTTGAAAGCGTTTAAAAAAGTTGTTTTCTATTTCGTATTGGTAAATCGGTTGACTTACTGTAAATTTAGAGCATCTAATCACTAGCTTATTTTTTATGATTGAAATTGAACGTAAATTTTTGGTAATCTCTGACAGGTATCGTGTAGAAGCTTCAAAAAAATCGACGATAGCTCAAGGGTATTTAAACAGTCATCCCGAGCGGTCTGTTCGGATTCGTCTTAACGATCAAAAAGGATATATGACGGTTAAGGGAAAAAGCAACCAAAGTGGACTTAGTCGGTTTGAATGGGAAAAGGAAATTTCTAAAACAGACGCCGAGACACTTTTAGGCTTGTGTGAAAAAACAATCATCCGTAAAATAAGGCATGAAGTTTCAGTCGGCAATCACCTGTTTGAAGTTGATGAATTTGAAGGCTTAAATGCTGGATTGGTAATTGCTGAGGTTGAATTAAGCGCTGAAAATGACGTTTTTTCTAAACCTAGCTGGCTAGGACAAGAAGTGACTGGCGATGTAAGATATTACAACTCTAATCTCAGTAAGCATCCTTTTTGCGACTGGGAATGATTATGTAATTATCATTAAAGTGGCTATAAAATTATTATATTCGCAACTCAAACCGATTTATAAAATTATAAAAAATGAACACAAACTTTAATACTTTTAAAATTCAAGATGCATTGGATGCCCTTGGAGTTAAAGATATAAACTTAGGAACTTCAACAGGTGCTAATAGCTTTGGAAATGGCCCTACCCTCGATAGCTTTTCGCCGGTTGATGGTCAAAAAATTGGAAGCGTGGTTTGCACCTCTCAAGCAGACTATGAAGCAGTGATGACGGCTGCAACGGCTGCATTCCCGGAGTGGCGAACAATGCCAGCACCTCAACGTGGCGAAATTGTCCGTCAGTTTGGAAATAAGCTAAGAGATTTAAAAGAACCACTCGGAAAATTAGTGTCTTATGAAATGGGAAAATCCTTACAAGAAGGGTATGGCGAAGTTCAGGAAATGATTGATATCTGTGATTTTGCGGTTGGATTGTCTCGACAATTAAACGGGCAAACCATTCCTTCTGAACGTCCTGGTCATGTGATGCGAGAACAATGGCATCCTATTGGAGTAGTAGGTATTATCTCTGCGTTTAATTTTCCTGTTGCTGTGTGGGCTTGGAATACTGCTTTGGCATGGATTTGTGGGGATGTATGTGTGTGGAAAGGTTCTGAAAAAGCCCCGCTTTGCTCTATTGCCTGCCAGAACATTATTGCTGAGATTTTAAAAGAAAATAAGTTGCCTGAAGGAATTTCTTCAATCATTAATGGTGATTATACCGTTGGAGAAATGATGACAACCGATACGCGAGTGCCTTTAGTATCTGCTACGGGTTCTACAAGAATGGGACGAATTGTTGGTGCAACAGTTGCCCAACGTTTTGGAAAATCTTTACTAGAGTTGGGAGGCAATAATGCCATTATTATTACACCAACTGCCGATTTAAAAGTGGTAGTCCCCGGAGCAATTTTTGGTGCTGTAGGAACTTGTGGACAACGTTGTACGTCGACACGACGTCTCATTATTCACGAATCTGTATATGATAAAGTAAGAGATGCGATTGTTGGTGCCTATGGGCAATTAACAATTGGAAATCCTTTAGATGAAAAAAACCATATTGGACCTTTAATCGACCATGATTCTGTAAACACCTATTTAGCGGCTATTGAAAAAGCAAAAGCTGAAGGAGGCAACGTATTGGTTGATGGCGGAGTTTTAGAAGGAGAAGGCTATGAAAGCGGTTGTTATGTAAAGCCCGCGATTATTGAAGCCGAAAACCATTTTGAAATTGTGCAGCATGAAACATTTGCACCTATTTTATATTTAATGAAATACACGGGTGCGGTAGAAAATGCCATCCAAAAACAAAATGGAGTCGCCCAAGGTTTGTCGTCTGCGATAATGACCAATGAACTAAAAGAAGCGGAAAAATTCTTGTCATATTCGGGTTCTGACTGTGGTATTGCCAATGTAAATATTGGAACTTCTGGCGCCGAAATTGGAGGGGCTTTTGGAGGTGAAAAAGAAACGGGCGGTGGACGTGAGTCTGGTTCTGATGCATGGAAAGTGTATATGCGACGTCAAACAAACACCATTAATTACTCCGATGAATTACCTTTAGCGCAAGGAATTAAATTCGATTTATAAATTAATTTACATTCTTATTTTAAAAGTCACATCCACTAGATGTGACTTTTTTTTGTTTGTGTGTCTTATGAGTACACGATAATTAGATTTGTTGTGTTTACAACGTAAAAACCAAATCACATGAGCAAGAAAACCACCTATTTGTTGGGGATAGTATTCTCCATTATTATTGGATGTATCCTTTACTGGTACTTCTGTTGTAATTACTGTCAGAATGCGACGAACAATATCAAAACAAACATTTCTAATAACGCCGATACTGTTTCTAAAAACCTGAATCCTTTTTCGATTTCTGGTGCTGACTTTGATATTGGGACCAATGAAAATTTCAATTTCAATACATCTGGCCACGCTGTTTTAACGCCTGTTCCTGAATCTTTGAATGACCCAATTGAAAAGCTAAAAAACCATCTATCTCAAAACCCATCAAAAGTTTTAAAAGTAATGGGGTATTTTAAAGGTGAGGAATCTAACACCTCTACTTTTGGAGATTTAGGGATGGCACGAGCCGAAGCAATTAAAAAACAACTGACTTCCAAAGGGATTTCAGCTGATAAAATTCTCCCTTCTGGCGTCATGAATGAAGGTCTTCAACCGGACGGTTCTGGAGTTTTACACGGTCCTTACGCGCTTTTACTCGCTGAAAATTTCTCTAAACAGAATGCTGCACTAAAAAACAACTTATTAAAATCGCCTACTTTAATGAATTTTGGGTCTGGAAAACACGCAACATCTAACTTGACTTTGAAAAATACTAATCTTGGAGCACTGGCAGATTACCTCAACTCGTATGAAGATCGTTCTTGCACCATTGTTGGGCATTGTGATAGCGACGGGTCAGACAAATTTAATATGGAACTTGGACAGCGTCGTGCCGATTTCACTAGACGACAGTTATTGAAATTGAATGTGGACGGGGACAAAGTCAAAACGACCTCAAAAGGAGAATCTGCTCCAATTGCAACCAACAGGACCGCTGCTGGAAAAGCTAAAAATAGAAGAACAGAACTAATTATTAATTAACTAAAAAATAAAACATTATGAACTGGTGTATACTAATCCCCTTAATCGTTGGACTATTATCTGCGTTATTCGGCTACCTTCTAGGTCGATTGCTTAACAAACAAAGCGAGTCTAAAAATTGTGATGACTATAAATTACAAATTAAACGCCTTGAAGCAGAACTAAAAGCTTGCAAGAATAAAAAAACAAGTACAGACGCCTCTTTCAAAAGAGTGGATTCTACTAAATCATTATTTAATGCAGCCTTGGCTAAAAGTGTGTTTGGAAGACCCATTAAAGAAAATGACCTGACGGTTATTGAGGGAATTGGGCCAAAAATCCAACAACTATTTCACAACAATGGCGTGAGAAGCTGGAAAGCTTTGGCGGATTCTAACATTGAAAGGTGTCAAGCAATCTTAGACAGTGGTGGAGACGCCTTTAAAATGCATGTCCCTGGAACATGGCCAAAACAAGCCCGCTTAGCATACGACGGTAAGTGGAAAAAATTGCTGGAATGGCAAGATGAACTGGACGGCGGGAAATAATAAACGAGAACAAAAGCTCCTATTATCCGGAGTTGCCAGTAATTATGAAAAAACTTCTGCAAATCATATTAATATTGATATTCATTGTAACTTCTTGCAAGCAAAAATCAAATTCGAAAAACGAAAAAGTAGCCGAATCAATTCGGGTTCAAGCTGATACAGTTCAAACCGAAGAAATTATCAAGTCAGAAACTGAAAAAATAATAGCGGATTATAACACAATAAAAAAGCCTTCGATTAAAAAATCAGATTACATAAACTTTTTTAAAGATGTTTTAAGAAAAGACGGAATGGTAATAAATAAAAAGGTAGAAATTTTCCCAATGGAATCGGAATATTGGAATGCCGATTTGATTAGACTAACTAAAAAATCAAAAGATAGTTGTTTTAAAGAATTGCTTGATAAAAATGATATTAATTTAATTTATGACCAAATTGAATCACAAATAAATCTAGTGATTGAACCTAAAT
>ERZ1046568.1908-NODE-1908-length-14240-cov-4.665562_pt1 | contig 14240 bp, 7 predicted proteins | sample MGYA00383092_ERZ1046568 | MGnify/ENA primary metagenome ERZ1046568 (study PRJEB29581, sample SAMEA5548362) | metagenome | biome: marine; feature: coastal; material: water | depth 1 m | study: Short-term variability in the microbial, nano- and picoplankton... | reverse complement strand
AAATTATGAGGCCCAAAACCGCAATGACTGTAGCTCCAGGGCTAATATAGTTGATGCTGTTGAAGAGTTCAGAAAATGTATTGCCACCATCTGATGCAGCAAATGCAAAGTCGCCTTCTAGAGCTTTATTGTACCCAAAGAAGTGTGGAATTTGTTTTAAAATAATAATAATACCAATTCCGGTAAGCATTCCTTTGATGACTGATGATGGGAAATAATAGCCAATGATTCCTGCTTTTAGTGCTCCAAAAACAACTTGAATGACCCCACCAAGAACAACAGCAAGTAAGAAGTTTTCGAATCCGCCAAGTGTACCAATTGAGGCCAACACAATAGCTGCTAGGCCTGCAGCAGGACCGCTCACACCAATAGCAGAGCCACTGAGTGCACCAACAATAATTCCCCCAACAATACCAGCGATTAGGCCGGAAAACAAAGGGGCTCCACTAGCAAGCGCGATCCCTAAACAAAGCGGAAGCGCTACAAAAAATACAACAATGCTTGCCGGGATGTCTGATTTTAAATTTTTAAATGGATTTAAATGATTCATGAGTTTTCAAAAATTATAGTACATCTTTCTCTGTATAAATAAGAAAGATATAAAGTTAAAATAGGTTGTGTAATCTAATTAGTGTGATGGGCTGTAGATTTCAGCTGATGTGCCTCGAAAAGCTTTATGACAGTTGATATTTTGGAGGAGGGAGAGTAATATCTATGTCTATACTAAGATGGTTTTTTGTATCTATGATTAGCTGATATTCAGTAAAATAAATCAATTCAGAAGCAATGGTAAATTGTTGATTAAATTCTTTTTTATGTTCTTTTTCTTCAATATCAATTTTATCAGATTCACTAGAATCTGATCCATCACTCCATTCTATGTTATAGTCTACATCTAATTCAATATTTAGGATAGGAGTCACGATTTGAAATAAGATTGTCGTGACTAGTATTCCAGAAGTAATGAAACGGGTAAAGTATTCTTTATATAACAATTTTAATATCATTTTAAAGTGTAAAAAACTAAGTTCGTATAAAAGCGGATAATATTATTTCTACCCTCTTCTACGTCCGTAAGTGCGGGTAAATGTTCTGCAAAATAACGTTGATGGTGTGCGCCTTCTATTATGGTAGAGACAAGCATATGCGGGAACTCATAATTAGAATCATACTCTAAAATAAAATCACTAACACGCTGTACAACCTGCTTGTAGACCATATAAAATCCTTTTTCATTTTCGTCATCTACGTCTTTGTTGTGGTATGCCTTCGAAGATTCTGTGATGATGATTCTGTTGAGTAAAACTTCATTGATGAAAGAAAAATTACTATCTTGTTTGGCCTCTGCAACCAATAGCTCAATAGACTTTTTTATTTTTTCTTCGGCATTGTTTAAGCTAGAAGTGTGTAAAACAATTTTATAATCCATCCAACTCCAATACCAATTGATGAGGTATATGACCAGCATATGTTTGTTTGCAAAATAGCGATAAATGGAACTTTCGTTAGAACCAATAGCATCGCCTAGTTTTTTAAACGTAAAAGATTCAAATCCTAACGTATTTATCATTTCGATACTTTTGGCAATAATGTCTCTCCCAAGTGTCGAAGATTCGGGATCTTTTACAAAAAGAGTGCTTTTGATTTTAATTTGAAGGTTTAAATTTTCCATAGTATTACCTGGCAAATATAATAGTAATACTATTAATATTTTAAAAAAATATCCTATTTTTTTGTTAAAAAACACCTTTTTTTTTGACTCAATTTTCCCATTTATTACGTCAGATGGCCACTTATTACATGACCCTTGCATTGTATATTATACTGCTTTATATTTACAGAGTAATTTAATATCTTATTACAAAGTTAAATTGGTTAATTGGTAGAGCATCGCTTCGGCGGTGCTTTGCTTTTTTAATTATATGCTAAGTTCTCGCCACTAATCTATGCTTTTTCGCATACATTAATTGTAAAGTAATTGTTTGCTATTGTACGGGAATATGTATAGGGGTTTTTTTCCACAAGTTAAATTAAATTAATACACGCATTTCCACTCAATTAATTCTTTTATATGATTAGATTTCATCAATTTTTCATAGAACTTCCAGCTATATAATACAATACCATTAATTTCTTGTATGGTGTCTTATAATTATTTGTATGTATTTTGAATGTTAAATTTTATGAATGAATTACATAAAATTTGTATTTTGCAACGCCAACTACAACGATTACATTTATACTTTTATTAAATATTATAGTCCATACAAAAATGAGGTTATTTAACATTTTAGTTTTTTTCCAGGCCGTTTTAGTAGGTTTTGCTCAAGAGCACCCACCAGTAATGGCCTTTCCTCCAGAATTGTACGGTGCAGCAAACCAAAATTGGAGCATAACACAAACGGAAGACCAAAAAATGTATTTTGCTAACAATTCTGGTCTACTTGAATTTAATGGCTCTGAGTGGACGCTCCATCCTGTTTCAGACAATTCTATTGTTCGTTCTGTGCAAGCCGATGGACAAAGAGTCTATACTGGAAGCTACATGGATTTTGGCTATTGGGAGCACGATCAGTTTGGTGCATTGAAATACCAGTCTTTAGTCAAAGCACATAAATTATCAATTTTAGAAGAAGAACAGTTCTGGAATATTAAAATTTTAGACGATTGGATATTGTTTCAATCATTATCCAGAATTTATATGATCAATAGCGTTTCCAATCAAACGCGTACCATCGAATCTGACCACGAAATATGGAATATATTTAATGTCGATGGGATTATTTATTTTGCCAAAAAAAACAATGGAATTTATAAAATTGTAAACGGCACCGAAGTTTTGGTGACTAGGCATCCGAAACTCATATCCTCTCGATTGGTTGGAATTTCTAGTATAGATAACAATTTGCTTTTTATTACCGCTAATCAGGGTTTTTATTTTATTGACAATGGCACAATTAGGCCATGGAAGTTAAATTTAGATGTAAGTGATCTAACAATTTACAGTGCAAACCAACTAAAAGATGGAAGTTTAGTTTTAGGAACAATATCAAATGGATTGATTCACATCACTAAAGAAGGGCGTTTAAGATATCGATTGAATTATGAAATGGGGCTTAGCAACAATACTGTTCTATCTATTTTTGAAGATCAAAAAAACAATATTTGGTTGGGGATGGATATTGGTATAAGCCACGTAAATTTATCCTCAAGATTTAGAGTTTATAACGATGCCAAAGGTCAAATAGGAACTGTTTATACTTCAATCATTTACAATGGAGATTTATATCTAGGGACAAATCAAGGTCTCTTTGTAAAATCCAGAAAAAGCTCAGGTGATTTTGATTTTGTTGAAGGGACTAGTGGTCAGGTGTGGGCGCTAAAGATTATAGATGATCAGTTATTTTGTGGGCACGATTTAGGGACTCTGATTGTAAGTGGTGGAAAAATAAGAACTAAAATAACTGAAGCCAACGGAACTTGGGATTTTAAAAAGATTAAGCATACAAATTTTATACTCCAAGGGAACTACTCTGGACTTCATGTTTTAGAAAATAAATTGGGAACATGGAAATACCGCAATAAAGTTCAAGGGTTTGATATTTCTAGCCGTTTCTTCCACTTCGCAGATAAAAGATTGTATGTTAATCATGAACTTCGTGGACTATATGCACTAGAGTTATCTGAAGATTTCACAAAAGTTGTACAGTCAAACAATATAGACTCCATAGATTTAGGTTTTGGTTCTAACTTCATCAATTTCTCAAATAGCTTTTATTACACTTCAGCAAATGGGGTATACAAACTTTCTCAAGCTTCTGGAGAATTTGAAGAAGCTCCAATTATTTCTAATATTTTAAACCAATACAACACAACATCCACATTATTAAACGTCAATGCTACAGATCAAGTCAAATGGTGTTTTGCAGACAATAACATTTTACTTTTAAGCCCTGGAAGTTTGAGTGATAAGCCAAATTTGGAAGAGATTCCAGTATCTGTACCTAATTTCAGAAAAGTAGTTGTAGGGTTCGAAAATTTGACAAAAATAAATGATACAGATTATTTGTTGGGGTCTTCAAATGGGTATTTTGTGCTTAAAGGTGATGCTTCAAAACAAAACAACGCACAAAAAATTCAAATCAATAGTATTGAAGCGAACGTCAACAATGAACCTAAGACACAATTGAGTCTTGCGGAGTCTCCTTCTTTAAACTATAAAAACAACAATTTGAATTTTAGCTACAGTATACCTCAATATGGTAACATTGTTGATCTAAACTATGCGCACAAATTGGAAGGATGGTCCGAGGAATGGTCCAATTGGCAACCCCAAAGCACTCAAATGTTTAAAAATCTACCTTATGGTAAATATGTTTTTAAAGTTAAAGGAAAAATTGGCGGAACAGAAACTACAAATGTGGCAACCTTCCCATTCATCATCAAGCGTCCTTGGTATTTGTCAAGTGTGGCCATTGCGGTCTATGTGATTTCACTGCTTATCCTTTCCGTATTTATTCATATCATATATAGAAGGTATTACAAGCGCCAACAACAAAAACTGTTACTCAAATCCCAAAAAGAAATAGCTCATAATGAATTGGAAAACAATCAAAAGTTGATGCAACTCAAAAATGAAAAACTAGAGCTAGATATCGAAAGTAAGAATCGAGAATTGGCCATTTCTACAATGAGCTTAATCAAGAAAAATGAGTTTTTAAATACAATTAAAACGACCATCAAGGAAGAAAGTAAACCTCTAGGAATAAAAAAGGTCATCAAAATTATTGATAAAAATATCAATAATACAGACGATTGGAAACTCTTTAAAGAAGCATTTGATAATGCAGATAAAGACTTCTTGAAACTTATCAAACAGAAACACCCTAAGCTTACGCCTAATGACCTTAAGCTTTGTGCGTATTTAAGATTGAATTTGTCCTCAAAAGAAATCGCACCATTACTTAATATATCTCCTAGAAGTGTAGAAGTTAAGCGATATCGTTTGCGAAAAAAGATGGATTTGCCACCAAAAACAAGCTTAGCAAATCATATTCTTGAACTGTAGAAATCATTATTTTTAAAAAAAAACTATACACAACCCAAACAATGCACTGTTCTGTTACATCATATTACTTTCACTTTAAGTGTTTGAATTGCTTTATTTAACCTTATAATTGAATTTTTCAAATCTGTTGAAGGTTTTTTTTTCAGATGTATATTTTTTGTAGCGGTCAAAATTAACACCTCTACGGATTGTTATGATAATTTTAACAAAAAACAAACAAACCAAATTTTATGAAAAGAATATTTTATTCCTTACTCATTATTGTTTTGTGCTCTTCATATGGATTTGCGCAAACGATTTCAGTATCAGGAAATGTAAACTCTAGTGCGGATGGAATGCCTTTACCTGGTGTCAATGTCCTAGTAAAAAACACAAGTAATGGAGCAGTTACAGATTTTGATGGAAACTTTGCTTTGAGTGGTGTTTCTGAAAATGCTGTTCTTGTTTTCACTTATTTAGGATTCAAGACACAAGAACTCCCTGCCGCAGCAAACCTTCAAGTGACTTTAGACGAAGACAACGAATCCCTGGATGAAGTTGTTCTTATTGGTTACGGTTCTAAGAGTCGTAAAGATCTTACAGGATCCGTTTCGATGATCAAGTCTGAAACTATTGAAAAATTAAAACCTGTTGATGTTGCGCAAGCACTTCAAGGAAGATCTGCAGGAGTTTCTGTAACTACTGCTTCAGGATCACCTGGTAGTGGTTTCCGTGTTCTTGTACGTGGTGTAAGTAGTAATGGAAGTAACGACCCTCTAGTTATTGTAGACGGATATGTGGCTTCAATGAATAGTGTCAATCCTGACGATATTGAGTCACTTACAGTACTTAAAGATGCACAAGCTGCCATCTATGGTATTTTAGGGGCAAATGGTGTTATCTTGGTCACTACTAAAAGCGGTACCAAAAACACTGCACCAAAAGTGTCATACAATGTGTATTCTGGTATTCAAGAAACCTCAAAAAAATTATCTCTTCTAAATGGTACAGAATATGCTGCATTATTGAATGAAAGTTATGCGGCTAATGGACAAAGTATTTTATATCCAAACCTCAACAATTTGGAGAACGACAATGACTGGCAGGATCATCTTTTTGATACAGCTATGATTACAAACCATAATGTGAGTTTGTCTGGTGGTACAGATGCCATCACCTATTATCTAGGCGCTTCGCATTTAGATCAAGAGGGTATTATTGCAAGCAACAAGTCGAACTTTAAAAGAGACAACGTAAAGTTAAGTTTAGGTATTGACGTCAATGAGCGTTTGAAAACAACATTAAACTTAAACTATTTTGCTAACGAACGTAAAACCATCAATGAATCTGGATTAGGATCTGTATTGTTCAATGCAATAAGCTACTCTCCTTTATATGCTTTGGATCAGGAGGATATAAATGGATTTTTTGGAAACGAAATCATTAACCCGTTCTCTCAAATAAGAGACACATATAATTCATATTTTGGGAACAGTATTGAAGGTAATATCCAATTAGAATACAAAGTTTTGGAGGGCTTAACTGCAACAACACGAATGGGATTCAAAACCTATGACGATAAGGAAAAATCATTCTCTCCAATTGTAAATTATGGATCTAGTAAAGTTTTTAATACTGACAGAAGTACAGTAAGTCAAAGCAAAGAAGAATTTAATTCTTACACTTGGGATACGTTCATCAATTATAAAAAATCATTCTTTGAAGATCATACAGCAGAAGTTACATTAGGTATGGCGGTTACTAAAGACTGGGGTGATGGCTTATTCGCTACGGGATATGATGTCCCTAACAACTCCTGGGCATTTGCCGATATTGCCCTTACCACTGGAACTAACGAGGCGAGAGAAAATAGTTCATACACCTACGACAACCGACTTTTATCTTATTTCGCACGTTTGCAATACGACTTTAAAGGCAAATACTTATTATCGGCAATGTTGCGTAGAGATGCCTCCTCGGCCTTTGATAATGATTATAGAGTAGATTACTTTAAATCGGCAACTGCAGGTTGGAAAGTTTCAGAAGAATCATTTATGGAAAATGTCTCTTTCATCAATTTCTTAAAGTTAAGAGCATCTTATGGAACATTAGGAAACTTAATAGGAAGTGACCTATACAGAGCAACACTTGATGGTGAAGCCACTTATGTATTCGACAATACCCTTACCAATGGTACGGCACTCGGGCCATTACCTAACCCTGTTGCTTCTTGGGAAACAGCAGAAAAACTAGACTTTGGTTTGGACGCAAAATTATTCGACAATAGACTTGAAATTGTTGCCGATTATTTTGTAGAAGATCGTGTAGACTTACTTATTCCAGGATTGGAATTTTCAGGGATTTTAGGAGCAACAGCTCCAGGATCTGGAACACCAATCGTAAATGCAGGTACAACTAGAGTAAAAGGGTTGGAGTTTATGGTCAACTACGGCGATGAAATCAATGACAACCTTTCATACAACATAGGATACAACATCACCAACATTAATGGCGAAGTCATCTTCATAGAAAAAGACAATGCTCTTGAAGGGGGTTCATTTGGAATCGGTGCATTTAGTCCATCAAGAATGCAAGTTGGACACCCTATAGGTTCTTTCTATGGATTAAAAACCGATGGTATTTTCCAAACACAAGCTGAAGTTGATGCTCACCCGTCACAATTAGGATTGGGTAATGCAGCACAGCCAGGAGATTTACGTTTTGTAGATGTGAATGGTGACGGCGAAATAGATGAAAATGACCGTACATTCATTGGGAATCCAATCCCAGAATATATTATGGGATTCAATATTGGAATCAACTACAAAAACTTCGATTTCTCTGCTTATGCCTATGCAGAACTAGGGAAAGACATGGTGCGTAACTACGAAAGAGATCAAATAAATGTTAATCGATTGGATTATTACTTAGACCGTTGGACAGGTCCTGGGACAAGCAACGAAGTGCCTAGAGCAACAACAGGTGCTACCTCCAACAAGTTATTCTCAGATTTCTTTGTAGAAGATGCATCTTTTGTACGAATCCAAAACATACAATTAGGATACAGCTTACCAACAAATGCGATAGAAAAAGTAGGAATTTCCAAATTCAGAATTTACGGATCAGTAAACAATGCCTTTACATTCACAAAATATAAAGGATTTGATCCTGCAGCAACCACTGGCGATGCCATTGGTGGTGGAATCGACCCTGGGTTTTATCCAGTCACAAGACAATATTTATTAGGACTTAATATTTCATTTTAAAATAGAGCACAATGAAAAAAACAAATAAAAACATAGTATTAATTGTAGTGGGAACCCTGCTTACCTTTGGACTCTATTCTTGTACAGATAAGTTCTTAGATCAGGAAGAAAACTACCTTATTGATTCAGAAAGTTATTTTAATTCTGAAGAAGACTATTACTTGGCACTTGTAGGTGCTTATGACTTGTTACAAGCAACATACGTGAATAATTTATTGGGGGAAATTGCTTCCGATAACACTTTATGTGGTGGCGAAAGCGCAACAGATGTGATTGGATTTCAACAAATTGATGACATGACACATACGCCAATAAATAATAACCTGAGAGATATTTGGAACTGGATGTTTGCAGGAGTAAAAAGAACCAATTATTTCTTAGAATTCCAAAATAACATAGAATTTGACGGACGCGTACAAATGGTGGCTGAAGTGCGTTTCTTACGTGCCTATTTCCACTTCGAATTAGTCAAATGGTTTGGAGGTATACCCATCAAAAACTACGCAGATGCACTTGCTGGAGGAGGAAAGCGTTTCTCACCCGGAGATGAAACCTCTATTCCAAGATCTTCGGCAGCACAAGTTTATGCACTCATAGAAAGTGATTTAACTTTTGCTGTAAATAATCTTGATTACTCCGCACCTCAAACAGGTAGAGTAGCAAAAGGCGCAGCACAAGCATTACTTGGGAAAGCTTATTTATACCAAGAAAAGTTTGTTCAAGCAGCGAATGTTTTAGATGATCTTATTGAATCTAATGCGCACGCCCTAGTTCTTAATTACTCAGATATATTCGAACTTAGTGGCGAAAACAGTGTAGAATCTGTTTTTGAAATACAATACTCAGACGCTGAAGGTGCTGGATTTGAATGTCTACAATGTAGTGAAGGAAATGTAGCCGTAGGATTTATGGGCATCAGAAACCCATCTTATTCTTTCAATGACGAAGCGGTTCCTACTGCTGTAGTTGATGAAATTGAACAAACACTTATAAGCGACGAAGTTGGTCCGTTATTTGATGGGGGTTATAGCTTTAACGTGCCAACACAGGAAGCTGTAGATGCTTTTCAAGCAGGAGATTTAAGAAAAGATATTTCTGCTTTGGATATTCAAGGATTAGCCAATACCATTGCTGCTATTCAATTAGAGGATGACGATTTAGGGACTGTAACAGGAACTGCTGGACAAACCTACTCAGTAGAATATACTTGGGTTGAAGGTTTTGAACATACCGGCTATTACAATAGAAAGTATCTTCCTCGAAGAGGAGATCAAAACATTGGAGATCAAAACTTGACCAATCCAAACAACTACAGAGCCATTCGTTATGCCGATGTGTTATTGATGGCTGCTGAAGCGCACAACAGAGGCGGTTTGGACGAAGCCAAAGCATTGGGCTACTTAAATCAAGTTAGAAAACGTGCATTTTGTGGAGACGACCCAAGTTGTGTTTACAATCCAATCTCTCCTTCAGGTGCGGCACTAACAGATGCTATTATTGAAGAAAGACGCTTGGAGTTAATGGGTGAAGGACACCGTTTCTTTGACCTCGTACGTACAGGAAGAGCTCAGCAAGCAATTGATGGGTTTGTGCCTGGAAAGCATGAATTATTCCCAATTCCTTTTCAAGAAATTCAATTTTCTGCAGGTAACTGGGCTCAAAATCCAAATTATTAAAAACTTAGACGATGAAAACAATAAAATATTTATTTAGTTTATGTCTCGTTGTAGCAACTGTTTTGAGCTGCGTCGATGATGAAAAAAATGTAAACTTAAGTGATGTTCAAGCGCCAACTGCGCTAGAACTGAGGTTTGATGTTACACAAGACAATACTGGGTTGGTGACCCTCACCCCAACCGCAGAAGGGGCAATATCTTTTGATATCACATTAGGAGACGACACACCCGAAGCTTTAGAAGTTGAAAATGGTGCGAATGCCCAGCATACCTATGAAGAAGGGGTGTATACTGTAACGGCTACGGCCTATGGTATTACGGGCCTTTCTACTACACTGAGCCAAGAATTAGTGGTGTCTTTTCAAGCACCTGAAAATCTTGTAGTAACTGTTGAAAATGATGCTGCAATATCAAAACAAGTCAATGTTACCGTTGAAGCGGATTATGCCATTACTTTTGATGTCTATTCAGGCGAATCAGGAAATAATGATCCTGTATCAGCCAACATTGGAGACACTGCGGCTGTGCAATACAATGAAGCAGGGATTTATGACATCACTATTGAAGTAAAAGGTGCTGCTATTGAAACAACAACATACGTTCAAGAAGATTTTGAAGTCACAGAAATTTTAGCACCTACAACACCTGCACCAACGCCACCTAATCGGCAAGCAGATGATGTAGTGTCTATTTTTAGTAATGCCTACACGAATGTTACACTTGACGAACTTCCAACAACTTGGTCTGCTGGAGGTTTTGCAGCCACAACAATTGGAACTGATGATGTTTGGAAGCTCACACAATTGGATTTCCTTGGGATGGTTTCTAATTATGCCAATGGGATAGATTTATCACAAATGGAAACCATGCACATAGACTACTGGGTACCAGACAATGTAACTAGTGAACTTCTGGTCAAAATAGTAAACACTGTTGATGGCGGAGAGGACATCGAATCATTAGGAACTACAGTTGCTGGATCTTGGCAGTCAGTTGAGATTGATATGACTGAATTTGACACTGGTGGGGACTTGACAAATAGAGAGAAAATTACTCAGATTATCATAGACTATGATCAGGTGCCTGCGGGAGTTGCTTCAATCGTGTATGTAGATAATTTTTATTTCTACAAACAACCAGCAAACTCAATGGCTCAAGTAATTACTTTTGAAGGGGGATTAGAATTTTCCTCTTTTGAAGGTGGAGATATTGGTGTTGTTGCCAATCCTGACACAAATGGAAATACTTCTAGTTCTGTAGCCAGAATGATTAAAGGTGCAGGTACAAATTATGCTGGATCAAAAATTACTCTTGCATCACCGTTTGATTTTAGTTCATCATCTACCGTTAGTTTGAAAATATGGTCGCCAAGAGTTGGACTAAATCTATTGATGAAATTTGAAGATGATGCACTATGGCCAAACACTACAGGGTCAGCTGAAATCACAACTACAACCACTGTTGCTAACCAATGGGAGACACTAACGTTTGACCACTCTGGAATAAGCTCTAGCGTTGATTGGTACAACATGGTACTCATCATGGACAATGGTACTTCAGGCGATGGTTCTGCAAACTATACGATATACTTAGACGATATCTCAACTAGTCCAGTGCTCGATTTTGAACCAGAATATTCTGACCTAACTTCTTTTGAAGGAGGAGACTTAAGCGTTGTTGCTAATCCTGATACTAATGGTAATACATCTGGTAGTGTTGCAAAAATGGTTAAGGGATCGGGCGCAAATTATGCTGGATCAAAAATTACTGTTCCAGCGCCATTTAATATAAATTCAGCAACCGTAACAGTGAAAGTATGGTCGCCGAGAGTTGGACTAAATCTATTGATGAAATTTGAAGATGATGCACTATGGCCAAACACTACAGGGTCAGCTGAAATTACAGCGACAACCACTGTTGCCAACCAATGGGAAACCTTGACGTTTAATCATTCAGGGATTAGTGATAGCGTCGATTGGTACAACATGGTCCTCATCATGGATAATGGCACTTCAGGCGATGGTTCTGCAAACTACACGATTTACTTAGACGATATAACAATAAATTAATTTCAAGAAATTATGAAAAATTTAAAATATTTATCAATACTATTTCTTTCCATGCTTGTAGTTACTGCATGTGAAGAAAATGACCATGAGTTTGGACCAATTGTCACTCCAACAAACTTAGGGGTTAATGCTGTAATCATTGGTTTAGACGCTGATAATCCATATGGTGATGGCGATGGAAATGTTACTTTTACAGCTACTGCTGATGATGCTTTAGCATACCAGTTTGATTTTGGTGATGGAAAGTCGGCAACAGTGTCCTCAGGGGTATACACACACACCTATACAAAATCTGGAGTTCACCCTTACACGGTGATTATAAGTGCTGTAGGAACCGCAGGAGTGCTATCGAGTACAACAGTAGATGTCGAAGTGTTTTTCTCCTTTGTAGATGAAGAAGCCGAAACCTTTTTGGCTGGAGGATTAGACGTAGGTGATACCAAAACATGGGTTTGGGCATCTGATATCCCACTTCATGTTGGCTTAGGACCAGTTACCGATAATTATGGAAATGGCGAGTTTGCTTTTGAGGCCTGGTGGAATTCCATTGGACCAAATGATGCTGAAAAATCCTGTATGTATACCAACGAATTTGTGTTTACGCAAACCGCTGATGGGATGACTTTTGAGCAAACTGTTGGTCCTGCGTTTGTGCCAGCGGCCTACGCAAGCATTATTGGTCTTGCTGGTGATGTGTGTCACGACGAATCTGAAATCTCTACAATGTTTGGTGTTAAAAATGTTTCATTTTTACCATCAACTTCGAAAGCTGCCTTGGAAGGTTCATATGGTGAGGATGCGGCAGGAGATCCAATTCCATACCGTGGAACAAGCTTTGATATCTCTGATGGTGGTTTTATGGGATGGTATGTAGGCGATGTCGTGTATGATATCATTTCCATCACAGCGAATACAATGCATGTACGTTGTATCCAAGAAGGCGGCGGCTTTGCATGGTATGCAAGATATAAATCTGAATAATCGAATATTTACTAGAGGCAGATATTTTTTATCCGCCTCTTTTTATCTCTTTTACAATGAAAAATAAAACCTTTTACTCAATATTTAGTATCATTTTTTGCTTTTCGGCACTAAATTTTTCTTGTTCATCTGGCGGAGACGGAGGAGGTGGCGGTAATGATAATGACGGAACAGAGCAAATTATTCCTTCAAATCTCGTCGTTAATGTTACTATTCAAGGACAAGATGCCCAAAATCCAAATGGGGATGGTTCAGGACAATTTTCGGTTACGGCTACAGCTACAAATGCAGTAGAATATGGATTTAAAGTAGGAAGCAGCCCCACAGAAACTAATAATACAACAGGAGTATTTTCATATACACTTACTGATGCAGGCACCAATCAATTTCCACTCTACGTTTATGCGTATTCCAGTACTAATGACAGAATCAGTAAAATCACAAATTTAACAGTTTATGTTGAAGGCAATGGTGGTTCAGGGAACAACGATGTTTTGGTTTGGTACGATGAATTTAATGGCACAGGATCGGTAGATAGTTCTAAATGGGTCTATGACACTGTAGACTATATTGGAAATGGCTGGGGAAATGGTGAAGAGCAAACCTATACAAATTCACCGAATAATGTAACCATGGAAAATGGTTCTTTAAAGATAAAAGTCCACAAAACAGCTTCTGGATATACCTCTGGACGTATTAAGACCAAAGATAAATTTGAGTTTAATTATGGTCGTGTTGATATTAAAGCTAAACTACCCACAGTTCAAGGCTCATGGCCAGCATTGTGGATGCTTGGAGCAAATATTGATGGTGTAGGTGGTGTAGGTTGGCCACAATGTGGAGAGATCGACATTATGGAACAATTCCAAAATAAAAATAGTGTTTCAGCAACGCTGCATTGGTATAATCCAGATAATGTCAATGCTGATAACCCATTAGGGCAAGCTAGTTATGGTCAATCTAAATCAGGTTCTTCTTATGATGATTGGCATGTTTATACATTAGATTGGACACCATCCAATATCAAGATTTATGTTGATGACGTGGAGTATTTCTCTATGCCTACATCATCTTCTTTACCATTTTATGAAAAAAACTTCTTTTTGCTTTTTAATGTAGCAATGGGAGGTACCAATGGTGGCACAATAGATCCAAACTTAAGCATAGGGGATCTTGACGCCATGGAAGTAGATTATATCAG
>ERZ1046568.1905-NODE-1905-length-14254-cov-56.261145_pt1 | contig 14254 bp, 9 predicted proteins | sample MGYA00383092_ERZ1046568 | MGnify/ENA primary metagenome ERZ1046568 (study PRJEB29581, sample SAMEA5548362) | metagenome | biome: marine; feature: coastal; material: water | depth 1 m | study: Short-term variability in the microbial, nano- and picoplankton... | reverse complement strand
CACACCCAGTTGCCTGATACACCATTTGTTCTTACAATATCTGTAACTAAGTTAGGAGTATCTGTAGAAAATGTTGTTGCTACCATAGATACACCTAGTAACCACCATGGCATTGTTTTCCCGGATAGAAAAAACTCAGAAGAACTTTTCCCAGATTTTTTTGAAAAATAAATACCTATAGAAAGTGTAATTGTAAAAAATAAAATAATGATTACAAAGTCTAATGTAGTTAATGTTACCATGGGTAAAAATAATTTAATTATCCTACTAATTAGAAAAGGAAAGAAAAAAGAAGAGTGATAAAATCACCCTTCTTGAATTCAAAATTAAAACTTTTTAAACTGAAAAACTCGTTTCAATTATAAAGAAACTGAACATAAGCCTAAAAAAGAAACTATTTCGACAAATGACAACTTAAAGATGATTAAAACTGTAAAAAATTAGTCTCTAAAAATAAATAGTAATCTTTATGAGCTAATATTTTAATTAGATTGTACTTTGTAAAATTCTCAATTATATAATTAGCATATCTTAAAAAACCCAGATCGATAAGATGAAAACCATTTACTGTTCCTTCGTTATCCATTTCATCAGCTTTCATATCTACTACATAAAAAATATTTTGAAATCCGTTTTTAAAATTTATTCTTCTTTAAAAAAATAAAGGGAGATTTTATAAAAATCTCCCTTGTACTAATTTTTTATTAAGCTTAATTATCTAGCAAACCATAATTTGGTAGCCATTTTATCAGGACCTTGAGTAGACACTGCAGACTGAGCATTAGCAGAATTTGATGTATACACACTTGTTCCATATTGTAATCTTTGAGGATAAGCACCATTCAGATCTCCAGCAAAACTTATGATATCATTATTAGTTGATTCAATAAACGCTGTACTTGGATATCCAGTATCTCTAACAATTGCCCAAGTTTCATAACCATTGGTATAGTTAGCTAACCATCTTTGTGTTGCTATCTTTTCTAACTTTTCTTCCATGGTTCCGCTTAATGTTCCCATATTAGAAGCTGAAAAACCTCCAGAAATACTAGTCCCCCATAAATCCATTGCGTATGTTAAACCTGTTTGATAATAAGACTCAGCATCGCCAGAAACCAATCCTTTTACTATAGCCTCTGCTATCATAAAATGAGAATCAGCAGCAGTTAATAAAATTGTAGGGAAGATTGGACTACCCTCATTTGTTTTCTGTGTTACGATGTCTGAAGGATCAGAAAATAAATCACCATTCATGTAACTTTTAATTTTACCACTTAATCTTGAGGGAATTCCTACGTAATTAGTGTTTTCTGGCATTGTGATTGTTAAATCTGTTGCTGTTTCTGTCCAGGTGTAATCTGTCCCTAAAACAAGACCAGCTCCGTTTAACGTACTCTGTAAAAAAGCTACGTGATCATCAATTAAAGCAACATTCTCACCAGTAGTTGGCTTCGCTATAATAATAGTTCCCCCAACACTTGGCTTCGTAATTTTGGTTAATCTTGGGTCATCACTTTGTTTTAAAACATTCATAAGAGCTTCAGCAATTTTCCAACGAGCAGTAGGGAAGTTATGCCATACATCTCCATAGGATGCTGAACCTCCCCATATATCAGTTTCATCAGCATAAGCTTCAAATAATGCATTAGTATCGGCAAGTACTCCAGAAGCAATAGCTTCAGAGGCTGCAGTTGCAGAAAAATCTTCTCCAGAAGCTCCACTAGCTCTTAGTGCAATTCGTAATTTCAGACTATTTGCAAGTTTTTTCCAGTTTTGCATATTCCCATTAAATATAACATCGTTTTCAGCTAATTTATCAACTCCTTCTCCGGTAGTTGTATTGGAACCAATAGTAGCAATTGCCTGATCTAATTCTGCAATAATTCCTTTGTAGATATCTATTTGAGCATCATACTTTGGTAAATTAATGGCTGGATCAGATGCCTCAGAATAAGGAATCATTCCAAAGGTTTCAGTATATGCTTGATAGTAAAATCCTTTCATGATAAGTCCAAGCGCATAATATTGCTCATTTTCTAAAGCTCCACCTTCACCAACAAGATTCATGTAGGCTGTTAAAGTACTATTATAACTAGCATACCAATCCCAAGAACCTAGGTCTGTTAAGACACTAAAATAATCCCATCCAAAATCACCATTCCAAGCGTATGAAGAATGTCCCATAGCCCACTGACCATTAAACTGGTCTGGATGAAGTAAATCTCCGTACCATAAAGGCACCGTAGCTGATCTTAAAAGTTTCTGTTGTAATGTAGTTACAAAAAACTTAGCACTAACATCAGACGTAGAAAGTGCATCTGGTTGTTGATTAATTTCATTAAAGTCATCTGTACATGACACTGATATTGCCAGCACAAGACTTACTATTATTAAAATTTTATTTTTCATTGTTAAGTGTTTTTATATTAAAAAGTTAAATTTAAATTTAATCCTATACTTCTTAAAGTAGGCATAGCATTATGTGACAACCCTTGAACTCCTATAGAAGTTCCTAGCATAGATTCTGGGTCAATATCTTCAGCCTTATTCATAAGGAAAAATAGATTTCTACCAACAACTTGAACTGTTGCACTTTGTATTCCTACTTTATTAGATTTCACAGGAATACTGTATCCTAATGATAATTCTCTTAATCTAATATTATCCTGGTCATAAATATAATTCTCAGAAATATTAGACATAGCCGTCCAGTACTGTTGACCTGTAATACTTTCAGTATTGGCACTACCTGTACCTGTATTTGTACCAGTAACAGTAATCCCTGTATCACGGTATTGCAAACTTCTTTCAGAGACACCATTACGATCTAAATCAGCAGATGTTTGTGAGTAAATTTTACCACCTATTCTTGCGTCTATTAGAAAGTTTAACGATAAGTTTTTATACTTGATTGAATTTGACCATGCACCTTTCCAATCTGGTTGAGCATTTCCAAGTAATACATCGGGAGCAGCTGAAGCAATTGGCACACCATCTGCATCAACCTCACCTGTCCAAACCCTACCATATATATCTCCAATACTTCCGCCTTCAGTTGCGCTTATGACTACATTTCCATCAGTTGAAGTATTGTATTTAAAACTATCAATGCCCTCTACTAATTCTTCTATTTTATTTTCATTTTTAGAGTAGAACAGAGATGTATTCCAAGAAAAATCATCGGTTTCTAATAAAGTAGCTCCAAGTGCAATTTCTAAACCTTTATTAGTTACTTTACCAATGTTTTCTCTATTGAATAAAAATCCTGTAGCAGCTGGTACTGGAACATCAAAAATTAAATCTTCAGTTGACATATTATAAACAGACACATCTAATGTAAGTTTATTGCTGAACATGCCTAATTCTAAACCAAACTCTGATGAAGTTACAGTTTCAGGTTTCAAATCAGAATTTAATCTAACTGTTGGTGACAACAGAGTGGTAAGACCAAGATAACCTTGTCCAGGAACACTAAAAGTTTGATTAAGCTGGTAAGGATCTGTATCATTTCCTACTTGTGCAACACTTCCTCTAACCTTAATTAAATTAAATAGTTCTCTATCTGGATCAATAAATTTATTAAGAATAGCAGATAAGCTTGCTGAGTTATACATGTAAGATCTATTTTCTTCACTTAAAGTAGAAGACCAGTCATTACGGGCAGAAACATCTAAATATAAAAAGTTGTCATAAGCTACATTAAGGGATCCATATAATGAGTTCACTTTTTTGATAGCTAATGGAGACTCTTCTGGCGCATTAACAACATTTAAATTTGATATGAAAAATGCAGTAGGTATTTTAAAGTCTGTACCTCTCACTAACATTCCTTCAGAAGTTCTCTTAGATAAATTACCCCCTACATTGGCTACTATATTAAGTTTGTCTGTAAAATCATGTTTTGCAGTTACCAAGAATTCAGAGTTTAATTCATTAAATGTACTTTCTCCTATTTCCATAGATCCTCTGCTAATAAAGTGATGTCCTGGCTTATATATTTTAATATCTCTTATATTGGTTACATCAGCACCAACTCTAACAAAAGCGCTTAGCCAATCTGTAAATTCGTAGTTTATCTTAGCAAAACCTAAAAATCTACTTCTACGAACACTCGTCTCGTCATTATATACTTGCCAAAATGGATTTCCGACATTACCATCTGCATATCGAATTACATTAAAGTCTTCTGGTGCTCCAGGATTCGCCATCTGGTAATCACGTAAATCGTCAACAGCAACATTTCTTGGCATATTATAAACATAAGCTAAAAGTCCTTGAGCTCCTGTTGTTGAGGCTCTATTGTTAACATTCTGCGTAAAATAAGTAGCTTTGGTATCAACAGTTAGCTTGTCTGATAAATTTGTAACTGCTCTTAAATTAAAGTTATGACTAGCTAAATCTGAATTCTCCACAATTGAATTAGAAGAATTATTAGTATATGAAAAACGAACTGAAGAGTTTTCTGAACCTTTATCAATTGAAAGAGATGTTATCTTTCTTGTAGCTTGTCTAAAAAAGTCTTTAACATTATTAGCTTGAGAACTGTATGCTTTATCGGTTCCGTTATAATAAGCTTGTTGAGATCCATCTAGAGGAGCTCCCCAAGAAAGTTGTCCCCAATCATTTAAGCGATCTGTGTAAGCAGCTCCAAAAGAACCTTGACCATACTTGTTTTGATATTCAGGTAATAACATTGGATTATCAATATATAAATTTGATTTTATACTAACACCCAGATTATTTGAACGTGAACCTTTTTTTGTAGTTATAAGAATAACACCATTACCTGCCCTTGAACCATAAAGAGCAGCTGCACTTGGCCCTTTTAAAACAGAGATAGATTCTACATCATCAGGATTAATATCAGAAATACCACCACCTGAAATACTTGGCTCAAAACTTGGACTTCCACCACTATCAGAACTTCCAGAATTAACCTGTGAACCATCTGAGTTAATTGGCAAAGACGCATTAATAGGCATCCCGTCAACTACGATAAGCGCTTGCGAATTACCTCCTAAAGAATTGTTACCTCGTATTGTTATTCTAGAAGCAGAACCGAGAGATCCTGATTGTGAAATCTGCAGTCCAGCTACTTTACCTGCAAGTGAACTTGCAAGGTTATTATCTTTAATAGTATTCACATTTTCGCCAGATACTTGCGTTACTGCGTAACCAAGAGATTTTTTCTCTCTTGAAATACCTAGAGCTGTAATAACTACCTCATCTAAAGCTTCAGCACTTTGTTCTAAAGTAACATTGAGTATAGATTCTCCGTTTAAAGTTATCTCTTTGGTTTTGTAACCAAGATAAGAAAATTGTAACGTGGCATTTTTGTTAGATATTTCAATGGTAAATTTACCATTGAAATCTGACGTAGTTCCATTTGAAGTGCCTTTTTCTAAAACAGTAACACTTGGCAACTCCATTCCATCAGTTGAATCTGAAATAGTACCTGTAACTGTTGTTTGCGCAAAACTATTAAATGCACTAAAAACAAATATTACAAGCACCAAATTCATTATTTTTTGTATCATAATTAAAATTAATATGTTAATAATATCTAAATTGAATGAAAAAAATACAAACTCGTAAATAATTTCGACTAATAACTAATAAAGTAAGGAGTTTGTTAAAATTTTTAACATTTCGAAAATTATAATAGTTTAAATTATCAATATAACACTGATATCGATAAACTATAAATTAACTTTCTCATATTAAATTAACATCCATTAAACTCTGATTTTGGATTGAGAATTTGTAAGAAAAAATGAATTATTTAACTCTAAAATTGATGTAGAAAATTCGTGGTAGTTCGTTTCAATCCCTACCTAATTTTTTTAAAAATTATTTAATGTTATTGAAAAGAGCATTGAGTAATTCTTGATTTTGATCTAAACTATACTCCCAAAACATAGCTCCACCAAGTCTGTTTTTTTTAATATATGACACTTTTTGTTCAATTTCTTTTGGTGTTTCCCATGATATAAAAATACTATCTGAGGCGCTCCATAAATAGGAAGCTTTAGCTGAACTATCGTAGGATTTTATATAATCACCTGATGATATTTTCTGTAAAATATCCCAATAAGGAACAATAATACCAGTAGTCATAGAGGTTTGATAAAGGCCTTCATTTTCTGTTTTAACTTTCCCCCAATATCTACCATAAAATGGGATTCCCATAATTAACTTATTTGAGGGAACTCCAGCGTTGATATGTCGAGTAATTGCCTCATGTCCACTATTTCCTTTAAATCTTTCTTTATTTGATGGATATAAGTTGGCATGATGACCAGTTTGATAATACCAACCGTGGTAAAAATCATAACACATCACATTAATAAAATCTAAATATTTATGAGCATTTTTAAGATCTGTATTATCAATATAGGCTTGATCGGCTCCCGTAGCTATTGTTAGTAAATAATGTTTCTTATCTAATGCTCCCTGTTTATCTAATTCATTTCTAACTTCCTCTAAAAGAAGGTTGAAATTTTCTTTATCTGAGGGTCTAAAATCATTATCTTCTCCTCTTTGTCCAGGAAATTCCCAATCTAAATCTACCCCGTCAAAGCCATGTTTTTTCATAAGTTTAACACTGCTTTTTGCAAATCTCATTCTGCTTTCTTTGTATGCAGAAGTATGTGAAAAATTATTTGACCATACCCAGCCACCAATTGAATAAAGTATCTTTAATGTTGGATTAATTTTCTTGAGAGCTATTAATTTTGAAATTTTTATTGAGTCTGTTGTTAACTCAAACTTTGGTTCTCCATCTACAATATTTGCAAATGCATAATTAATATGTGTTAATTTATTGGCATCAACTAATGAGGGGTCAAAATCCTCATAACCTGCAACGTAACCAATAACTTTTAGATCTGAATTATTTATATCTTTTATTTCAATTTCTGTAGAGCAACCAAAAAAAAGTATGATGTTACAAAAAATGAAGGTGAGTTTTACAGCTGTTTTTATATTATAAATCATTATATTTTTTGATTATAGACTATTTTCTTTTGTAAAATTAATTACTTCGCTCAAGTGACCAAATGCCATTGCTACAACAGTATCAGCAGCACCATAATAAATTGCTAATTTATCCTGCTCAATATCATGAAGAGCCGCACAAGGAAACACTACGTTTGGAACATCGCCCACCATTTCATAATGTTCTGCAGGACCTAACAAATAGGGCTGAGTTCTATATTTAACAATGTCTGGCTTGTTTTCGTCTAATATAGCAGTCCCCATAGCATATCTAAATCCATTACACGTATTAATAACTCCATGATAAATCATAAGCCAACCATCATTGGTTAAAATAGGAATTGGTCCTGCCCCAATTTTTGCACATTGCCATGCACTATCCTCAAAAGGAGTTGCTTTCATAACACATCTGTGTTCACCCCAATACTTCATATCTGGACTATAACTGATATAAATATCTCCAAAAGGAGTATGTCCATTATCACTAGGACGACTTAACATGGCATATTTCCCATTTATTTTTTTTGGAAATAAAACTCCATTTCTATTAAAAGGAAGAAAAGCATTTTCACATTGGAAAAATTCTTTAAAATCAAATGTATATCCTATTCCTATTGTAGGTCCGTTGTAACCATTGCACCAAGTAATCCAATACCTGTCTTCGATAAATACAACCCTTGGGTCATATTTGTAGTCAGAATCTATCATTTTAGTGTTTCCTGCTTTCATTTTTATGGGATGATGATTAATTTCCCAATTAATGCCATCTTCACTAAATCCAGCAAAAATATTCATTTGAACCGCTTTATTATCACATCTAAAGACACCAGCAAATCCATTTTTGAATGGCACTATAGCACTATTAAAAATGCTGTTTGATGAAGGAATATCATATCTATCAATGATAGGATTGGAAGAATAACGCCACAAAACATCAGTACATAATTCAGGTTTGTTTTGCCATGGAATTTTTGAGCTGTTCTTCTGAGTATTCATATTTTAATTACTAATTTTTTTAACCTTATCAAACCAAGTAAATTTAAGAATTATTGAAGTGATTACAAAAACTAATAACGATATAGTGGCCTTAGGATAATCTCTAATAACAAAATAAATTGGCATTACAATCATACTAGATTGCCAAATAATCCCAATGACACAATTTAACATATCTTTCCAAAAATCTGTATTTTTTTGAAAATTTGAATCTTCTTTCAAAAGTTCGTTGTAAACAGGTTTCCACCAACCCCAGGGTCTTACCGATTTATAAAATGATTTTAACGTATTCATTTCAGTTGGCTTAGTTAAGTATGTCCCTAAAAAAGACCCTGTAAGAGATACCATAAATATAATTGGAAACAGATAAATAGCATGAACGTGAAGTAATTCATATAATAAAGAACCCTCATTAAAACTTTCTTTATTTTGCTCCAAGATAAATTGAAGAGTTGCCACTAACAAACCTGACAACATTCCCCAAAAATACCCCCAACCATTAAAGCGCCACCAAATCCACTTTAAAAAATTAGCTGCTACGTAACCCCCAAAAAGAGCAGACGTAATCCACAGAGTTAATGAATTAATAGAATTTGCAAAAAAGCCCATAAATACGCCCAGGATTACTATTAAAAAAGAAGCGATATAACTAGCTTTTATGTAATGTTTGTTGGTTGCGTTTGGTTTAAAATATTTTTTATAGATATCATTCACTAAATAAGCAGGGCCTGCATTAACAAAAGCAGAGAAAGTTGACATAAATGCTGCCAAAAGCCCAGCTAATAACAATCCTTTAATTCCAACTGGAATATGGAAATTAATTACTTTTGGTAGCAACACCTCCAAATCTGATCCGCTTAGAGATGAATTATTAATCATTTCTGGGCTTAGGGCTACTAAAGCAACAACTACTATTCCACCAATCAAAAGATACCTTGGAATAAATAAAATTAAATTAGTAAAACCACTCATGTATGCAGCCTCTTTTACGTTTTTAGTGGCTAATATTCGCTGCATATCAAAACTAGGGGTTGGACCAGCAATACTAGCAAAAAATCCTTTGAATAGAGTCATTCCAACTAGTGCTCCAAACATTTTAAATCCTTCGGAATCAATCAAGTCATTAAAAGCTTGAAATTTTTCACTCCAGTGGGTTTTTAACTCCCAGTCAAAAAAAACATTTCGCCATTCTGCTGTAATGACATTATTTATTTCCAAATCAGTTACAGCAAAAAAGCCATATCCTGCTACTAAAAGCCCAGCTATCACCATTATACCATACTGAAGAACCTCTGTCGCTACAACGGAAAACATACCCCCTTTAACAGTATAAAGTGTGGTTAAAAATATAATGATTAGAGCGAAAGATTGTTCTGAATTAAAAATTACTAATTCATTTATTTCCAAGGTAAGATCCCAAGGTAAAATGATTGACATAAACTTCCCTACACCTTCAAAAAAATATGCAATAAATCCTATTGCTGCAATAATTGCAAAAACAGCAACAATCATATGAGAGGCTCTACCAGCTTTAGAATCTCCAAACCTAGTTAAAATCCACTCTGAACCAGTCATTATGTTTGATCTCCTTATCCAAACAGCTAAAAACATCATGACAAATATTTGATTCCAAATCGGCCAAAGCCACATAAACATGAAACTCTTTAAGCCATATAAAAAAAGAATTCCAACCATCCATGCTGTTCCGGAGACATCAAACATTCCTGAGCCATTACTTAGGCCTAGGTAATACCATTTAATAGATTTCTCACCTAAAAAGTAAGAATTTAAACCTTTAGTTGCTTTTTTTGACACCCAAATGCCTAATCCAATGGTAAGCACTATATATATTATTATTATTGATAAATCTATAATATTCATTATTTAGTTGTAGTTTTTGCTCGCCAATTATAATTGGCTTTAGCTGCCGTAAAAAAAATTCCTACTATTTAATATTTCTTTATTAAAGAAAGATTTTTTTAAAGGGAAAGACATCATATAGATTTGCTAATTGTATGAAATGTTTTGACTTGAAGTATTTTCAACCTCATCTGTAAATGAGTTGTTGTTTGCAGAAGAAAATAATAGCTTGTTCAAATTTTTAGCCCTCTATTTTTCAACTTTATTATTATAATACTATAAGATCAAACAAAACACGATGATATATTTTATATCTATATTAGCTTTTTTAATAATCAATATCTTTTCCTATTTACTGAAGTAAAAATCAAAAAAAATAACTGTTTGGCGAATAAAATTAGACGGACAACAACTGAGTTCGGTTAAACGTTACAAAAAACTTAAATATGCAAACAAAAAAAATATTTACACTTAGTCGTAGGCATCATATTTTCTTTTGGCTTTTTTATTTTTTATTAAATACCTTAAGATGGGGGAACTATTTTAACGATTATTTGTATTCGTTAAAAACTAACATCATTGGTTTTCCTGTTCACATGGTTCTAGTTTATCTCAATATTTTTATTTTAATGCCAAAGCTTGTATTTAAAAAAAAATATTTCTCTTTTATTATAGCTTTACTTGGATCTCTCTTGTTAATGGTTTTTATAAAATTCAATTTAACCTATTACCTAGTGAGCGAAAATATCTGGCCCGAAGGACCAGCAGTTATTAATGATTTTACATTTAGCTATGCGATTGATATGATGATAGGTGAATTGTATGTAATAACATTTGTAACTGCAATAAAAATAACTATGGATTGGCTGGAGGAACAAAAAAGAACAGCAGAACTAGAAAAAATGCAATCAGAAACTGAGCTTAAATTTTTGAGGACTCAAATATCACCACACTTTTTTTTTAATACTCTCAATAATATCTACTCTTTAGCAATCGAAAAATCTGAAAAAACACCCAAAATAATACTCAAACTTTCAGAGTTAATGCGATATCTCTTATACGAAACAAGAACAAAAAGGCAGCGCCTAGAACAAGAAATAATTTGTATTCAAAACTACTTGGAATTAGAATCTATTAGATATGGTAAATTATTGGAAATAGACATGAAGATTAGCGGCGATATTATGAATAAGAAAATAGCCCCTATACTATTATTATCTTTTGTTGAAAATGCCTTTAAACACGGCGCGAATAAAAACGTAGGAAATATAAAAATTGACTTAGATTTTAAAATAATAGATAATTTTCTTTATTTTACTATATCAAATCCAGTCCCTAAATTAGGAAAGCAAAAGCAAATTGTAGAGCATCCAGGTGGAATTGGTTTAAATAATGTTAAGAAAAGACTTGCCCTAGGTTATAGTAAAGATGAATATGAATTAAATATTGAAAACAACAACAAGGTGTTTACAGTTAATCTTAAAATAAAAGTATAATGATAATCAACTGTTTGATAATCGACGATGAGCCTTTGGCCATTAATGTTATAAAAAACCACATCAAAGAAATTGATAACATAAACGTTATTGATACTTTTAATAGTGCAATTGATGCGTTAAATTTCATGAAATCTAATACAGTTGATTTACTATTTTTAGATATAAATATGCCGCTATTAGATGGGTTGGATTTTATTAAAAGTTTAGATAAAAAACCAATGATAGTTATTACTACAGCCTACAGTGAATACGCAATAAAAACTTATGAATTAGAAGTCCTAGATTACTTGATGAAACCCATATCATTCCCAAGGTTTTTAAAAGCTGTTAATCGAGCATTTAAAGAACTTAACTCTAATTTGACATCAAATCTAAAGGTTGCTAAAAGAGCACATATTTTTATCAAAGTTGATAAAAAGAAAATGCAAAAAATATATTTAGATGAAATTTTAATTATTGAATCTTTAAGAGATTATTTAAAAATAACAACGATCTCAAATAAATATATTATTCATAGCACTTTGAGTAGTTTTACCGAAAAGTTACCCTCTAATAATTTTATAAGAATACATAGGTCTTTCACAATTGCCATAGATAAAATTGAGGCAGTTCAGGGAAATAGTGTTGAAATTGACGGTATTAAATATGTGATTGGAAGATCTTATATTGAACATGTCAAGAACAGGATATTACAGTAACTTTTTTAATAATTATTAATATTTCATTAGGATGTTATAGTTATGCAGGATTTTATCGAAAATTAATTGTCCACTCCTAATTAATCTACATTCTAAAGTTACTTTGGTAATTATTTTGCCATTTTTAACAACATGTCTTATAATAATTTCCCCTTCAGGCAAAAAAATTTTTAATCCCTCAAACTCATCTTGAGGGTACAAATCAAATTCCCCGCTAATCCAATTTAAAAACTTATCATATATTGCTTCAGAATCAAAAAGTAATTTCTCTTTAATTTGATTATTTGAAAAAGAAATAATTTGTTTGTTTTTATTCATCATTTCATATTTAATGAGATGTTCTTTTTAAAAATGGTATCGTTTAAAAGCTTCAATTGCTGCATAATCTGCCAAACCAAAATCATTATATTTTTTTGCAGTTAATCGATTTCGATCTTCAACTCTCACCCAAAACTCTCTGGAATCATCTCCTTGAAACATTACACCGTCTTTTTGAGACTGATGATAAAAAATAGCATGTCTTTTCCTTAATATTTGGTCTGGACTAAGAGGAACAGCCATCTCAATCTCATGAGACTCCCACTCATGCCAAGCCCCTCGATATAACCAAACCCAACAATTATCCATGTACTGTTCGTTTTTCAAGTCCTCCAAAGCTTTAAAAAGAGCATCCAAACAAACTTTATGAGTTCCGTGAGGATCTGCTAAGTCTCCTGCAGCATATATTTGATGTGGTTTTATCCTATCGATTAGACTTGTCATAATAGCAATGTCTTCATCTTTTAAATTCCCTTTTTTAATAGTTCCAGTCTCATAAAAAGGAAGATTTAAAAAATGTACATTTTCATCTGAAAGGCCTAAGTATCTTGTGGCGGCAAGAGATTCTCTTTTTCTAATGATCCCTTTTAAATGCCTAACCTCTAAAGAATCTATACTCTCATTTCTTTTTTTGTTTTTTATAAATTCAATAATCTCATTAATCTTTATAGAGTCTGTATTGATTTCCTTTGAAACCTCTGCAAATTTTAGTGCTTCTTCATCGGAAACAGCAATATTTCCAGAAGTTTGATAAGCTACATACACATCATGACCTTGCTTTAATAACCTGTCAAAAGTGCCTCCCATAGAAATTACATCGTCATCTGGGTGAGGGCTAAGAATGAGTACTCTTTTTTTGGAAGGGTCAGCTCTTTCTGGTCTTTTAGCATCATCTGCAAAAGGTTTCCCTCCGGGCCACCCTGTAATAGTGTTTTGAAGTTTATTAAACATCTTAATGTTTAAATCGTAAGCAGATCCTTCCTGCATTAAAAGGCCAGACATTCCATTAGTGTTATAATCTTTGTCTGTTAATTTTAGAATAGGTTTCTTTAATAAATTACTTAACCAAACAACCGCTTTAAGCTTTAAACTTAAATCCCAAACACATGAAGTTACTAACCAGGGAGTTTTAATCCGTGTTAAATTTGCAGCAGCTTCTTCATCTAAAATAAAAGTAGTATTGCCGTGCTCTTGTAAATAAGTAGCAGGAACATCAGCACTTATTTCTCCTTCTATTGTTTTTTTAATTACCTTACTCTTGTTTACTCCCCAAGCTAATAAAACAATCCTTTTAGCATTTTTAACTGTTCCAATTCCCATTGTAATGGCTTTTCTTGGAACATTCTCTATTCCAAAAAAAGAGGGCGCTGCATCAACTCTTGTAATATGATCTAAGGTGATTATTCTAGTTTCAGATTTTAAATGTGATCCGGGTTCATTAAAACCAATATGACCTGTTCTACCTATACCTAATAATTGAAAATCTAACCCCCCAACCTTTTTAATTTTCATTTCATAATCTATACAGTACTGACGAAGTTTATCCGATGCTATATTACCATCAGGAATATTAATATTATCAGGCAAAATATCTACATGATTAAAAAGGTGTTCGTGCATAAAGTAAAAATAACTTTGAATATTATTTTTATCCATGCCATAGTACTCGTCTAAATTAAAAGTAATTACATTATAAAAACTTAGACCTTCCTCTTTATGCATTCTAACTAGTTCCTCATAAACTTTAATTGGTGAAGATCCAGTTGCCAGCCCTAAAACACAAAAAGTTTCCTGTTGCTGTTTTTCTCTAATAAGCAGCGCTATTTCTTCAGCCACTAAAATGGAAGCTACTTGAGCTGAATTATAGGTAATGTTATGAATTTTTTC
>ERZ1046568.1889-NODE-1889-length-14337-cov-4.717337_pt1 | contig 14337 bp, 11 predicted proteins | sample MGYA00383092_ERZ1046568 | MGnify/ENA primary metagenome ERZ1046568 (study PRJEB29581, sample SAMEA5548362) | metagenome | biome: marine; feature: coastal; material: water | depth 1 m | study: Short-term variability in the microbial, nano- and picoplankton... | reverse complement strand
TTGAAGACTTGGCCTATTTCGAACCCCGCTACCTCAAGGAATTCCAAGCTGGAGTGCCGCGTGATCCCCTCGGACTGCGCAAACAAAAGATCTGATGAATAAAGTCCTACACCGTTTCTTGCTTGTTGTAGTTGTTCCTATCATTTGCCTTCAATCCCGGTGCAATGAGCAAGAACAGTACATTCCCTATGTACCGGTGGACTTTTCTGTCAACGTCAACTTACCTGCTTACATTAACCTCTCCGTTCCGAGCGGCCACGTGCTCGTAAGTGGGGGCTCTCAAGGCATTGTACTCTATCGTTACACCCTCGATCAATTCGTGGCTTTGGATCGCCATGCTACGGCAGACATTCCTTCAAATTGTCAGGTTGAAGTCGCAGAGGATGGGTTGATGCTCATTGACCCCTGTGGAGACTCGGAATGGTTGATCATAGACGGTTCGGTGGTTTCAGGTTCTGCTACCTATCCACTGCACCAATACGGCACGCAGTGGGACCCTCCCATACTGCGCGTTTACAACCTGTGAATCATTGATCGACTTTCATTCGTTCGATGAGAGACGGCACAAGCACGATGAACAATGAAGGGAGGGGCGATTGCAGAAAGGCCAGGAATTCGTGCGCTACACCGTACCCGGACTTGCCAGGAACAAGTACTATGAAGACCGCCATAATTGCTCCGGCCAGGCCATACATCACCACCAACCAAGGCCATCGATTGAGGTGCCCCGTTGTTTGCAAGAACAGGCCGTCCAAAGCAAAAAAGACGAGCAGAATGAAGATGCTCAGCCCCCACTTGAGGCTCTTCAATTGATTCAAATTCATGCTGTGAAAGCCATTCCATGTCTCCTGCATGATGTAGTAATGGATTCGCTTGGGCTGCGGATTGACATCCCACCACTTTGCCCTCAGCTCAGGGGGCATCTCAGCAACGCCCGGATTTTGTTGCAACACTTCTACATAGTGGTTCAACTGTATTTTGGCTTTTTCTTGATAGAATCCAAACACCAACATCACCGCCAGAACCAAGAGCCAGAGCGGTCTTCGTCGCGGAAGCATTGATTTGCTTTCCAGATTCATGTAGAAGGTGACGTTTCACTCACCGCTACCTTGGCAAGGGGTCCTTGTGACCTTGTGGCATAAAGGTACCAGAGCATAAAAATGATGCTGTAAACAAATACCGTAAAAGTGTAATCGTGGTTAAAAGTCATGGCCTCTTCACCGAAGTACAATTGAATCCAGAGCAAGCAAATGATGCGAAAGACATTGGCCGCATGAATGACTGCAATTCCCAAGGGAATGAACCACGCTTTCCGAAGCCAGCGCCCAGGAAAAGAAACAATGAATATGGCAAACAAGGCAAACAGAACCACGCCGTCGCACGAAGGGCCTACGAAAACGCCTTGCGCTCCAGCTATGCCAACGCGCGTTCGAAATGCGCCATCTGTGGCTTGGAAATAGGCATTCACCAAATAGCCCAGCGATTCCATGATCCACTCCGTACTGGTGATCAAATGCTGGGTGATGTATTCATCCAACAGCGTTGCTGGCTTCAGGTATTCCTCGTATGCCAAGTGCCAGACGATGTAGCCTCCGAAACCAAATACCAGAAAACGGAAAACGTCCGGTTGAGACCGGACGAATTCACTGAGTTTTTGGATCCAACGCATAGCGAGGATCAATATCGGTATAAATCGGATTTAAATGGTCCATTTACGGGAACTCCGATGTAATCGGCTTGTTCTGTAGTGAGCTTCTCCAATTGCACATTGATCTTATCCAAGTGCAACCGAGCCACCTCCTCATCCAAGTGCTTCGGCAATGTGATGACTTCGTTTCCGTAAGCATCGGTGTTGTTCCACAGTTCCAATTGCGCCAAAACTTGATTCGTGAAAGAGTTGGACATCACAAAACTTGGGTGACCCGTAGCACAACCCAAATTCACCAGTCGACCCTCGGCCAGCACGATGATGTCGTTGCCGTTTACATTGTACAAGTCAACCTGAGGCTTAATGGTATCCTTGGTGTGACCGTGGTTGTCATTGAGCCATGCCATATCGATTTCATTGTCAAAGTGGCCAATGTTACAGACGATGGCTTTGTCGTTCATTGCTTCAAAGTGCTCCCCTGAAATGATATCCTTGTTTCCAGTAGCGGTGACAATGATGTCGCACTCTTTCACGGCGTCCATCATACGCTTCACCTCGTATCCGTCCATTGCTGCTTGCAACGCACAAATCGGATCAATTTCGGTCACCATAACACGGCAACCTGCATTGCGCAATGAGTCTGCTGTGCCCTTTCCAACATCGCCATATCCAGCAACGACTGCGACTTTTCCAGCCATCATGACATCCGTTGCTCGACGAATCGCATCAACCGCTGATTCACGGCAACCGTACTTGTTGTCAAACTTCGATTTCGTGACGGAATCATTCACGTTGATCGCAGGCATTGGCAACGTACCATTTTTCATGCGATCATACAGACGCAACACCCCGGTGGTTGTCTCTTCGGACAAACCACGAATACCGTCTGCCAATTGTGGGAATTCATCCAGCACCATGTTGGTGAGATCACCTCCATCGTCTAAGATTAAATTCAGAGGTTGTCGGTCAGCACCGAAGAAAAGCGTTTGTCGGATGCACCACTCAAATTCTTCTTCCGTCATTCCTTTCCATGCATATACAGGAATGCCCGCGGCTGCAATTGCTGCGGCTGCGTGGTCTTGGGTAGAGAAGATGTTGCAAGAAGACCAAGTCACGTCCGCTCCCAATTCAACAAGCGTTTCGATCAACACCGCCGTTTGGATGGTCATGTGCAAGCAACCCGCGATGCGCGATCCTTGCAAAGGCTTCTCTTCGCCATATTTGTGACGCAGGCTCATCAAACCAGGCATTTCTGCCTCGGCCAAGCGGATTTCTTTTCTTCCCCACTCAGCCAAGCTGATATCCTTTACTTTGTAAGGCAAAAACTCTGTTGTCATTGTAGTACTCATAATGCTCTGATTTCGAGTGCAAAAATACTCATTAATCCACAAATCACCGGAGTTTTAACCCTTGTTCACGTCCACCAACTCGCTTCCAATGCCCGAAATCAACATTTTTGTCCAATCTACTTCGCCACACGTCATCATCGCAGAGGTTTCTGCTGCTGCCAGGGAGGTAAAGACTTGGACAGAAAATCAAAACCGATTTCCCTCGCGAGACATCACCGCTTTGTCCAGTCATCGCCAACTCGAACACTTCGCTGTGGACCAGGCCCTGAATGCATTTGACACTCCTTGGTCCAATGCGCAAATTAAGCACGACGAACATGGGAAACCCGAACTCGTAGGTAACGAAAAATTCATCAGTGTATCTCACCATTCCTTAGAAAAAAGCTGCTGGGTCATGGTCTGCTTAGGAGACCAGCCTGTCGGTTGTGACATCGAACGTCCACGGGCGCAATTGCACAGCATTGCAAAACGATTTCTGAGTGATGAGGAACAAATGAATTTCACTACCACTCCCATGTTGTGCTGCGCATGGGGGATCAAAGAGAGCATGTTCAAGACCATTGGTCACGACGTGGATTTCAGGCTTGACCTTACCGTTGATGCCATTCATAGCTCATCTTCGGAATCTCTTCGAGCAACCGGTACGCTCAAAGGCAAGTCATCAAGCTGGAAAATCTGGAAGGTGACCTCTAACGAAGAGCAAGGCTCCGAAACGATTGAATTGTTCGCAGTTGCTGGACCTTCGGATGGTGTGTGAGTTTGGAAAATGGAAGCTATTGACGCCAGCCCCCAATTCTAGAGCACAAAAAAAGGAGTCTTTCGACTCCTTTTCAATATGTGGTGAACCGCTAGGCGGTCTTTTATCTTATCGTTCAATGCCTTTGTGGCGACGCTCCGAACTTACCGTGAGCTTCTTGCGGCCCTTGGCACGACGTGAGCTCAACACATTGCGTCCGTTTGCTGATGACATGCGCTTCCGAAAACCATGCTTGTTTCGTCGCTTGCGTACTGAGGGTTGGAAAGTCCTTTTCATTTCTCTTCTTTTAAAACGAAAACCATGCAATGGTCTTCAACCCGAAATCGGGAGTGCAAAGATAGTCACAGATTTCATGCGTCCAAACCCTTGGAGGTGAAAGATGAAGGAATTTTGCGTTCCATTGGCACTTTGAGCCCTTAATTTTGCGTTTACTTCGTCGAAGCATTTTTCAAGACAACCTGTATAAAGAGCCATCATCATGCGCAAGGAAATTCCCGAGAGCCGTTCTTTCCGATGGAAAAACTGGAAAACGGTACTCCGGATGGGAGCCTACCTGAGACCGCATGCTTGGGGGTATGCCATCGGTGTCGTGATCATCAGCATCAGTGGAGTACTCACCCTGATGGTGACACGCCTCTGGGGACAGTTGGGAGGCGTTGGCACCGCATCGAGCATGAAAGATGGCACAGCCTCTTCAGCGCCGGACGCATCTCTTTCTTTTCTGCCATTTGATTTGAGTGACTTGACTGAGATCGGCTGGCTGATTCTGCTTGTTCTCGGAATACAGGCGGCGCTGAGTTTCACACGGGTTGTTCTTTTTGCCAAAATGACGGAGGACATGATGTTAGCCATGCGGAAGGATGCTTTTGAAGCCATCGTGAGCATGCCCATGTCATTTTTCGACACGCGACGAGTGGGCGACTTGAACAGCCGTGTCTCCGCAGACATCACTTCCATTCAAGATGTCTTTACCACGACGCTTTCTGAATTGCTGCGGCAACTCATCATCATCATCGGTGGAATCCTTGCATTGCTGTACTTCTCCGTCACGCTGACTTTGCTCATGCTCGCGACGTTGCCGGTCATGATCATTGCAGCCATTCTGTTTGGCCGATTCATCCGCAAACTTTCGAAGCGTACCCAAGACCAGGTGGCCGATTCCAATACCATTGTACAAGAAACACTTACCGGCATTACGAGTGTCAAGAGTTTTGCCAACGAAGCGTGGGAATTGATGCGGTATTTGAGCAGCATTCGAAACATTCGTTCATTGGCTATGAAAGGCGCCATCTGGCGCGGAGCATTTGGCTCATTCATCATCTTATTCATTTTCGGAGCCATCACTTTGGTCATTTTCAAAGGTGCCGAACTCATGACCACGGGTGGCTTGGCAAGCGAGCATTTCTTCACGTTTCTGCTCATGACAGGCCTTGTAGCCGGTTCGATTGGTGGTATTGCAGCGCAGTTCTCCGCTTTGCAACGCGGACTGGGAGCCATTGAATCGCTCATGGAATTGATGGATGAACCGCGTGAAATCGTGCAAACCGATGAAGATAGTGCTCAGCCCTCAGTTGAATTAAAAGGTGACATCACGTTTGAAAACGTTCATTTTCATTATCCCAATCGGGCAGATGTCACCGTCCTCAACGACATCAACTTGCGCATTGCTCCAGGTGAACGAGTGGCCCTCGTAGGGGCCTCAGGTGCTGGAAAATCCACCATCGCCTCCTTGTTATTGCGGTTTCACGATCCAGTTAGAGGCGAAGTGAGCATTGATGGGACACCCTTGAAAAACCTTCCCTTGACGAGCCTTCGCAAGCGCATGGCCTTTGTGCCACAAGAAGTCATCCTGTTCGGGGGTGACATCCGAACCAACATTGCCTACGGCAGATTTGACGCGTCCCAGGAGGAAATTGAAGCCGCAGCGCGCAAAGCAAATGCTTTCGAGTTCATTCAGTCCTTTCCAGAAGGTTTTGACACTTTGGTGGGCGAACGCGGCATCCAATTGTCTGGTGGACAGCGTCAGCGTATTGCGATTGCCCGAGCCATTCTGCGCGACCCCGACCTCTTGATTTTGGATGAAGCCACGAGCGCACTTGACGCTTCGAGTGAAAAGGAAGTGCAATTGGCCCTGGATGCACTCATGAAAGGTCGGAGCAGCCTGATCATAGCTCACCGATTAAGCACCATCAAGAGCGCCGACAAAATCGCCGTTCTTTCCAATGGTGCCATCGTCGAAATGGGACAACACGAAGAATTGCTGGCTCAACAAGGAGCGTACCACGAATTGGTCAAAAACCAAGAAGTGGGTTGAGCTTGTTGGACTCATAGAAAGGTCTTATTTTTAAATTCTGATAAAATAGTAACATGAAAAAGGCACTGGTTACGGGAATTACAGGGCAAGACGGGGCGTATTTGACCGAACTTTTGTTAGACAAGGGATACGAAGTGCATGGCGTCAAGCGCCGTTCGTCGCTTTTAAATACCGATCGAATCGATCACCTGTATCAAGATCCCCACGAAAAAAACCTTCGCCTCAAATTGCACTACGGGGATCTCACGGATTCTACGAATCTCATTCGAATCATCCAAGAAGTAAAACCCGACGAGATCTATAACCTCGCGGCAATGAGCCATGTTAAGGTCAGCTTTGACACTCCGGAATACACGGCAAATGCCGATGGAATTGGGACGCTGCGCATCTTGGAAGCCATCCGCATCCTGAACCTCGAAAAGGAATGCCGTTTTTACCAGGCCTCTACCTCAGAATTGTATGGCTTGGTGCAAGAAACGCCCCAGAGTGAAACCACACCATTCTACCCACGAAGCCCCTACGGCGTGGCGAAACTCTACGGCTTTTGGATTGTGAAAAACTACCGTGAGTCATACGGAATGCACGCTTCCAACGGCATTCTCTTCAACCACGAAAGCCCCTTGCGCGGTGAAACATTTGTCACGCGAAAAATCACCCGAGCAGTGGCGCAAATCCACCTGGGACTTTTGGATCAGATGTATTTGGGCAACCTCGATGCTCAGCGCGATTGGGGACATGCCAAGGATTACGTTGAGGGCATGTGGCGCATGCTCCAACAAGACAATCCTGATGATTACGTGCTGGCTACCGGCCGTACAGTCACGATCCGTGAATTCGTAAACATGTCCTTTGCGGAGGTGGGTAGGAAACTGAAATGGCAGGGAGAAGGCGTCAACGAGCAGGGCATCTGCGCCGAAACTGGCGACGTTTTGGTCAGTGTCGACCCACGGTATTTCCGTCCCGCTGAGGTGGAATTATTGGTGGGAGATGCTTCGAAAGCAAAACGTGTTTTGGACTGGGAACCCACCTACACCCTCGAAGCACTTTGCAGCGAAATGGTGAAGAGTGACATTGCATTGTTCGAACGCGATAAACTCCTGAAAGACGGAGGACACGAAGTGTTCAATCAGTACGAGTAGAATCACTTCTGTGCAGCACCGCGGATAATCTCGAGGAAAGCCCGAGCTTGATTTGAACGCAAATAATCCGTGAGCAAATCCTCTCGTTGAAGTCCTTCCTTCCTTTGCTGTGCCTTGTTCATCTGCTCTTGAAGGACAGAGAGATGGTCATCGGTGCGGTTGCGGTCAAACAAGGTTCCTGTCCGGGTTTCGTTTAGGATGCGACTCACATCAGACGCAAAATCTCCCAAATAGAAAATCGGTCGCGCAGCCCCGAGGTATTCGAACAACTTGCCCGGTATGTGACCCGCGTTATAGTCTTTTGGTCCAACCAAGAACAACCCATCTGCTGAGTCTTGTATTTGAGGGATTTCCTGCATCGGACGGTTTCCATGAAATTGGATAAATTCAAATTCCTCTTCGAGCATGCTTCTGTAAGCGTTCGATACTGAGCCGAAAAAATCGAATTCAATTTGAGGCATCTCCATCCTCGAATTGTAGACCTTTATCGCCTGCAGAAAAGGTTCGATTTCGTATAAATCTGTGAGCATACCTGTGTACACCATCCGAAATACTTCACCCGCTTTCTCACTTTTCCAGGCGGACAAGGCGCGATCAATTCCATTCGGAATGACACAAATATCATTGGGATCTCTTCTTGGCACTTTTCGCGCAAAAAGATCCTTGAAACCCCAACTTACTGTGGTGATCGCATCCGCGTCAGACAATACCTTTAACTCCAAGCTTTCATCAATCGCATTGGATAAAACCGAATGCCCCAATTGATCGTAATAAAAAATATCTGTCCAAGGGTCGCGAAAGTCTGCAATCCACCGAATCGGCCTCTTTTTTGCAACCTTCCTTCCAATTAATTGAACAGAATGTGGAGGGCTTGTCGTGATCATCGCCTCAATGGAATGTGCATCGATGATTTCTACAGCCTTCTTAATCGCCCGAGCATTCCAAGTCTTGCGCGGATCTGGAATGAAAAGGTGACTGCGCAGCCTCGTGAGGAGATTGACTGCTTCGTCTCCTCCGTTGTTCGACGAAAAACCTTGTGGAGGTATATACTTCTGAAAGAATCGCTTGGTGAGGCGAAATGGGTTCCACGCTCTCACTCTGTGAATATGAATCCGTTCATCCACAGTGGAAAGCAAGTCCTCATCAATGCTGCTGTACTCAGCAGAATTTGGTTCCAATGTCAGCACATGAACCTCTGCTCTCGCCTGAGCAAATTCATTGGCGAGCGATAACCATCTCTTCACCGCAATACCTCCGGCTGGTGGCCAGTAATAAGTAATGATGAGGATTTTGGGATTGCGCTCCATGCTGTGTGTCAAACTTACGGAAGCTGTGCTTCAATTGACCAATCTCCGCTGAGTCGTTGCAATTCAATATCCGCTGATTGCCATGCATTGAGCGCCTGAAGCTGCTGCTGCTGCAAGTTGATTACCTGCATTTGGATTTCGCGAAAATCCAACGAATTGATGGCACCAGAGGCCAGCCTCTCTTGCGCAATTTCAAGCGACCTTCTGCTGTTTTCAGTGAGTTGCACTGAAATCAAATGGGTCTGCTCTGCAGAGCTCCAACGTGACCAGGCATCTTGAAGCAATCGATCCACTTCCCTTCGTTGGTCTTCGGCTTGCATTTCAGCCATGGCCACTTGCATCTTCGCCTGTTGAATGGCCCTGCGTGTTGCACCACCGTTGAACAAATTAAAATTGACCGCTAAGTTGGCCGATATATTTTTGGTCACTCCATCTCCAGACAAATCTCCAGCCTCGAACCGACTGCTTTGCTCATTTTGACTTGCCGTGAGGGATACGTTTGGACTCAACCGCGCTCGCGCCTGCTGCACGCCAGCCTCGGCGAGTTCCTGAGCGACCAAAGCATTTTGAATGACCGTCGCATTGGACAAAACGCGAGAACGCAGCTCTCCAAAATCGTTTAAAGATTTCGGTGCATTCAAGGTCGAAGCAAACTTCCATTGACTTTCAACCGTTTCTCCCATCAGACGATTCAATGCCATAGTCGCCTGTTTGATGTTGGCACTTTGCTGCAACCAGGCCAAACTATCAGTCAACAGCGCATTGTCAAATTGCAATCGATCAAAGGTCGATGAGGCTCCTGTGGCTTGACGCGCTTCCATCCAATCAAGGCGGGCCCGAGAAACCCCCATAGCTGCCGACAATACATCGCGCAAAGCAAGCTGCACCAGAACATTGTTATACGCTTGCATGATCGCTGAAGCCGTCTGTTCAATCACAATTGACGCTTGGCCTTCTGCCTGTTCCTGCAATCGCTCCAAAGCGCGCTTGTTGGCAAACATTCCAAAACCATCAAACAATACCCAATTCAACTGACCACCAATATTGATCGATTCACTCTCCAGCTTTTCCTGGATGAACGAAGTGGGGTTCTGCGACTGATCGCTGACAGCATTCGAGCCCGTTGCCGATAAACCGATTTGTGGGAGCGCCCCGGCAGCTCCCCAAGCATTTCCGATTGCGGAAATTTCGGCCTGCTGACGGGCCAGTCGGATGCCCAGATTGTTTTGTAGCGAACGTGCAACCGCGTCTTCCAAGCGCAACGTTTCTTGGGCAAATAAGACTGATCCCTGGCTTGAAAGGGCAATAAAAAAGAACACGAGCGTGATGCTCCGCACCGGAACCAGAGGATTTAGCATAATCATTCTCATTCTTCAAAAGATTGTTCTTCCCGGTTGGCCGGCTCACCTGCCTCCACAGAAGGCCAATCACCGCGTTTGATCCAAACCCAGCTGCGGTGAAGCGGATTGATCCACTGCAAATAAATGGGGAGTAAAACCAAGATGATGACCGTGACGAATAACAAGCCGAAAGCAACTGCAATGGCCATTGGGATCAGAAACTGGGCTTGAAAACTTTTGTTGAGCATCAACGGAGCCAAACCGGCAACAGTGGTGATTGAAGTCAAAATAATCGGTCGGAAACGACTCATTCCAGCTTCCCAAATCGCTGCTTTTACCTCCATTCCCTGTTTCAAATTCACATTGTAAGCTGCCACGAATACCAACGCATCATTGACTAAAATTCCAATGAGGGCGATCATGCCCAAGATGGAGAACAAACTGATTTGTGCCCCCAAAATCCAGTGACCCAAACTCACCCCGATGAATCCAAATGGAATCAAACCAAACACAGCAAGTCCTTGCAGCGGAGACCGAAAAGCCAATATGATGATGAACAGCATGAGCGCAAAAATCAAAGGCATGACCCGTTGGATGCTTTCCTGTGATTTAATGACTTCGCGGTTCTGACCTTCATAACTCGGCGTGATGCTGGGATATCGAAGCAAGATCGGCGGCAAGACCTCAGCCTTAATGGCAGCATTTGCATCAGAAGCACTCACCTCCGGACCCGCCAAATCCGCAGAGACTTGCACTTCGCGCTGACCATAGAGTCGGTTGATCGCACTGATGTCACGGCCAACCTCTAAGTCCGCAATCTCAGTAAGCGGAATCTGTGCTCCTGTGATGTCTTGGACGCGAAACGACTGGAGATCTCCCATTGATTGCCGATCCCGTTCATCCAGACGCACCCACACCCTCACCTCGTCGCGGCCTTTTTGAAGGCGCTGTGCTTCTGCACCAAAGAAACTTTGCCGAACCTGTGCCATCACAGACTGGTGGGTAAAACCAAGCTGAAAGGCACGTGGCTTGAGACGCAACGACACCTCCTGCATGCCTTTAAGATTGTTGTCAATGACATCCTTGAGGTCCTCTCGTTGCAACATGGCAGATTTGAGTTCCTGCGTAGCAGCTTCCAACTCAGCAAGGTTGTTTCCCAATAACGAAACGGATACGGGACGTCCAAACGGAGAGAATGCGGCAAAACTTAAATTTTCTGCTCCCAAGACCGTGCCCACTCGCTCGCGAATCATGCTCGAAATGTCGGTGGATTGCATGTTGCGCCGCTCGCCATCCAGAAGCTGAACATTGAGGAGTCCATTGTGCATGGATGGGCCAATGCGCTTATCTACCGCCTGAATAAGTTGCAAACTGTCTTCGCGTTGCACCGAAAGCTCTTCATTCACCTCCCACACAATGGCCTCGATGCGGTCCAATTCCGAACGCGTAATTTGATCGCGTGTTCCCGCCTGCATCGTTAAGCTAATGGTGAGATTATCACCTTCTATGAAAGGGAAAAATGTGGTTTTCACGAGACCACTTCCAATCAAGCCGGGGACTGAAATCAGAAATACAGCAACGATGATGCAAAACATAATCCAAGGCTGTTTCAGACTGAATCGTAGAACCGGCGCGTAAATGGAATCCCGCATCCCATTCATGATGCTCCGCATGAGCCGTTCCACGCGATTGGGTTTAAAATCACGTCGAAGGGCTTTGGAGTGACCGATGTGCGCCGGCAAGATCAACGCACCTTCTACCAAGGAGAAAACCAATGTCAAGATGATGACCGTCGCCATGTCACCGAAAAAATCACCCAATTGACCTTCGATGTAGAAAAATGAAGAAAAGGCCACCACCGTGGTTACAATGGCTGCAAAAACAGCGGGCAAAACCTCCAATGTACCGTTGATGGTTGCTTCCATCCTAGATTCCCCGCGTTCATAATGCTGGTAGATGTTTTCCGCAATGACGATGCCATCATCCACCAGAATGCCGATCACCAAAATCATTCCAAACAACGAAATCACATTGATGGTCACGCCCATTGCACCAGCAAACAGAAACATGCCCATGAAAGAAACAGGAATGGCCAAGGCCACCCAGAACGCTAGGCGAATGTTAAGGAATAGCGCCAAGAACAGAATGACCAAGAAAAATCCAATGATGCCATTGTTCACCAACAAGTCAATCCTTTGATTGAGCACTGTGCTGGAATCTCGAATGACCTCAATGCGGGTGGCGCTGTTTTGTTCGTTGTACTGCTTGATGTACTCCCGGACATAGGCTGTGATGTCCAGAATGGACTCCGTGGCCAAATTATTGACCGTAATGACCGCCGCCGGTTCACCATTGAACCAGTTGCGTGAGGGATCGTTTTCTGCCCAGCGTTGCTCAACTTTTGCGATGTCGCCCAGGCGGACGACGCGTCCATCACGGTTCGCACGAATGATGATATCACGCATGGATTCGACGTCATATTGACGGAATCGACCCCGAATGATCATCTCTTCATTCATCAATTTCAATCGACCTCCCGTCGCCTCCAAGTTGGCATTACGCACTGCCGTTGCGATTTCCGCGACACTCACATTCAATTCGTTGAGTTTCGCTTGACGCAAACTGATTTCAATCTCTTCATCCGGAAAACCACTGAGCTGCACTTGAGAAATAACGCGGGCACTGCGCAACTCCGTCTCAATACGGCGAGCCTCTGACTTGAGAACACGCAAGTCTTCTACCCCTATAACTGCAAATGAAATGGCCACACCAATTGCATCCTGTTTGTACACGATAGGTGGCTCCATTCCAACCGGAAAACTCGCAATGCGATCAACCGCATTCTTGACGTTCTGAAGCGCCTCGTCCGTAAGTTCTGGAGAAACCGTCTCGATGGAAATGGTCCCGGCGTTCTCGCTGCACACCGATTTGACCTGATCGAGTCCGGAAATACCTTTGAGGTTTTCCTCAATTTTTGCGACAATTCCTTCTTCAATTTCAGCCGCAGAAGCGCCAGGGTAAACCACTTGCACCTGAATTTTCTTGGACTCCGTGACTGGAAAAAAATTCGAGCTCAGATTGGTGAGGCCTACATAACCTGATGCCAAGATAGCCAGCATGAGGAGGTCGCCGGTCAAATTGTACCGAACAAAGTATCGAATGAGACCGCGCATCAATCCTCGAGTTCATTGGTTTTGGTCCGAACGATCATGCCTTCGAAAGCATTTGTCAGGGATTCACTCAGAACCACAGTCCCCGGTTCCAAACCCCTCGCAATCGCGTGCGAACGCGATCGAAATAACACTTCGATTTCTCGTTCCTTCAGATTCCCCTCCGACACCTCGAAAATATGATTCTCGTCGTGCATCCAAGCCAAGGGCAGTTGAAAGGTGTTCTCCAACGGCGCACTCTCAATCGTTCCCGTGAGAAAGCGTCCATCGCGTAAAGCATTGAAACCCTTACGGGCTGGTGTTATCCGGCAAAAAACACTTGCAGATTGAGTCGCTGGATCAACATTACCCGCAATGCGATGAACCGTTCCGGTTGCAATTGTTGTGCCTGCTTCATCATAAAACCGAACCGAATCTCGTCGTTGAATGGTCGACAAATACCGCGCGTGCACAGCTGTCTTCACTTCATAATTGCCCTCTCCGACCAACTTACCTGCCATTTGACCGGCTCGAACCAAAGCCCCTGGCTGAACGTTGGCCTGAACCACAATGCCGTCAAAAGGGGCACGCACTTGGAACTTGCTGCACTTTTCTTCGGTTGAGCGAATGCTGTGATAACTGGATACAATGCCACGATTCGATAGAAAAAGGCGCTCACGATCAGAGGCTGCCTCTGGTAAAGTCGGCAGTGTCTCCTCCACGTTTATGGATTTCGCATAACCCGCCCAAACCTCACTCCTGCCGTCAAAGTCCATTTGAAGATCCGCCAACTGACTGGATAGCAATTGCAAGAACTGACTGCGCTGGGCAATTAAAGCAAGGCGAGCTTCGGTGTCATCCATTGCGAGAATAACCTCGCCTGCTCCGAAAGCCATTCCCTCACGAAATTCTTTTGAACCCATCAAAAGGTTACCCGTGACCTCGGACATAATATCCATTTTGTACATCGCTTCAACACGGCCTTCAACAGGCGTTTCGGGCTGAATCGATTCAATCTCAATCACCGAATTACGTACCGCACGAGGCGCAGCAGGTTTATCCGAAACAGGCATTTCCTCCTTCATGGAAATCAAGCCGTTCATCATCCCAACGCCGACAGCCAAAACGCCGACTCCAAGTGCCAAGCGTACAGCACCTTTCAATATTGCATTCATATATCGATAACAGTTTTTCAGGCACAAGTTCACACAACCGATACCCAACTGCGTTCGCCTCAATTAATTTATACTCACTTCAAACTGTTATCATCTTACCTCAGTCGGAATCAAATCAGAAGTTGTCCAAATCGGTTGGGCGCATGATGCCGAACCATT
>ERZ1046568.1879-NODE-1879-length-14388-cov-6.010117_pt1 | contig 14388 bp, 18 predicted proteins | sample MGYA00383092_ERZ1046568 | MGnify/ENA primary metagenome ERZ1046568 (study PRJEB29581, sample SAMEA5548362) | metagenome | biome: marine; feature: coastal; material: water | depth 1 m | study: Short-term variability in the microbial, nano- and picoplankton... | reverse complement strand
ATTATTGTGCGGGCGAGTGATGTGCCTACTTATGTGCAAAGAGGCGCTGCGGATCTGGGAGTTGCTGGTAAGGATGTACTTATTGAAAATGATAGTGAGGGCTTACTAGAGCCGTTAGATCTAAAAATTGCTCAGTGTCGTTTGATGGTCGCAGTTCGCGAGGGGGTGGACTATGAAGCATTGATAAATTCGGGAGGTCGCCTTCGTGTCGCCACCAAGTACGTTAAGGCTGCACGCGATCATTTCGCGAACAAAGGCGCACAAGTTGATTTAATTAAACTTTATGGATCGATGGAACTCGCACCTTTGGTTGGTTTGGCCGATGCGATTGTCGACTTAGTTTCAAGCGGAAAAACGTTAAAAGCCAACAAACTAGTGGCCGTTGAAGAAGTGCAACAAATAAGCTCGCGCTTGATTGTTAGCTCGGCGGCACTAAAATTAAAGTATAAACTGGTACAACCGATCATCGACGCTTTTGAGCGAAAACTAAGGTAATTGAAGAGGTAGCATGATTAAGATTTTAAAGAGCAGAGAGTCGGGGTTTGATCAGCAATTGACAGAAACGCTGGCATTCGAAGAAAACTCTGCCTCGGCTGTTGAGGTGGTTGTAGATGAAATATTGGCGCAGGTCCGCATGCATGGCGACTCTGCGCTAATTGAGTTAACCAATAAATATGACAAGACCGCGCTGAGCTCGATAAATGACGTTACGGTGCACAGTTCGGATTTGGATTCCTTTGTAGAAACTGTCGACGACGATGTGATTAAAAAGCTTACAGAAGCTGCCGCGCGTATAGAGAATTATCATCAGAGACAAGTTCAGAGTTCATGGTCGTTCACCGATGAGTTAGGTAACCGCCTGGGCCAAAAGGTCAGCGCGTTAGCTCGAGTTGGACTCTATGTGCCTGGAGGGAAGGCGGCTTACCCATCTTCAGTTTTGATGAATGCAATCCCTGCCCGGGTAGCAGGCGTCAAGGAGGTTGTTATGGTGGCTCCTGCACCTAACGGTGTACTGAATCCTGTTGTTTTAGCGGCGGCGCAAATCGCTGGCGTTGATCGGGTATATAAGGTTGGTGGCGCGCAAGCGATTGCGGCGCTTGCATATGGAACTCAGACGATTGATAAGGTGGATAAAATTGTAGGACCAGGTAATGCGTACGTCGCGCTCGCGAAGAAAAAAGTTTTTGGTGCGGTTGGTATCGATATGATTGCGGGGCCATCAGAAATTTTAATTATTTGTGATGGAAAGACGGACCCTGATTGGGTTGTGATGGACCTTTTTTCTCAGGCGGAGCATGATGAGTTGGCGCAGTCGATTTTAATTTCAAATGATGAGGTGTTTCTGAATCTTATACAAAAAAGGGTTACAGAGCTGTTACCCCAGATGCCTCGCCGAGCCGTGATTGAAAAGTCTTTGCGAGATCGTGGCGCCTTAATTCTCGTTGATAATCTGAGTGAGGCTTGCGAAATTGCTAACCGCATTGCCCCTGAACATCTCGAACTTTCCGTCGAAGAGCCGGGACCATTGATTGAAAAAATAGAGAATGCCGGTGCGATTTTTATAGGAAAATTCACGTCTGAAGCGTTAGGTGATTACTGCGCTGGACCTAATCATGTATTGCCAACATCGGGTACGTCGCGTTTTTCTTCTCCACTCGGTGTGTATGACTTTCAAAAGAGAACAAGTTTAATCGAGGTTAGCGAATCAGGCGCTCGTGAGCTAGGCTCGATTGCGGCTAAACTTGCCCGAGAGGAGGGACTTGAGGCTCACGCTCGATCTGCTGAAAAGAGATATCAGCCATGAGTCGTTTTTGGAGTGATGTTGTTAGTAAACTTAGCCCTTATGTGCCTGGCGAGCAGCCTTCCAATTCGGAGGTTATCAAGTTAAATACCAATGAGAGCGCCTTCAGCCCCAGTGAGCGAGTGATTGAAGCCATCTCCAACTGTGTTGGAGATGATTTGAGACTCTACCCTGACCCTCACTCTTTAACCTTGAGGCGTGCTATTGCCTCTGTCGAGGGCCTAAGTTCGGATAATGTTTTTGTAGGGAATGGGTCAGATGAGGTGTTGGCCCACGCTTTTCGAGCTTTGTTTAAGCGAGATCAGTCGATCTTATTTCCTGATATTACCTATAGCTTTTATCCAAGTTATTGCCGATTGTTTGACTTGCCCTATCAGGAAATCGCGCTAGATCGTGATTTTATGGTTGACGTTGAGAACTACCCAAAAAAGAATGGTGGAGTCATAATTCCTAATCCGAATGCGCCTACAGGAATAGACTTAGGACGAAAATCAATTCGGAGGCTATTGGAACGACAGAGTGACCAGGTCGTTATTATCGACGAAGCTTACGTTGATTTTGGCGCCGATACAGCGGCTATTTTCATCGAAGAGTACCCGAATCTTTTGGTTACTCGTTCGCTTTCAAAGTCTCATGCCCTTGCTGGGTTACGTGTGGGTTACGCGTTAGGCCACGTGGACTTAATAGAGGGTATGCATAGAGTGAAGGATAGCTTTAACTCATATCCTGTCGACCGGTTGGCTAGTGCAGGTGCGATCGCTGCGATTCAGGATCAAGATTATCTCGATAGAATTCGCGTTGAAACTGGCCGAAATCGAGATAGATTGACGTCAGGACTAACCGCATTAGGTTTTTCGGTTTTGCCATCGGCGGCAAATTTTGTGTTTGTGCACCATGAACGAATCGCTGCGACGACACTCAATGAGGAACTTCGTAAGATGAATATTCTTGTTCGACATTTTGCTCGACCAGTTCGAATAGAGGGATACCTGAGGATCACAGTTGGTTCTGAAGCGTCGATTAACCAGCTGCTGGATAAATTACAAATCATCTTTGCACGGCAGTGATGCGCATTATTCGTATAGAATAGCGCAATCTTTTGACATATTTTTTAGTTTTAACCAATTCGTATGGAAAGAATAGCTTCAGCTGAAAGAAACACGCTCGAGACCCGTATCCGGGTGGAGATCAATTTAGATGGTGTCGGTAGGTCGGACATTAGCACTGGAATTGGTTTTTTCGATCACATGCTTGATCAGATCGCTCGACATGGCTTGTTCGACTTGACCATCAAGGCAGAGGGAGATCTGCACATTGATACACACCACACGGTTGAGGACATTGGTATCACGTTGGGTCAGGCATTTATGAAAGCACTTCCTGATAAAAAGGGAATTGTAAGATACGGGTTCTCCTATGTTCCGCTTGATGAGGCTCTTACCAGAGTGGTGGTGGATTTATCCGGGCGGCCTGGCTTGGAGTATTCTGTCCCGTATGTTCGTGGTCGAATTGGAGACTTTGACGTTGACGTGATTCGTGAGTTTTTCCAGGGGTTCGTTAATCATGCCGGCGTTACTTTGCATGTGGACAACCTGAAGGGCATTAACGCACACCACCAATCTGAGACGGTTTTTAAAGCCTTCGGGCGTGCTTTGCGTGTAGCAGTGGCAGCTGACGAGCGAAGCGCTGACTCCATCCCGTCAACCAAGGGGCAACTCTAGCCAGTTGACTGATTAAAATGGCTCTGGTCGTAGTGGTTGATTATGGAATGGGCAATCTGCGTTCGGTAGAGAAAGCTCTTATCCACCTAGGAACAAATGACGAAATTAAAGTTTCTAGCAATCCCGATGATATTGAGCAAGCCGATAAAATTGTTTTTCCAGGACAAGGGGCAATGCCGGATTGCATGAAAGAGCTCAAAGCTAGAGCTCTGGTAGAGCCGATCCGATTAGCTTCGACTACTAAACCTTTCCTTGGGATTTGTATCGGCTTACAACTTTTATATCAACGCAGCCAAGAGGGCGATGTCGCTGGTCTTGGTTTAATGCCAGGGGAAGTTGTCAAGTTTTCGCCAGACCATGGGGACTTGAGGGGGGAGAAATATAAAGTTCCTCATATGGGTTGGAATAAAGTGGACGTATGTGCGAACCATCCTATTTTTGATGGGATTGGTCGCGAGGAGTACTTTTATTTTGTACATAGCTATTTCGTTAAACCAGTTGATTTGCAATCTATCATCGGGAAGACTAATTATTGTGTGCCGTTTACGAGCGCAGTAGCTCTTAAAAATATAGTTGCGGTTCAATTTCATCCGGAAAAAAGTCAGCAAGCCGGATTAAGAGTGCTAACAAACTTTTTAAATTGGGACGGAGTTTGGTCAGGTTAAGATCTTACCGACTCAGCAAATAAGAATGTTTAACCAGTTAAACTAAAATTTATGATATTGATTCCAGCAATTGATCTTAAGGGTGGGCATTGTGTCCGCCTTCGGCAGGGTGTCATGGAGGATGCCACGGTGTTTTCTGAGAACCCTCTTCAAATGGCTCAGCATTGGTATAATCAAGGCGCTGAAAGACTTCATCTCGTTGATTTAGATGGGGCTTTTGAGGGAAGACCTGAGAATGAATCAATAATAAACAAAATAGCAGAAGGCATTGGAAAAAACATTCCAGTGCAGGTTGGGGGCGGTATTAGAGACATCCCTACTGTTGAGCGTTACTTGGACCGGGGCGTAACTTTTGTCGTGATCGGCACTGCGGCGGTAAAGAATCCGGCATTCTTAAAAGAGGCTTGCAGCGCTTTTCCAAATCAGATTATTGTTGGGCTGGATGCTAAAGACGGTAAAGTTGCGGTAGACGGCTGGGCGAACGTGACCGAACACAGCGTTATTGATCTTGCGAAAAAATTTCAAAGCTATGGAGTAGAGGAATTTATTTACACTGATATTGGCCGGGATGGAATGATGAATGGCGCGAACGTTGAAGCAACTCAAGCTCTAGCAGCGGCACTTGAGATCCCCGTTATTGCAAGCGGCGGTATTAGTTCACTGGAAGATATTCGTAAGCTCCGAGAGCTGGAGGCTGAAGGAGTTAAGGGCGCGATCACAGGACGAGCAATTTATGAGGAAGCATTCGATTTTGAAATAGCAAATAGAGTGGCGAAGTATGGTTAAACACATGATTAACCAAGCGGTTAACGACTGCTCCTAATGGCGCTAACTAAACGAATTATTCCATGCCTTGATGTGCATGACGGCCGGGTAGTTAAAGGCGTTAACTTTGTGAGTTTGCGTGACGCGGGTGACCCTGTAGAGGTTGCTAAAAAATATGATGAGCAAGGTGCAGATGAACTGTGTTTTCTAGACATCACAGCGAGTAGTGATGAACGAGGGTTGATCCTGAAAGTGATCAAGGACGTGGCTGAACAAGTATTCATACCTTTAACGGTTGGCGGCGGAGTTCGAGCGGTCGCGGATATCCAGAGGTTGTTAAAAGCAGGCGCAGACAAGGTGAGCATCAATACTTCTGCAGTACTAAATCCTGGGTTAGTTAAACAGGCAACTAGTTTCTTTGGGTCGCAGTGTATAGTCGTGGCTGTAGACGCTAAGGCTCGCCCGCTCAGTGACTCCACTTGGGAAGTTTTTACGCATGGAGGCCGAAACGCAACAGGATTAGACGCGATAGAATGGGGTCGAAGAATGCAAGATGCCGGGGCTGGAGAGATTCTTTTAACAAGTATGGATCAAGACGGAACAAAAAAGGGTTTCGATGTGAAATTAACACGAGCAATGTCAGACGCCTTGGAAATACCAATTATTGCTAGTGGTGGTGTTGGAACGGCCGAGCATTTTGTTAAAGGAGTAATAGACGGTCGGGCGGACGCATTGTTGGCTGCTAGCGTTTTCCATTACGGCGAGTTGTCCGTGAGGGAAGTAAAGGAAACTATGTCTCAGGCCGGGATCGAGGTCCGACTGTGATTGAAGAATTGTTGTCTTCCATTAAATGGAATAGTGATGGTCTTGTCACTGTGGTTGTTCAGGATGAGAAGGAAGGAAAAGTCCTAATGGTCGCTTGGGCAAATGAGGAGGCTATCGCTAAATCACTACTCGAAGGTCGAGCTTGTTTTTGGTCGCGGTCTAGGAAGGCATTGTGGCTTAAGGGTGAATCCTCGGGGCACTATCAGGTTATTAAGGACATATATTTAGATTGCGATGGAGATTCGTTAGTTTTTAAAGTTGAGCAAGTCGGTGGTATCGCTTGTCATACCGGTCGCAATAGTTGTTTTTATAAGAAGCTTAATAAAAGTCAATGGGTTACCAGTGAACCTGTGATTAAAAAGCAAGAAGATATTTACGGAAAATCATGAATGAATTAGAAATTTTTAATCGGCTCCAGGACTTAATTGCTGCGCGAAAGTCGGCGACGTCGAAGTCCTCATATACCCGCAGCCTATTCGAAAAAGGACACGATCATCTGCTCAAGAAATTCGGGGAGGAGGCTATTGAGGTAGTGATGGCGTCGAAGGACAATAACTCAAAACATCTTGTGCGTGAGTTAGCAGATTTATGGTTTCATTCGTTAGTTCTGATGGGTTACCACAATATAACTATGGATGACATTGCGTCAGAGCTTGAAAGGCGCGAGGGAGTATCTGGGCTTGAAGAAAAAGCGAGCCGATAAAAAGGGTATTTAGGGATGTCACTTGAGTGTATCTTCTGTAAGATTGTTGCGGGTGAGATTCCTAGCGACAAGGTGTTTGAGGATGATGAACTGTACGTCTTTAAGGACATTCATCCACAGGCCCCTGTGCATCTATTGATAATCCCTAAGAAGCATATAAGTTCACTTGCGGATGTTGCCGAAGAGGATTATGGTCTGTTGGGTAGAATGTTAGGAAAGGCGCATTTTTTTGCGTCGGAAATGGGTTTAAAAAATGGATTTAGAACGATCATAAATACTGGGGAAGTTGGTCGTCAGGATGTGTTTCATTTGCATATCCATCTATTAGGTGGTGACACACCTCTTCCCCCGATGATTTATAGAACGAAGCAAATTACAGATTAGATTGAGGAGTTAGTATGATGATGGGATCTTTTAGCATTTGGCACTGGGTTATTGTTTTAGTTGTGGTGGTTCTTGTGTTCGGTACCAAAAAACTGGGTAGTATGGGGTCGGACTTGGGGAAGGCGGTTAAAGGATTTAAAGATGGGGTGAAAGTCAATGAGGAAGACGCCAAAAAGACTGAGTTGAACGACAAGAATGAAACTAGCACCGTTATTGATTCGGAGACTAAAGACAGCTCTAAAGTTTAGGTTGTTCACTCAAAGACCGATCAGGCCACAGTATGTTTAATTTTGGCATCACAGAAATTATGTTGATCGCGGTCATCGGGCTCGTGGTCATTGGTCCCGAGCGTCTCCCAAAGGTAGCGCGTACGTTAGGACACATGTTCGGCCGCATGCAGCGCTATGTCTCCGATGTAAAATCGGACATCAGTAAAGAGATGCAGTTAGAGGAACTTAAATCTTTGCAAAAGACCATGCAAGAGACTGCTGAGGAGGTTCAGGAAAGTGTGTCGCAGCAAGTTAATTTCATTGAGACCGAAATTAAAGATGCAGATAAGGGCTTACAACAGACCGTAAAAGACGGGTTGAAGGGGTCCGGTGATGTCGTTCATAAGAATGGTGTCAATCAAATTCAAGTGAAACCGACTGTCGAGCCTCATTCTACTGGCGGCGCCTCAGAAGATGAGCCGCGTCTTGAAGTTGAGGTGGAAGACAAGGCAAAGCATGAAGGTGATGAAATCATTGCTGCTGATGAGGACAAACAAGAAACTCAAGGAATTAACCTTGCTGAGGGCCTTGGTTTTGGATCTGTATCTGGAGATAAAGACAAAGTAGATGACGGGACGGACAAGGCTGATACGAGTCCATCAGAAGGCGATCAATCAACCAAGACTAAAAACAATAGCGAGGTCACTTGAAGAATTTGTTTTTATTCGGCATGCCTCTGTACGAAGGGACTTCTTGTGAAGGGTAGTGAGGGTTTCATAACTCATTTAATCGAGCTGAGAGATCGTCTTTTAAAGGCCATGGCAGCTCTTTTTATTGTGTTTTTTATCCTCTTCTATTGGGCTAGAGATATTTATTCTCTGCTAGCGGCCCCGCTAATTGCCGCATTGCCAGAAGGGGCAACGATGATCGCTGTTGAGGTCGCGGCACCATTCTTTGTGCCAGTCAAGGTAACGCTTTTTGCCTCGTTAATAGTGGCCTTGCCCTTTGTTTTATATCAAATATGGGCGTTCATAGCTCCCGGTCTTTACAAGCATGAGAAGCGGCTGGTTGTTCCGTTGATCGCCACAAGCACGATGCTATTTTTGATTGGTTGTTTATTTGCATACCTTATTGTTTTTCCCACCGTATTTCACTTTGTTGCCGCTTTTACGCCAGAGGGCGTGGAGATGAATACGGACATTCAAAAGTATTTTGATTTTGTTCTGACGATATTTCTTGCCTTTGGTCTCGCGTTTGAGACCCCTATAGCCGTTGTGATTTTGACGAGAATGGGTATCGTTAGCATTGAAAAACTCAAAGAGTCAAGGCCTTATGTGATTGTCGGTGCTTTCGTGATTGCGGCTATTTTTACTCCACCCGATGTAATATCTCAGTTGTTATTGGCTTTTCCGATTTGGATACTTTACGAGGTAGGTTTATTTATTTCAGGTATTCTAGAGAAAAAATCGCTCAAGAAAGATCAGGTTGAGGATTCGTGAACTACGGCCGGCCTTAACCATATTCGCGGCTTATATTGACACCGAATACTCGTCATTATAAAATTCGGCCCCTTCGCTAGCATTTGGCTGGCTACAGTGTACGTATACAACACGGATTTAGAATGAAAACTATTAGCGCGAAAGACAGTGAAATCGACCGTACTTGGTACGTGGTTGATGCGAAAGATAAGGTGCTTGGTCGTATCGCAACGGAAATTGCGAGAAGGCTCAGAGGTAAACACAAGCCAATTTATACGTCACATGTAGATACTGGTGATTTTGTGGTTGTTGTGAACGCCGGAGAGATCAAAGTCACAGGCAACAAGGCTAAAGATAAGAAATACTATCGCCATAGTGGGTATCCAGGAGGCTTGTATGAAACTAACTTCGAAAAAATGCAAGACAAGTTCCCTGGGAGGGCGCTTGAGTTAGCGGTCAAGGGGATGTTGCCTAAAGGACCACTTGGCTACGCAATGATAAAGAAGTTGAAAGTATATCCTGGGGCGGACCATCCGCACACTGCGCAGCAGCCCCAGGCTTTAGAATTATAAAAGGGTAAATTATGGCTTACGTAAATCAGTCCAATTACGGAACTGGCAGGAGAAAAGCTTCAGTAGCTAGGGTTTATATTAAACCTGGTTCAGGCAATATTGTTGTAAACAAAAAGCCTCTAGACCAATTTTTCTCTAGAGAAACAGGCCGCATGCTGGTCCGACAGCCTTTGGAGGTAACTGAATTGTTATCTACCTTTGATATCAACGTTAATGTCGCGGGTGGTGGTGAAACTGGTCAGGCTGGTGCTGTGCGGCATGGTATTGCTCGTGCTTTAGTGGATTACGACGCCTCGTTAAAGCCGGCTCTGCGCCAAGCGGGTTTGATTACCAGAGACGCTCGAGAGGTCGAGCGTAAAAAAGTTGGTCTTAAGAAGGCTCGTCGTCGGCCTCAGTTTTCAAAGCGGTAACTCTATATTTGGTTATTTGAAAGAGGCCGCTTTATGCGGCCTTTTTTGTATTGAGCTTATTATATAGTTGCGACAGAACCTTATATCGAATCGAGAAACTTATGCTAAAAGTTGGAGTTGTTGGAGGAACTGGTTACACCGGCGTCGAGCTAATGAGGCTGTTAAATGGGCATCCAGAGGCTGACATCGGCGTAATTACCTCCAGATCAGAAGAAGGAAAAACGGTAGGAGAGGTATTCCCCAGTTTGCGAGGTCATGTTGATCTGGCGTATGAAAGCCCCTCTGCTCTTGGGTTGGTCGATTGCGATGTGGTGTTTTTTGCGACTCCTCATGGTGTGGCGATGGGGCAAGCTGAGGAGTTGATATCTAACGGGGTTCGCGTGATTGATTTGGCGGCAGACTTTAGAATGAAAAACTTGAATGAGTGGGAAAAATGGTACGGAACTGACCACGCCGCAAAGCACTTGCTTGCCGAATCTGTGTACGGATTACCCGAGATTAATAGAGAGGAAATCAAGTCTGCCAGAATCGTTGGAAATCCAGGTTGTTATGCAACGGCTATCGAGCTGGGATTTGCTCCGCTTCTGTCATCCCAGCTAATAGACCGCTCATCTTTGATCGCAGATGCGAAATCTGGAGTCAGCGGTGCTGGTCGTAAGGAGGATTTGGGAATTATATACTCCGAGGTTGGGGATAATTTTAAGGCTTATGGTTTGGCCGGTCATCGACATCATCCAGAAATAGTAGAAACGCTAAATAGTTTACCAGGCGGTGATGTGAAACTTAGGTTTACGCCTCATTTGCTACCTATAAACCGAGGAATTCTAGCTACTTTATATGCAGATCTAAGCGATACTTCTGAGCGAGATGTGAGAAAAGCTTTTGAAAACTTTTTTGATAACGAGCCATTTGTCGATGTCCTCCCACTGGGGCAATTCCCTGACACAAGATCGGTTCGAGGTTCAAATTACTGCAAAATTGGAATCCAAGTTTCAGAGGACAGCCAGTCAGTGCTTGTGGTCTCAGTGCTGGATAACTTGGTGAAGGGAGCGGCTGGACAGGCTATTCAGAATATGAACATAATGTTTGAACTCGATGAGAAAATGGGATTAAACGCTCCTGGTCTGTTACCATAATACTATTAATGGATGAAACTCGTGATGATTTTTGGTGTCATACATAGAATTACAGTGGAGATTAAACAATGGAAGTTGTGCCCTCAAGTCCGGAACAGCTGGTTTTTACAGAGTCAGCTGCAAGTAAAGTAAAAGAACTTATTACCGAGGAAGGGAACGCGGACCTTAAGCTAAGAGTGTTCGTGTCTGGCGGCGGATGTTCTGGATTTCAGTACGGCTTCACGTTCGACGAAGAAATTAACGAAGATGATGCACAGGTGGACAAAAACGGAGTTAAGCTTCTTATTGATGCAATGAGTTATCAATACCTAGCAGGCGCGGAGATCGATTATCAGGACGGCATAGACGGTGCGCAGTTTGTGATCAAGAATCCAAACGCCACGTCAACGTGTGGTTGCGGATCCTCCTTCTCAGCTTAATTATCTTATTATTTATAGATACATAAATACAAAAATACATAGATAAATAGTTAGTCAGTCGAAACTTACACAGCACGGACTATTATCCCTACTTTTCGTTAGATTTGTACAGCTTCTCCAGAAGCTCGGCTGATCTGGCGGTTTGTTCATCAAAATTCTTTCTAAGTTGCGCGTTAATTGGCGGGCCGGGGGCGGGCACTGCTTTTGAGGGGTTAATCTGCTTACCTCTTACCAAAAACTCATAGTGTAAGTGAGGCCCAGTTGCCATTCCGCTACTACCAACGAAACCAATCACTTGCCCTTGGTCTACTCTGCTGCCCTTCTTGAGACCCTTCGCATATTTCGACATGTGGGCGTAACGTGTTGAGATCCCGTTGGCGTGACGAATCTCAATAAATCTCCCGTATGCCCCTTTTGTGCCACGATAAGTTATCTTGCCCTTTCCTGTGGCCATGATAGGTGTTCCTGGCCTAGCTCCGTAGTCAATACCTTTGTGCGCTCTCCACTTTTTGAGAACAGGATGAAGTCTCCGCTTTGAAAAACCTGACGTAACCCGAGAGAATTTAAGAGGAGATTTTAAGAAGGCATTTTTTATATTTTCCCCCTCGACATCATAGTAGGACGGCTGGCCGCTTTTTGGGTCAATAAAAACGTATGCCCTATATTTTCGAGCTTTATTAATGAATTCCAATGCTTGGATTTGACCGTATGAGACGTAAGTGCCTCTTAAATATTTAGCGGTATAAATGACAGAAAATCGATCTCCGCTTCGCAGATCACGGTTAAAATCTATTTCGCTTGACAAAATATCAGCCATCTCCGAACCGAGCTCATCTGAAATGCCGCCACTATCTAGCGCCGCATAAAGGGACGATTCTATGACTCCTGAACCAAATAAGTGACGCGTTTCAAGTTGAGCTTCGGTAGCTATAAAACCTTCAGCGGTTTCTTTGATTTCGGTGGCTAAACCATTTCGGCGAATAAGGAACATACTTAATAGTTCGCCGTTATCGTCGCTTGTGATCATAAGCGACTCTCCAGCTATGAGTTTTATTTTGTTTTGACCCTTGGGTGTGTTCGTTAGAAATTGCAGGAGTTTTGAATTGCTTATTTTGAGGCGGGTAAAGAGTTTATTAAATGTGTCGCCCCTTAATATTTTCTCCTGCCTGATGAATCCCCCTAATTGTGTCGGATGATCATTAAGCTTCTCGGAAAAACTTATTTTTTCTGTTACTTTCCTTGGCTTGACATCTGGGCTTAAACCGCTTGAGGTCGTCCCTAAAATTAATACCACTACGAGTACTAACAGGGAGGAGGCTATTATAAATTTCGCGATTAAGGGTCGGCTTAATTGGGTCAATTGCTCGATGTGCGATATAGTGTGTTTCGATATATGTTGTTAACAAACAACGTCTATAGAGTTTACCAGACTTGGGGGGCAATTCGTGTGTATCCAAAACTTTTGGTTTGCTCGGTGGGATGTTTATCTAAATTTAATATGGGGCGTTTGAGTGTTTGAAGAGCAGCTAGAGATTATTAAGCATGGTATGGAGGAGTTGATTTCTGAGGAAGCCTTAATCGGGAAATTAAAAAAGAAAGGTAAACTTCGGATAAAGGCGGGTTTTGATCCAACAGCTCCCGATTTGCATCTGGGGCACACTGTTTTAATTAACAAGCTAAAACATTTTCAAGATCAAGGGCACCATATTCTATTTTTAATAGGTGATTTCACTGGAATGATTGGTGACCCCACGGGTAAAAATACCACCCGGCCTCCTCTTACAAAGGAGGAGGTGCGAGCAAACGCAGAGACCTATCAAAATCAAGTTTTCAAAATATTAGATCCGGAGTTGACCGAGGTCGTGTTTAATTCCACTTGGATGGAGGCGCTCACTTCGTCACAGATGATTCGCTTGGCTTCGAGCTATACCGTGGCGCGAATGTTGGAGCGGGATGACTTCGGTAAGCGTTACAGGGGTGGGCAACCTATCGCCATACATGAATTTTTATATCCACTCGTTCAGGGTTACGACTCAGTGGCCTTGAAGGCCGATGTAGAATTGGGCGGCACTGATCAAAAATTTAACTTGTTGGTTGGAAGGGAGTTGCAACGAGACGCTGGCCAGGACCCGCAGTGCGTACTTACCATGCCGCTGCTAGAAGGGTTAGACGGTGTAAATAAAATGTCGAAGTCACTCAATAATTATGTTGGCATCGAGGATAGCCCTTCGGATATGTTCGGTAAGCTGATGTCTATTTCAGATGAGTTGATGTGGCGGTATATTGAGCTACTTTCCTTTGAGGGGTTGACTCAGATTCAGCAATGGAAGAAAGAGATTTCAGGCGGACGTAATCCAAGAGATATAAAGGTTACGTTTGCTCGTGAGATTGTCACGAGGTTTCACAGTGCCTCGGCAGGGGACGCGGCATTAATAGATTTTGAGTCCCGCTTTCGCCACGGTGGAGTGCCAGATGACATAGCCGAGTTCTCAATGACTGCTAACCCGGATGTTAATGGGGTGCCAATTGCGCAAGCGTTAAAATTCTCCGGCTTAGCTTCAAGTACTTCTGAGGCGCTAAGAGCAATTCAACAGGGTGGGGTAAGATTAGATGGAGAAAAAGTGTCGGATAAGCGATTGATTCTGATGGAGGGGGATGACGTCACGCTTCAGTTTGGTAAGCGTAAGTTTGCAAAAATTAAAGTTATTTAAACCTTTTTACTTAAAACCCTTGACCGAGCTCTCAATAGAGGTATAATTCGCGCCTCCGCTAAACAAGTTGGCGGATTGTTCTTTAAAAAATCGGATAGCTAAAGCGTGTGAGCGCTTTGTGTTTGTAAATTATTTTGGATGCATGTACTAGGGCTTAGGCGCTAGTTGCTCAAAAAATAGAAGTATGCAATATATGAAGTGCTCATACTTATGGATTCTTGTTAATAGAATCTTTTGAGTAAGAGCAGTTGGATTGAACTGAAGAGTTTGATCCTGGCTCAGATTGAACGCTGGCGGCATGCTTTACACATGCAAGTCGAACGGTAACGCGGACTTCGGTCTGGCGACGAGTGGCGAACGGGTGAGTAATGCATCGGAACGTGTCCATTTGTGGGGGATAGCCCGGCGAAAGCCGGATTAATACCGCATAATCTCTTCGGAGGAAAGTGGGGGACCCTCGGGCCTCACGCAGATGGAGCGGCTGATGTCGGATTAGCTTGTTGGTAGGGTAAAAGCCTACCAAGGCAACGATCCGTAGCTGGTCTGAGAGGATGATCAGCCACACTGGAACTGAGACACGGTCCAGACT
>ERZ1046568.1877-NODE-1877-length-14423-cov-17.549276_pt1 | contig 14423 bp, 21 predicted proteins | sample MGYA00383092_ERZ1046568 | MGnify/ENA primary metagenome ERZ1046568 (study PRJEB29581, sample SAMEA5548362) | metagenome | biome: marine; feature: coastal; material: water | depth 1 m | study: Short-term variability in the microbial, nano- and picoplankton... | reverse complement strand
ATTTCATCATAGTAGTTAATGCCATTACATACAAGCGTATTAGCTTTAACATAGTAGTATATTATATCCTCCTCTGCATAATTTATCTTGTCATTGAATGAATTAAAGGTTACTGGATATTCCTGTGTGACTATCTGCGTTTCTATTTCCACCGTATAAGGTGTTTCATTGATATAGAATACTACTATATCTTCATCTTGGCTTTCTATTTCTATTTCGTAACTCATATCTTTTATTTAAAATATTTTTTCCAAACTTTATTTATTTCATCAGTAGTAATTCCCCCCTTACTTATTGGTGCTTTTAGTAGTACGTCCATAAATTCAAATGCCATTCCGTATTTTTGTTCTTTTAGCATATCTTCTAAAAACATAAGTTTGTCATTTTTACTTAAACTTAATACCCATTTTCCTGTCTGTTCTGTCATACCAATATATTTAATGCTACATAATAAAATGTTAAGGCAACTGCCATAAACACGAAACCATACAATAATTCTTTCTTTGCTTCTTTCTCTTTCATAACTCTGTTTTTAAAGGTTGTTAATATACTTCTTACTCTGTGACTTCATATAATCAATATCAAGCCATTCTAACAATTCAATGGTATCAAACACCATAGTTAATTCTTTTCCGTTTTCGTCTTTTCCTACCAGATACGTTTCATTTTCCTGTGTACTCATAAACGTATTAATGTCGTGTAGTCTTTTTGTTTCTTGCTCTTTCATAATCTATTTATTTAAGTGTGTTTACTAATTTGTTAAATCTTTGATTAAGTCTATCTATACACATATTGTAAGTGTGTACTTTATCCGTGCATTTGTCTTTAATCTCACGAAAGTAAGTCAAATCAATAGTATCTTGGCATAATGAAATTAACCTTTCAAAAGATTGTATGCCCTCTTCAATCTTAATAAGTGTTTCTAATTTTTCTATTCTTTTCATAACTTTAATTAATTTGTATACACAAATATATACATTATTAACAATATATTACGAGTTATCAACAAAAAAAGTTACAATTATTTTTTAGTTGTTTAAAAATCAATAAGTTACAAAGGTGTTGGTTTAGAAAATATGCGTTAAACGTGCCACTTGTCCGTGTTCTATGTGATGAATAAACCCTTCAACTGCTTTTGGTGCGTGTTGATATCCTTTGATATGATGCCAGGAATCAGTTCCAGATGGACTTCGTAAGCTTTCAACCGTGCAACCGATATAATCTTTACTAAATTTATGATGAACGTGGTGCGTATAAACGTATCTATGTTTAGTTTCTGCCCATTCTTTTGCAAACTCTTGTGCCATTAATAAAGGTAGATCATTCATTTTAGCACCATCTCCGTGTGTAGTGCCTATAAGATTTTGTCCGTATTTATAACCTTTTCTGTGTGCTATTGAACAATTAAAGTGTATACGTTTATTCTTTTTAAAATATGTTTGAATAACATCAGCTAAAAAAAAGCCTGTTGCATAATCGTGATTGCTTGGATTAAAGTGAAAAGTAACATCTGCAACTGCTATTAATTGCAATAATATATCTACATAAAGTTGTTTAGCTATTAGAAAGTTAGAATACCACATTCCATCCGTGTCTTGTGTTGTTCCTTTTGTCGTTTTTCTGTCTGGTGTATCAATATGTAGAATATCGTTTCCACCGATAAATAATATTTTTTCTATAGGAAACCCCTTTGCCTTTTTTAAAATGCCTTGTACGCCCTCTTTAACACGTTTAACGGCAATCTGATTGTTGTAGTCTTCACCTGTTTCAAAGCTTTCTGCAAGTTTGCCAATATGAATGTCTGCTGGATCAATGACAAGTAGGTACTCTTTTTTTTTCTTGTTTCTTTGTAGCTTTGGATATACTGGTGCAAATTGAGATAAATCTTTAATAAGTTTTTTTCCTAAAGATTCAAGCTCTAATTTGCTTTTGTTTTTAAATAGTGGATTGTTAAAGAATAAACTACTTTCTTTTGTTTTTAGCCATCCGTGTTTAACATCTTTTATATTTATACCTGCTTCCTTTGCAGCTTCTTTTACACCTCTATATTCATTGATTAAATCAACCTCATCTTGTTTTAGTCTTGGGCGTGTAGTCATAGATATTTGTCTAAAATTTTATTTACCGTATAAACAACACCACCAAAAATACATATAAAAATAATGATTGCCCACCAGTTAGTCTTTTTGTTTTCTTTGGCTTGTGCTTTTGCTTTCTGAACTTCTACTCTTGTGATCATTCTTAAAGTATCTCTTTTTAGCTTGTATTCTATTCGTGTTTCTAACCTTGTTTGTGGCACATACACGTTCTTGTATTCTATGATTGTATCTTTAGAACTATAAAAGTGTTCGTATACTATTGTGTCGTGTTTTATAACAGGAATAGAATCTATTGTGGCAATTCTTATCGTGTCGCTTGTTTTAACGACTTCTAAGCCCTTTTTAAGTGCCTTGTTATAGTGATACTTCGCAGAGCAAGAAAACATCGTTAGAACGAAGATAAGGCTATAAATTCGCATATTCTTCTTTTACTATGAATGATGGACAAGATTTATTAGCGAACTCATTGTGTCCGTGAATAGTCATATCTTGGTTATACTTGTAGATTAATTCTTGCATTAGCTTGATTAAAGAATCCTTTTGTTCTTTCGTTCTTGTGTCCTTTGCCTTTTTCATATCTTTTGACATTCCACCAACGTAACAAATACCGATTGAATTTCTATTTTGTCCAGAACAATGCGCTCCGATTCTAGAGATATCTCTTCCCTCTTCGATTTTTCCGTCAATGTGTATGAGGTAATGGTAACCGATGTCATTAAACCCCCTTGCTAAATGCCATCTTCTAATGTCTGCAACATCGTGAGGTCTTCCCTCTGGCGTTGCCGAGCAGTGAATGATTATCTTATTTATCTTTCTCATTAATGTTTTTAAAATCGCTTGTTACTTCCTTTGCTCTTGCAAATAAGTTTTTTAATGATGCCCACAAGTCAATGCCTTTTACTTGCTTGTAGTTTTCATTGATAGAAATTACTTCAATAGAAACCATTGTTAAAGCCAAGATTTTAGTAGTTAGCAAATCAATACTAAAAAACTGCATCACTATGTCATTCAATAGAAATTTATCCATAGCAAAAAACAACATTACCGTTGCTTCATAAAGTAAAATTTTTGATATGATTGCAGACAATCTTCTGCTTGTAATCGGTTGTTTAAGTTTCTTGGATTTCCAGATACCTGTGATTGTATCAAGAATAACAGAAGCAGCAATAAGAATAAGAATACCAACAATAGGTAAAAAAAACGAAAGAATAATAGCCATTAGTTTAGTTGCGTAAAGTTTAATTTTAGTAATTAATAGAAAGACTTGTGTTTTCATCTTATAGTTGTTCGTTTAATATATAACTCATATAAATTAAGAGATAAGCACCAAGCAATTTTACGTATAATTCTGTATCTGATGCTATCATCACTAAACTGGCTAAATAACCAAAGATAAAATATAATATGGCAAGTACATTTGTGTGCATTATTCTACAGGTATTTCTTTACTCCACTCTGTCGTTGCCATAAGTGCTAAAGCTTCTTGGTGTGTTAATACTTGTAAAGGAACTATTGTGCCGTCAGCAATGAAGCTTGGTTCTGTATTCCACTTGATAACGAATTCTGTTTCGTCTAGGCTTTTGCGAATCGTGTTTTCGTCTGTTTCTCCTACTTGGCTAAAGTCGATGTTTGCTAAATCTGCAATGCCAATTATCGCGTATGTTTCTGCTTGTTTATTCATTTTATTATTCGTTTTTATGTTGGTACATCAGTACTAAAAGTTGAAAAGTTAGTCATTGTTCCATTGTTTCCACCACTTCCTCTGTCTGTTAAAGTTGGGCTTGTGTCATTGTCACCACATCTCCAAAAAGACAAAGGAGAAAGACTACTGATATCATTAGGCACACCTGCACCGTAAATTGCATTTACATCGGATGAACTTATCTCACTATCAAAATAAGAAACTTCGTCTAGTAAACCGTCATATAGTTTGTTATAACTTGCTGCAGTACCTCTTGCACCAAGCATAAAATCAGAACTATTTACAATATTGTTAGGAGTATTATTGGCGTTTATAGTTGTTATTGCTTGTGTAGAATTATCGTAATAAATTGTAAAGCCACTTATGTCTTGAGACCCGTCATAAGTTACCGCTAAATGATGCCAATTCCCGTCACTAATACTTGTAATAGTGCTTGTAGAACCCTGAATACGTGCGTTTGAGCTTGTAGTACCTAAAAAGATTCCTATTTTATTAGTATTTAAATTGATGTTATAACCATTAAACGGTGAAGTTCGTGATTGTTTACTAATAAGAAACTGCGATGCCGTATCAGTAGTTTTAAACCAACAAGAAAAACTAAAAGCTTCAGTTCCGTCATTAGCAAAATCTATAGTATTTCCCATAGTTATAAAATCATCAATTCCATCAAGTGCTATGCTCTTTGTATTTGCAAATGGATTAGGCGGAACATCTGTTGTTCTGTTAGCTTCTGCCATATTAACAGAATTACTTATATAACCTCCATTAACATCTGTCATTGTCCAAATAGAACCATTCCAAGTTGCATTTTCTCCCATACGATGCCACGTTGTAGGAGGTGTTGCTAGTTCATTTAAATCATTTGGTTCACCATTGTTGTAAATGGTTGCAACATCATTTCTTAAATCTGTTCCACTCCATATAGCAAATTCATCTATATTGCCCACGAATGGGGTGTATTGATTATTAGTATGTTCGCCTATCATTAATCCTGTTGTTGCAGGTGTTGTATTTGAATAATATCTAGTATTTTCATAACTGGTTACATCAAGACCATTAATAAATATTTTTGCTTTTTGCCCTATTGCTTCGTTTTGATCGCGACATATTAGAACGTGTTGCCAAACATTAGCAGTAATCGCTCCTCCTGCTGTCCTTGCATACTTACCTAAATCTCGCATATACATATATACCTGACCTGTGCTGAATAACATAAAAAAGAATTGCTGTGCTCTACTATCGGCTGCTCCATTACCTATAGAGAAAACAATTTTGCTAGTCAAATTAGTAGGTTTAATCCAAAAACTAAAGGTAAAATCATTTTGTCCGTCTAACTCTGTATATGTATTTTGACCTAAAAAGTATTCATCAATCCCATCAAAACTAAATGAAAAAGCATCAGTACCTCCAGCTCCTGTTAAATTGGTTTCTGGACTCCAACTATCTGCACAAACTTCTCCAAAATCAATAGTATTGTTTGCTGGTGCTTGTCCAAATCCTATTGTATTATTTACTGCTGCTTGTCCAAAGCCTATTGTATTTGCCATTTTTAATAAGTTTTATGTAGTACAAAGTTTGCACTATTTATTATATCTAATGTTGACGCTTGTCCCCATTCTGCCGTAATATCTAAAGTGTTTGCTACCGTTGAATCAAAAGCTTGAACATCTTGAAATACATATCCCTCTAAGCCTCCTGTGTCTCTGTTATAGTCAAAAATTCCGTGAGTAGAAATACTTCCTGTTGCGCCAATCGCTGTTATAGTAAAATCTATTTTACATTCCCAGCCTTTATTTGTTGTACGACTTAAAGCAATTGCGCTTGTTGTTGCTAATATCGTTGAACCGCTTTTAATTTTAATTGTTATAAGGTCACCATTAGCTGCCGATATTTTGCCGCTTATCTTTGCAGAATAAGAATCACCAACTGCAAAGTGATTTGCTGGAATTGTTAAGCTTCCTACTCCTGTGCCTACAATACTCGTTTCTGTTGTTGTGTTTGTTAGTGTAGAACTTACTGCCGTTTGTGCATATAATCCTGCCGTTGCTTGGTTAAAAGATAAAGTTCCTGCACCATCCGTTTGAAGAACTTGTCTTGCCGTACCATCTGCCGTAGGGAATGAATACGCATTGTTGAAGCTTATAACATCAGAAGCACTAATTTTAAATACATCTGCACCACTATTTTGGAAAGCCAAGTAAACTCCGTTTAAATCAACTGTTCTATCGCTTCTTAAACTTCCATCTACAAGATAAATGTTATCTCCTGCAATAGCCGATATTTCTGCACCTGTGATTTTCTTTGATACATAGCCACCTGCACCATCAGATTCTGCAATAACAAATAAATCTGTGTTTGCTAAATTAGCACTTTTTGCCGTTAGGTCGCTTATCTTGATTTCTGCCATAATATTTATTTAAAAACGTCTGTAAACGTTTTACGTTCTTTTCTTTTGGTGTGTAGTGTTTCTTCATAAAATCCAACCTGTGAAATTTGTACTTTCGTTTGGACTCATATCACTTCCTGTATTTGTATTGTATTCTGGAAAGTCCGTGTTGTTGTCGCATATGTACGAAACGCACCTTTCTTTATAGTGCATAAAAGTTTGCCGTTGTTTTTCTACTAAAAAATCTATCTCTTCTTTGCTTACGGTTTCCGAATTTTCTGCTCCGTGTTTATATACGCCTTTGTTTGCAATAGTAACTGCACTAAAAGGCAAGAATTCCAACATAGCTGCGTGGATCAAAGATGGCTTAATATAAATTTCTAACAAGTCTTTATATGGATTTGCCAAAGTTCCTGCAATTATTTCTGCTTGTATCTTTTCAAGAAGCTTTGTTCCTAACATAGATTGAATATGTATATCTTGTGCAATAGAAACGTACTGAATAAATTTATCCGTGTCTATGTTGCCGTTCATATTTGTGAAACGAATTGCGTCCTGTCTGCTTATTAATAGTGCTTTTGCCATATCTTTTATTTTTTATATCCTTGATTCGGCATATCAATCGGTCTTTGGCTTACTAAATTTGGATTTTTAATTACATAACCGTATTTAGCTGCTTTTGCACTTGATATCCTTGAAGCTAAAGGACTTTTTACGTCAATTCCTGTACCCTCAAAAGCTACATAAATCTGCTTGTTCCATCTGTGATAGCAATTAGGACCACCTTTGTAAAGCCATATTGAATAAGTATTTGCACCATCAACACCAAAGCCTGGATTTACAGATTGTCCACTCATTCTTATAATGTCTTCTTTACGATATATCTTGTTACCTCGTTTGTCATTCATCATATTTTCGCAAAATTCTCTTCCTTTACCACTATTGCCACCTGTTTTTCCTGCATAAACATAACGTGTAATAAACTTGATTCCATCAATTATGTCATCTTGTGAACTTTTTGAATTAGGAAAAGCACTTCCTGTACTAACTAAATTAATTAACCTATCTTTTATGCTTAACTCCGTTTTTATGTCGCTTGAAAGCAAAGTGTTTTCGTCTTCGTCTGTGTCATAGTCCACTTCAAATTCATCTAAAAGCAACCAATCAGCTTTTGGCATTTCGCCAAGTTCAATTAATTCTTTGCCTATATAATCGCCACTTAATTCAAGTCCTGTTTCTTCTTGTATTTGTTCTTCTGTTTGTACGTTTTCTAAATCTACAAACTCCAAAGGTTTTAAAGTTCTAAAGAATAAGTTTAGTGCCACTCCGTTATATGCAAGTATCTGGTCAAACGCATCTAACAATAGTTCTTGCATTGGTGCTATAACCATATTTGAAAACAACGCAAACGAATCCTTTAACTCGTCTGAATTTGAAGAAAAACCTGTGCTTGTGTTTGCTATTCCAAATAATAATGGACTCGTACAATTATGGCTCAACATTATCTTTTCTCTGCACTCCGTACTCAAAGTACTATACAAGTCTGGTGCATCATTTACAGGCATAGAATCTACCGTTGTTTTTGATTCTGCATTGTTGTTAAAAGCTACAATCAACTTTTCGCCACTCATCCCTGTTAATTGGCTTTGTACTTTGTTTTTTATGATTTGTTGTTGGTCTTCACTTGGAACTCCGTTGTTGAAGTTTACTACACTTCGCCCACTAAAACCATTTTCTACTTCGTTAATTAAGTATTCAGAAATATCTTCTTCTAAAACTGCATAAGGTATTCCACCAATATAATCTGGAAGTGCATAGTATTTCATTCCTACACTATATGGCTTTATAAAATAAACCTCTATTGGCTCTTTTGAACAACCAAAGGCAGTAATTCTTTTTGGCTTGTAGTTTTTTAAATCTGTCCAATCGTCTGAATAGTAGTAAGCTTCGACCTTGCCCTCTTCGTTGCACTTTTCGGCACGAAGTAATTGTACAGGAATATGATGAACTTGTGCTATTTTCTTTCTGTCTTTCGTGTAGATCACTTGAACTGCACATTGACCTAACAATTTTAAATCAGTACATAAATGGCGTACACAATCTTTCTTAAATAAAGACATCATTTGAGCGTACTCATTCGGCTTTCTTGAAGAGTCTGTTGCACTTAAACCTCTTCCGTATATTAAACGAGTGATGTTGTTTATAATAGCGTTGTTCGTGGTGCTATTCGTGTATCTGTCGATTAAATACTGATAGTAGTTGTTATCCGTACCATACTCAACCCAATCTTCGCGTTTGCTTTCTTTGATTACAGGTGCTTCGTAGCCACTTAATTCTAAAACGTGTATGTTATTACTCATAAATAATAAATTCGTTGTTACTGACGTTTGAAATGAATTCTCCGTCATTTACTGAATAGTTTACAACTGGCGTTTGGTCTGTTACAAAAATTCTGTCCTTGTGTACTGTCGTTGTTCCGTTTTTTAGTTCCAAAGTGTAAAAAGTGTTGTTTACTAAATTGAATAAACCATTAACAAATGTTGCATTGATTGTATCGTAGTAATCGCCATTAGTAAAACTTGTAATTGTTATTTCAGTTGTTACGTTTGTAGATTCTCCTGTGATATATAACGCATCATAAGTTTGGCTTCTTGGTATAAAGCTAAAACTTTGTTCTGTTGCTATCGGTTGTAAAATAATCATTCTACTATAATAACTTTTTTTTAAATATTTTGTTTTCAATTCGTGTTTATGTAAATCAAAAAAGGCACTCCGAAAAGTGCCTCTTATGTTATGAAAGGTATAAGAAAGAATCTTATGAAGTTACTATAACTGCGTCTGTTGCTCCTGCATCTGCAAAAGCCGTTGCAAGTTCTGCTTCAGTATTAACATCAATAAAGTTAGCTGGAAGTTCTTCCATAGCCGTAAAGGTAAGAGAATATCCGTTAAAATCTCCAAGTGCTGCACCAGAAGATATTTCTCCTGCTGAAACGTCTGCACCTTGATCAAGACCCATTAAAAAGAATTGGTCTGTCATTGTTCTAACAATAATTCTTGGTCTTCCGTAAGCAAGAAGTTTAACGTTCTTGTGTGTAGCAAAATCTTGTCTTTTTAAAGCAGCTACTAAAGTCTGCTCAAAGAATGTTGTTCCGTTATCTCTGCTTGAATTAATAGCCGTTGTAAAGCTATTTGTAGTACTCTTTAATTCGTATTTGTATAGGCTTAAAGGTGCTGCTGGTTGCCAAGTATCAATAACATCTCCGTCTGTGGCATCATATACAACATTGTCAGAATCTAAATCGTCGAAATTGGCGAAATAAATCGCTTTCAATCCACTTACAGAATCTTTACATTGTTCTATACGTCCGTTTGTAATATCACAACTCATTTTTTTAAAGTTTTTATGAATAAAAAAAGGCAGGTACTTTTACCTACCTTTCTTTAATTCGGTTAATATTATGCTGAATAAACTACGCAATCGTCAGCAATTCCAATCTGTGCGCCTACTTGCATTCTCATAACGATTCTTACGTTATCAGATCCATCATATAAATGAACTGGAATTACAGAAGCTTCTTGCCAATCTGACAATAAAGAAGTTCCGAAATACAAGTTTGAAACACAAGCTGCTACCATTGAATTGTCTGCCAATCCGTTAGCAACAAAAACAGGAATACCATCGAAAGAAAGACTTCCGTTAGTGTACCATTGTGTTCCTTTGTTTTCAGTACCATTTGCACCAAGTCCTGCTGCTGCAAAACCACCTAATGCGCGTACATAATTTCTTGCGATATTTGAAGAAACATACAATTTCAAATCTTCTTTTCCGTAAACAGTTGTAGGAATAGCATCAATTACTTTACCCATCTCATCGATTACGTTAGCTGCCGTAGAAGCTACTGAAGTAATATCTTGTGCTGCTGGCAATCCTGCTGCGTTTAATAGTGTAACGATACCATCGTATGCATTAGCACCTGCAACACCTGTCCACAATAAAGTTTCGTTAGAAGCTGCAACTTTAGAAGCAACATATCCTAATAAGTAATCTTCAAAAGATTTAGGAATGTCTGCAAAGGCAGAAGCACCCATCTCAATTGCTGAAAATGTGTCGTGAAATTGGCTTCTACAAAGTTGTAGATTTACTTGCATATCTTTTACAGTCAATACGCTTTCGCCCATTGTTACAGTTTGTGTATCGTCAAAATCACAAGTTGCATCTGTAAAGATTGAAGAAGTATCAATAGTTTGAAGTACTGATTTTCCTTTGACGTTTTCAAGAACGGTAACGCCACCGTTTTCAATTGTAGGCGCACTTAAAAGAGCCGCAGAAATATATTTACCTGCTGCTAATCCTGAATAAGTGCTACCTGGAAATGTCGGCTGATCTGCCATAATTTTTAGGTTTTAATTATTAATTATTATTTATTTAATTTTTTATAGATTCTATCCAATGTAGTTTCTTGTCTGTTTTGTGCGTAAAGCATTTTTTCTCTTACTTCCTTGTTTTCTGGATTAAAAGAAATTGGCTTAACTGCTGGGTCAAGTTCTTCCGTTGAAAGTTCCGTTTTTTCGTCCTCAACAACTTCTTCAGAAGTTACTTCTGTTTCTTCAGTTTCTACTTTAGAAAGGTTTTCAAGTTTTGCTTTAAGTTCTTCGTTTTCTTTTTTCAAAGTTTCGATTTCATTAAAGAAAGTTTCTTTTACGATTGATTCAACTACTTTTTTAACTGGCTTACTTTCGTCTGCCATTTCTTCTTCTTTTTCTTCGTAGTCTTTTTTAGCTTCTTCTTCTATTACTTCTTCTTCTTCTTCAGCTGCTGCTTCTTTTATTTCAGCGATCAAACCCTCTTCAGTAACAACTAAAATTTTAGAATCATCCATTTTGTATTCTCCGATAGGTAGTGGAATTCTTTGTTCGTCTTCTGTGATTATAACGACTTCGTTTTCTGGTGCAAATTCATCTGCTTCAATGATTGTTACACCATCTTCTAATTTGCGTTGCTCAAGTTTAACTTCCATTCCTAAAAGTTCTCTTACTTTGTTTAGTATTGCTTTATTATTCATAGCTTATTTAATTATTCGTGTTTATATCGTTACTTTAGATATTTTTTGTACAACGTCAGAGGCTGCATTAAATTTCTTTGGATAATCTGATATTGAATTTTGTAATTGTGTATATCCAGGAATTTCTTTTGCCGATAAACCCAAACCTTTAGCTGCCTTGTCTGCCGATTCTAAAGCTTTTTTTGCTTCTGCTTGTACTGATTGCAACTTTCTTAATTTGTCATTTAAATTGTCTTGGTCATCAAGTGAATTTGTATATGCTTTTAACAACGCTTTTTCGTGTTTGTCTTCTGCTTTCTTTGCTTGTGATTCAATTGATTCAACTGACTTTTCAGCAGCAGCCATACTTTTTACTGCTTTTGTAATATCGCCTACTACCGTAAGTTCTACTTTTTCAGATTTTAATTCTGTTCTTTTGTCTTCTTTTGCCCAGTCAGCAAAAATTTTATTTAGTCGTTCCATACTATATTAACTTTATTTTAAATTGTTTGTTGCATTTTTGGTTTATATGTTGCCTATTCCTTGATTCCTTATAGTGCCTTTACAACACTTTGTTGAGTAAGTATTGTCTTCACATAAACAAGCTTTACGAGAGTTTTTAGGACTGCTTTGTGCTTGTGGTCTTTTTACGTTTTTCTTACTCATTTTCGATTTGTTTTAGTTTTGATTCTGCCCAAGTCTTTGCACTTTTACCACCCCACAATAAGTAAGAAATATAACCACAAGATTCTTTATCTCCTTTGTCGTAGTATACTTCTGCACGACTTAAATAAGAGTACATTCTTTTTATTGTTTTTTCGCTTACAGGCTCTCCGTTTGCTAATTGTTGTGCCCTTACTTTACCAACTTGTGTAGCACATTTATTATTAACTGCTTTGTTCAATTCTATGCCACGCTTTGCGTTGTTGCTTACTGATTCTGGATAATCGCTATAACTTTCTAATTCTTCTTTGCTTAAAATCTCTTTAAGTTCTTCTACTAAAAGCTTTTTTTCATAGTCCTTTAGTGATTCGTCTTTACTCATATCGTATCTGTCTGCGAAGTAACCCTCAATACTGAAGCCTTTTATTTCGCCAGATTTTGCTTTGTTGTATAGTTCTTCATCGTCTATTTTAGCCGATACCATCCAAGTGCCTACAGGAACATCCAAGCCGTATAAAGCCGTTTTATCTTTCTTGCTATCTTCTACTATCCAACTTTCAACAATCGTAACACCATCAATTTTATTTTCGTGTTCAAAGGTTGCGTTTTTATGATTCGATTTTTTAAAGAATAATTCAGAAGCTTGGCGAACTGTGTTTTTAGAAAAGTAAATATAGTATTCGTCGCCTTTGTCGTTTCTTCTGTAAATACTTTTATCTGGAATAAGTGCAGCACCCATTAAGATTTTCTTTTCAGCGTTAATCTCTTTTAGATATAGTTCGTGTTTTTGTTTAGAAAGTGCAATAAAGTTCGATTCAATCGCAGGTGTTTCTACTAAAGAAATTGCGTCTATTCCACTTTGTTCGTCTGTTGGATCAATTATAAGTTCAACTATCTTCATATTATAATAACTTTTATTTGTTTATAGTGTTGCATTTTGTACTCTGTTTCTGTCAAGTGCCTGGCTTGTTGTTACTTCTCCACTCACTACAAAGGCTTGTACAGGTTGTTGTTGTAATTGTGCGATTTGATTTATTCCACTATCTCCAACTACATTAAAGTTTGGTACGGCTGCACTTGACGCACCACCACCACCTACATTACCACCAGAGGGTGCAGAAGCACCACCACCTAAAGCACTAATTCCTTTGGCTGCTGCTGCAATTTGTGCTGCAATAGATATTCCAGCCGATATATTGTTTTGAGTTACAAGTGCAGTTGCTGCTGCTACTGATGCACCTGCCGTAGTTATTCCTAATGCAGCTCCTTGTGCAGTTGCTGCTGCATTTGCTGCTTGTGTTGTTATGATTGTTTTAGCAATACTTACTGCGCTTTCTGCTGCTATTGCCAAAGCTTGTAGTTTATTGTTTTCTCCTGCAACATCTTTCAATAAAGAAATTCCAGCTTCAATATTTGCCATCTGTGCATCTTGAATATTTTTCTTTGCATCTGCTACTGCCTTATCAGATTCAATTAATTTTTCATTTGTTTCAACTGCATTATCTAAAATAGCAAGATTCTTTGCTTTTTCAGATTCTACTTCTGCCGTGTTTAATTCGTCCACAAAGTTTAATAGTTCTACTCTGTCGCTTTTTTCTGATTCAAAAGCATCTTCACGCCTTTTCTGATTGTCTGCAATTATTTTTGCTTCTGCTTGTGCTTCTTGTTGATTGTATAAGTCTGTTAAAATTCTTCGTTCTTCTCTATTTCCTTTAACATCCTCACGAAGTTTTCTAAACTTGTCGCGATTTATTTCAAGTTCTTTTTCTATGCCATCTTCAAGAAGTGAGTTTTCAATGTCTTCTATTTTTCGTCTAATAGAAAGCCTTTCTGCTAAATATTGCTTGTATCTATCGTTACTTGCTTTTTGTTCTTCCTTTTCTTTTTTGGCTTTTTCAATGTCAAGTGCTTCTAATTTATTTAAGTATTCTTGATGCTCAGTAAAGTTATTATCGTTTAATTCCTTTCTTAATTTGTTAGCTTCTGCAGTATATTTTTTAACGTAGAATAATTCAGTTTTATATGCAGACGAACCTCTTGCTTTTGCTGCATTTATTCTATCTTGATTCTTTTTAATTTCCTTTTCAAACCCCTCTAATTTTAATTGTTGAGCTTCTTTAAAAGTGTTGTACTCCTCTTCTATGCCCTCAATAGACTTTTGTCTTATTTGCTCATCTATTGCAGCAATTTCTTTTTTGTTTTTTAAACCCTCTTTACTTTGCTCAAGTGCTTGAATTTCTGCATTTAATTGCTTTTGATATGCTTGATAGTTTTTATCTAAATTTTCCCTTATTTCTTTAAGGTTGTCTATTTCTGCTTGTTGTCTTTTCTCATTTGCTATTGCTCTTTCTTCTCTGGCTTTTGCGGCTTTTTCTTCTGCAAAATTTGTAAGACCTATTGCATCTCCAAAATCTTTTAAAGCTTGTATTGCTGGGTCAAGAAAACTTGTAAATTTTATAATTGCAGCGATTGCAAGTGTGAGACCTGTAACGATTAACATTATAGGATTTAAGTTTATTACAAAATTAAAA